>Ga0172363_10003438_pt1 | contig 12878 bp, 8 predicted proteins | sample LakKivs2_kivu2a2_FD_114541 | JGI IMG/M metagenome (GOLD analysis project Ga0172363, IMG submission 114541) | Sediment microbial communities from Lake Kivu, Rwanda - Sediment s2_kivu2a2 | ecosystem: Environmental > Aquatic > Freshwater > Lake > Sediment | place: Rwanda: Western Province, Lake... | reverse complement strand
TTTTTGACCAATTGAACTAACTCCCTTTCCTCACTGACATAAAAATCGGCCTTAACTCCGCGGTTATGAGCGTTACTGAAAAGAACAAAAAAGACCTGGCGCTCGTCCTGACGGTTAAAATTTTCAACCATCTGACTGTCAGCCAGCGTGTCACCCAGATAAAAGGCCGGACGGGAATAGCCGCATTTCTCGAGCAGAAGCTGCAGTGGATAGGGCGACGGCTTTCTGGTTTCGACCGTCGGCAGGTCGTCTTCGGCAATAATCAAATCAAAAAATTTATGGAGAGAAAATTTTTCAAAAGTGTAATCCAGGTCTTCCCGGGTCCGGCCGGTGATCACGGCCATGATGCGGGCCAGAGATCTTATTTCCGCCAGAGTTTCTGGAGAGATATTCAACTTCTCCAGAGAACGAAACTGCCGGTAAAAACTCTCAAATCTGTCCACCAGCAGTTCATAATCGGGAAGCTCTATTCCTGCCCCTTCTCCGAAGGCATAGATTTTTCGGAAGTCGGGAGGACCGGCAGAAAGCCGTGTGGCGAAATCTTCAGAATCCAGCCGGCTGCGGTAAAAAAGAAGACCGGCCAGGGCAGCGTCCCAGTCGTTGTTCAGGTTCAACCTGAATTTCAGGTTGAGCAACAGCTCGGAATCAACCGGGGAATTAAGAAAGTGGGACACAGTTTCCGTGAGAGCCCGGTAATAACTCTGGCTGACCTCGACCAGCACACCGTCAACGTCAAAGCAGGCTAACATCAGGTCCTCTTCCCTGCCCGGTTAAAAACCGGGACAGAACTTTTAATATTTTCGCTACCTGGAAGAACAACCTCCAGAAGAAAAAGGTTATAATAATAAAATAGCCAGGGCAAGATGAAACTGGAACAGATACTCTATCCGGAAGATGTCGGCCGGGCCCGGCAGGTCCAGGTTCATCTTCTAAAAAAATTGAAACTGGTTCCGCTCGAAAGACCGCCCCACCTGCTGGCTGCGGTCGATGCCGCCTTTACCGATGAGCTGGTAATGGCAGCCGTCTGTCTGTTTTCATTTCCGGAGCTGGAACTTCTGGAAGAACAGACAGGCGCCGAGCCGGTGAAGTTTCCCTACATTCCGGGCTTCCTTTCCTTTCGTGAGGGACCGGCCATCTACCAGACGATTCTGAAGTTGAGCCAGAAGCCAGACCTGCTGCTCGTCGATGGTCAGGGTATCGCCCATCCCCGGCGGCTGGGAATTGCCACCTTTCTGGGAATCATTCTCAGGACCCCGAGCATCGGTTGCGCTAAGTCCCACCTGGTCGGCGATTTCAGGATGCCAGCCCGCTCCGGGGGGAGCTATACGGAGCTGACCCATAGAGGCGAGCTGGTCGGTTATGTCCTGCGCAGCCGGACGGCAGTCCGCCCGATTTTCATCTCGCCCGGCCACCTGGTCAGCCACCAGGATGCCCTGGAGCTCGTCCGCAACTGCCTGCGAGGTTTCAGGGTGCCCGAGCCCCTGAGAAGAGCCCACCAGCTTACTCAGAAGATGAAGCTTTCCTTCTGAAGACATTAAACCGGGCCGAAATAAAAAACCGGTCGACAGGCCGCCTGAGCCGGGCTCAAGGAGATTCCAATTTGAGAGATGGGAGACCCGGCACATTGCCAGCTTTAGAAACCGGTCCGGCCGGGGTGGCTCCGCTAAAAGAGCCGGCTCGGGGGTTACAAATTAAAAAAACTGGCCCTGGACTCCGGACCGCGACCGCCCGTCAGGCCTGTTTTCAGGAATATTTAACGGGACAAGGCCAGACTTATTTACTCTGTTAGAACCCGCTCCCGGAGATACGGCCAGAATATTAATCAAAAAATAACAATTTTTACTTGATTTCCGGAGAAATATGCCTATATTTATAGTAATCCGATAGGAATAGTAGGATATAAGGAGGAAATGATGATTACTAACATAGATAACCTGGAATCAAGGGAAGATGAACTGCGTACCCTGCTCCGGCTGAAAACCGCAGCTCCGGGCGAGGGCGACGACTATGCTGCCCTTCTGGATGAATCGGGCCAGCTCTTCCAGCCGGTCTCAGCCGGGGACCAGGCCTCCCCCGACGGTCGGGTTCCGGTCGACCTGGTTAAAATTTATCTCCACGACATGGGAAGCTATGTTCTGCTGTCACGCGAGGGTGAACTGGAACTGGCCAGGCGGATGGAAAAGGGCGACCGAGAAACGGTCAAAGCCTTCCTGCAAACTCCACTGGCCCTGGAAGAAATTAAACAGCTTTACCGGCTCTTAAAAAACCAGCCTGAGCTAATCGCCCGCTGGTTCAACCTTCCGGATAACGATTTCAATCCTAAAAACCTGAAGAAGGTCCACCGCCAGGCACTGGCCCGGCTCGAGGAAATAATGGCTCTGTCCTCGCGGCTTAAAAAGCTTCCGGCTGGAAGGAAAAACCGCCATAAAAGGGCCCGGCTGGCTCTGCGGATAATGCACCAGGTTCTGGACCTGGACCTCCGCTGGGACCAGAAGTACGAACTCATTAACCGGCTCAAGCAGAGAATCAGGGCCGAAGCTGCCCGCAGCTCCGGATCACGTCAGAAGAGATTGCTGGACCTTTGCCAGCGGGTCGAACTGGCTCAGGAGCTCAAAAAACAGGCCAAAAACCAGCTGGTGGCCTCCAACCTGCGTCTGGTGGTGTCGATCGCCAAAAAATTCCAGCACCAGGGCCTGAGCCTGCTGGACCTTATCCAGGAAGGAAACCTGGGACTCATCAGGGCCGCCGAAAAATTCGATTACCGGCGCGGCCACAAGTTCTCCACCTATGCCACCTGGTGGATAAAACAATCCATTACCAGAGCCATTGCCGACCAGGCCCGGACGGTCAGGATGCCGGTCCACCTGGTGGAAACAATCCAGCGGATGAAGAAAACAGCCCAGCAGTTATACCAGGTCAGGGGAAAAGAACCGGACGAGAAAGACCTCGCCCGGAAGATGAATCTTCCGGCCAGCAAGATCCTGGAGATGGTGAGCTTCGCCCAGGACCAGGTTTCGCTGGAAACTCCGGTCAACGATTCCGGCGACACCCAGCTTGGAGATTTCCTGGAAGACGACAAGGTCAAGGACCCGGCTGATACCTGTATTCTGCAGAGCCTCAAGGACCAGTTGAAAAGGGCCTTAGAACTTCTCTCTGACCGGGAAAAAGCCATCCTGAGCATGAGGTACGGCCTGGAAGAGGGGCGCGATTACACCCTGGAAGAAATCGGCCGCCACTTCAAACTGACCCGCGAGCGCATCAGGCAGATTGAATTACGGGCCCTTAAGAAAATCAGGCAATCGGAGCTCGGACCGCTGCTGGAGAGCTTTCAGGCGTCCTAAATTATTAATTATCAATTATTTAACGCCCAGAGCCAGATTTTCCAGATTTTTTTCGCAGAATCTTGCCAAAGCGTTTCATTTTTGTTAGTCTTTATTAACCAAACGACAGGTAAGGATATTTCCCGCAATGAATGGGTTTCAAATAAGAAAGATAAGTTTTATCGCCCCATCCACCAATTTGCCTCTGTGTGAGAAAGGTCTGGTCAACAAGACCATCCGCCGGTTGAAGAAAATCCTGGGCCCGGTTGAAATCGAGATCAGCCCTCATCTGTTCTCCAGCGACCAGCTGATAGACCACGTTACCGCTCCGATTGAAGCCCGGGCCGAAGTCTTCAAGAAAGCCATCCGGGAGTCAGACCTGATTCTATCGGCGGCCGGCGGCACCGGAGCCGAGGACATCCTGTTCAGGTTAGACCAGAAAGACTACCAGGTGATAAAGAAGCGGAAGCCGATTTTTATGGGGTTTTCCGATTTTACGTTTCTTCTGAACGATATCCATTACCATACCCGAATTCCGGCCGTCTACTTCCCCACCCTGCGCCTCGGTCCCGGAAATTTTAAGAAGATGGCTTCTCTGCTGTTTGACGAACCGGTTACCTACCACGGTATGCTCTGGCTGACCCCGCCGCCAAAAAGAAGACTTTCGGGCATCCCCCTGGGAGGAAATCTGTCGACCTTTGTCAACTACCTGAACCGCAAAAACCCGCCAACCTACAACTGGAAAAGATACGTCCTGTTTTTCGAGGACGTCCAGATTGATGTTGAGGATCTGCACCGGTTGCTGGCCGCTCTGCGCCGGCACAGGGTCTTCAACGAAATCCGCGGCCTGGTCATCGGCTCTCTGGCCTATTACAGCAGAAACGGAAACTACCGGATGATTCAGAGGGAGCAGCTGCGGTTTGTAAGGAATTATCTGCGAGACATAATCAGGAAGAGGGAGCTGCGGGGAAATCCGCTGCCCATTCTGGCCGTGTCTAACTTCGGCCATAATATTCCTGACGACCTGATGGCCGTACCCATCGGCGGCCATGTGGTCATCGACCGCCACAAGAATATAACCTTCCGTCTGCACCGTCCGAGGAAAAACGGCCGGAAAGTTTAGAGGGAGCAATCCCCGGCAAAAGCTATCCGGATCTTAATTCTTAATTATCATTCCGGATGACACCGCAATAAATTTTTGTCCCCTCCCGCTTTAATCCTCATAAATTTTCGGGCCCGTTCTGATTCTGACCGGGACAATCCTAAACAGATAAAACAGTACTTATATCAGCCTCTGCCCCCGAGCCATAAGAAGTAAAAATAAACTAAGAGGAGCCGGCATCTTAATACCTCTGAATGCGAAAACAGAAAAGAGCAGTGACCGTTAATTTGCGCCACTCGAAAAAGATAAATTTATTGTGGCGAGATTTGAGAAAACCCCGGAATCGACACCGCCGGAACGGATGCTGTTATGTCTGGCGGCCGCAATTCATAGAAGCGGTATCATCCAGCGGACGGGACACAGAGCTCCGGAATAGCTATTTCCTGAGGTAAGCCAGAGCCTGCATGGCCGCGACACAGCCCTCACCCACGGCAGAAGCAACCTGCAGGCTGCCGCAGGTCACGTCGCCGGCCGCAAACACTCCCTCCAGGTTAGTTTTCTGATTGCGGTCAACGAGCAGACACTGCTTCTGGTCGAGCTGCAACCCGGCTCTGGCAAACAGAGCGGTTGAGGGAATTTCCCTGAAAATGAAAACGGCTGAAGCCGTGATTTCTTCCTGCTGACCGTCCTTCTCCACCACCACCTTTTCCACCCTCTTCTCCCCTGTTATCGCCTTGAGTTCATAATTCGCCAGGACTTTTATGCCCCGGCTTCTCAGCTTGTCCAGTCCTGCTTCATGTTCCGGCTTTATTATTCTTCCGGTTACCAGCCTGACCCGGCAGCCCATCTGTTCCAGCTCCAGAACCTCGTCGAGGGCTTCTTCCGAAAGTCCGTAGGCCAGAACCTCGCGTCCGCGGTAAAGCGGACCGTCGCAGGTAGCGCAGTAGCTAACCCCGCGCCCGGTGAGTTCTTCCTCCCCGGGGATTATCCTTTCTTTGTTGAAGGGCTTTCCGGTGGCGATGATCACTGCTCTGGCTTCAATGAACGCACTCCTGGTAGTTACGTATTTGGGCTGACCTTCGAGGGCCAGAGCCAGGGCATCCTCCTTCAGGATTTCAGCCCCGTGATGTCTGGCTTGCTCCAGAAACCTGTTCAGCAGCTCCCGGCTGTTAATGCTCAGGAAGCCGGGATAATTTTCTATTTCATAGCCGATGGCCATCCGCGATGGGTTCCTGCCCTCCAGAACCAGGGCTTTTCTTCCCGCCCTGGCCACATAAAGGGCGGCGGTCAGACCGGCTGGCCCGGCGCCGATTATCAGCACCTCGGTTTTCAGGTTCTTAACCATACTCAGCCTCCACCATAATTTCTACATATTATCCCCCGCCCGCAAAGGTCAGTCAACCGCGTGAAAAACCGACCCGGGCTCGGATCAGGTGAGTCCAGATGAGCCCCGGGACAAATAGGAGACGGCAACAGCAGTCAATAGCAGGCCTCTGTTTTTACCCGACCTTAAAGCGAGTGGGGCAACCGACCAGCCCCGGCTAAAGAGCAATCAACCATACACCCTGAGTCTTGATGGTTGTTTTCAAACCTGAAATCAAGGAAAATTAAGGCGAATGAGGTGAGAGATGGAAGGATCATATGGTGAGAATTTTTCAAACAACAGGACGGTTATCTGTTTATCTTTCAAAAAGACATCGGGCCCGGTTCAGATGAGTAAACGGACCGGAAAGACATTGGCATCCACGGGCAGTTCTCATCAACTGCCCGGCAGTCCCCGTCTTCTGCGAAAAGGGCTTAATTATTTCATGGTTGAAAAAGCGGTTAATTCTTGTTTAACGCCCAAGAACCCCAACTGCCGACATAATCTTTCCGGAAGGCAGTTTCCCGCTATTTTTGTCTGGCCACTGATAATTTTTTTTAGTCTTATTATTTTCGCGTCTGCCGCAGTTAATGCCTCTGCTCAAACCACCGCTCAACCCGAATTAAAACAGATAACTCTGGGCCTCAGCCCGAAGGACGGCCTGGTCATCAGGAGCTTGAAGCTGGCCGACGGCCGGGAAATAATACCAGCTTCTTCTCTGCCGCTCTTCAGTCTTCTTCTTTCGGAAAAAATTTTTTCGGCGGCCGAAGTCCGTCCCGAGGGCGGAAAAGAAATCACGGTCACTTTTAGCTCCGATAATTCAACCTCCCCGGACTTCAACTTTAAGCTGGGCGATAAGCTCCGGGCGACAATCAACCGGAAAGAATCAGTCTATCCTGGCCTGAGCCTGACCCTCAGGCTCGAAAACACCGGCCGGGAAAAGGAAAAAGTTGAAAACCTGGTTCCGCTGGCTGAAGGTCCCGACCGGGTCTACATCACTGCCGGCCTGCCCAATAAATGGCCTCACTACCTGAGCCGGACGCTGCTCTATCGCCCCGGGAAAAAACCGCTCGGCATACTGCTTCCAGACAATGCCTGGCATCTCGGGTTCTGCGACCTTAAAGTGGCCGAAGACCTCTATCTGACCTCTCTCGCCCGCCGAGACCGCAGTGAAAAAGCCGAAATCAGGCGCTGGGCGGCTACCCTGGAACCGGGCGGCTGGCTGGAGTACAATCTGCACTTTGATGTCCATCCGGCTCCAGCCGGGCTGCATTCCGGCCCCGCCTCCGAACTTCTCTTCCCGCCCGAGCCCTGGTTCGGCGGCCTGCGGATGATGTTCAGACAGCGCTACCTTTACGACCTGGAAAAATTCGACCCCAGCCTTTATGAGCGTCAGGACCTGGCCTGGGTCAGGAAGGCGTACCTGATGCTGCTTCAGTTCGCCTGGGACCACACCTACTACGACCGCCAACAGCAGAAATACACCTTTTACGAAAATTTGCAGGCCTGGGACCGGCTTACAGGCGGAGTGGACATTTACTCCCTCTGGCCGACCTGGCCACGACTCGGACTCGATCAGCGCAACCAGTGGGACATGTACCGCGACCTGCCCGGCGGACTCTCTGAGCTCAAAAAACAGGTGGCCTACGTCCATCAAAAGGGCAAGAAATACTTCATCTCCTACAATCCCTGGGATGAGAGCACCCGCCGCGAAGAACACCTGCAGGCGATGGAGGGCATCCTGCGCGACCTGGAGGCCGACGGAGTCATCCTCGACACCTGGGGGGAATCAAGCCGCGAATTCCAGGCCATGGCCGACCGGGTGAAACCGGGCATCATCATGTACAGCGAGGGCATGGCTGTGCCCAAAGACATGCCGGGAATCGTCACCGGAAGAGTCCATGACGCCCTTTACCTCCCGCCGCCGTTCAACACCAACAAGTTCATCAAGCCGGATAACGCTATCTTCCGGGTGATCCAGCTCGGAGAAGGACGTTTCCGTCGCGAGGCCTCGGTAGCCTTCTTTAACGGTTACGGAAGTGAAATAAACACCATGCGTCCGGGGCGTCCGGAAACGATAGAAGAAGACCTGTTCCATCTCGGCCGGACGCTCAAAATCCTGAGAGAAAACCATTCAGCTTTCATAAGTCAGGACTGGATTCCGCTCTACCCGACGCTTGAGGACGGAATCTGGGCCAACTGCTGGCCGGCTCGAAACAAGGTCATTTTTACTGTTTTCAGCCTGAGGACCGAGGGTTATCGCGGGCCGCTCATACCGGTCAGGGAGAAACGCGGCTATCATTTCATAAGTCTCTGGCGGCATGAGGAACTTAAACCGGAAAAGGTCGGCGACCGCCTTTACCTTCCGGCCGAGCTCGAGGCCTTCAGCCGGCACCATCTGGATACCCGCCTGGAGGGCAGTGTCGACTGCCTGGCCGCCCTCCCGGAAATCATCAGAGCTCAGAGACACAGGGACAGAATGGCCATAAAACTGACTGAAAAGCCCGCAGGCGGACGATTGGTGATTACCCCGGGAAATCCCCTCTACCAGGCCAGATCAGCCATTTTTGAGGCGTCTGAGAGGGAATTTTCCCTGTGGGAGCTTTTCCAGGGGAAGGGCGAGAAGGTCGTCATCCAGCTCTTTTCAGCCGGGGGTGAACTGCTTGATGAAGCCATAATTGCCCTGCCCGTGGCTTTGCCGAGGCTGGTCAATCCGGCGAAGCCAACCCCGCCAGCCGACCGGGCTCCAGAAGGTATGGTGGAAATTCCCGCCGGAGAATACCTTTACACAACACTGGGCAACCCGGATGATGCCAACCCGGTTATTCCCTACCCTGAAAGGGCGGAACAGGAAAAACTGATGATGCCGCGCTTTTTCATGGACAGGTACCCGGTGACCAACGCTCAGTTTGCCATCTTCCTGAAAAAATCCGGCTACCGGCCAAAAGACCCGACCAACTTCCTCAAGCACTGGGTGAACGGCAGGCCGCCGGCCGGCCAGGAAAACCACCCTGTGGTCTGGGTCAATGTGGAGGATGCTGAAGCCTACGCCCGCTGGGCGGGAAAACGCCTGCCGACCGAGGCTGAATGGCAGTATGCGGCTCAGGGAACTGACGGCCGGCAGTATCCGTGGGGAAACGATTTTGACCCGCTGCGCTGCAACAATAAGACCGGGCAGACAGCTCCCGTTGAGGCCCACCCGGCCGGAGCCAGCCCCTTCGGGGCTGAAGACCTGGTGGGAAATGTCTGGCAGCTGACCGCAGACGTCTATGACAACGGAGTTTATTCTTACGTGATGATCAAGGGCGGAAGCTACTATTCGCCGGAAGCCAGCATCTGGTACCCGAAAAGCGGACCGCTGCCGGTCGCTCGTCAGCAGACTCTGCTGCTGATATCACCGGGTCTTGACCGCAATGCCACCGTCGGTTTCCGCTGTGTCAAAGACGCCAGCCAGAAGTAAAGTTCAGCCCGCAGCAAAAAGAAAACAACCCCGCGGCCATATTAATCTTTCCGGGGAGTTCGAATTAAGTCTTCAACTGACGCGGGGAAAGAGATTCTCAGTAAAAATATTTTTATAGACCTGAATTTAACCTCCGGGCAACGGGAAAACCGTTCCTGACTTTAAGGAACTGAAAAATGCCAGACGGAGAATTATAATCAGGCTACAAACCGGCGGTTTTTCTGCTGGCAACTGACTGGCCAGATATCAAGACAAACCACTCCTCGAAAGACCGGCCCCCGATTAGAAAAAATTATTCCCGACAAAAAATGGGCAACTGTTGATTGCCACAGCAGAAAACTGCTTCAGGAATGCTTGACGAATTCAAAATTCAGGATGCCGTTCTCTTCCACTTCCCGCTCGTACTGACGCAGATAGACGGACTTCTTGTTAAGGTATTCTTCCAGGTCAATTTTATCAAGCGGGGTGCTGCCGTACTCTTTCAGGGCATCCCGCTCGGCCAGGCGGTTGATCAGCTCCTCCCAGAAGCAGAAGCCGTCGTAATCGCTGATAAAATCGTGCATGCTCTCTTCAAAATCAAAGGAAGGCAGGTACTTACCCTCGGTTTCATCCCTGACCGCCTTGCCTTCCAGGCCAGCCGCTTCGGCCTGGGAGAATATATGAGAAACCACGTCGGAATAATCTTCCAGATAATCGTCGGTGCGATAGGCGTTGACCATCCAGTTTCCGAGATAGACCAGCTCCAGCAGCTTCTCATACTGTTCCTTGTTTAGTTCAAGTTCCATGGATTTCTCCTTAAAAGATACAGATTGCTGCTTTCAGTATAGTGGAAAAACCCCTGGAAAACAAACCGGTATTTTTTCTTCAGGAATGAGAATTTTTCCGGCCGTTTTCTGTCAACCAATTATCACCACCGGGATGAACCCTCGGGGCTTTTATGGTAAAAATATAGCCAATGACTGACAGCGCCAGCCAAAAGCCGGAAAAACCGCCCCTGGAATTCACCCCGGAATTCCAGAGGACTCTCGACCTTCTGGAAAACACCAATAAGTCCGTTTTCATAACCGGGCGGGCCGGCACCGGCAAATCAACCCTGCTTGATTATTTTCGCCACAACACCAAGAAGAAGGTCGTCGTTCTGGCTCCGACCGGAGTAGCTGCCCTGAATGTCAGCGGTCAGACGATCCACTCCTTCTTTGGCTTCCGCCCGGATATAACCCTCGACCGGGTTAAAAAACTTCCGGCCGGAAAACGGTCGCTCATCAAAAATCTGGAGGCCATAATCATTGACGAAATCTCAATGGTCCGGGCTGACCTGCTCGACTGCGTCGACCGGGCTCTGCGGATAAACCGCGAATTCCCGGAACTGCCGTTCGGCGGCCTGCAGATGATTCTGATCGGCGACCTCTACCAGCTGCCGCCGGTGGTCACCAACAGTGAACGACCGGCCTTCAGCCTTCACTATGAATCGCCTTACTTTTTCTCGGCCCGGGCGTTCAACGACCCCAACTTTGAGCTGGAATTTGTCGAACTGGAAAAAGTTTTCCGGCAGAAAGAGGAAGATTTCCTGGAACTTCTGAACGCCATCCGCAACCGGTCGATAAGCGACGAGCAGCTGGCCAGGCTCAACGCCCGTTGCCTGCCCGATTTTGTGCCGCCAGAAGACAGGTTCTATATCACCCTGACCAGCACCAATGAAGCCGCCGACCGCCTCAACGAAGAAAAGCTGGAAAAGCTGCCGGGACATGGGCGTCGCTACATGGGCCACATCTCGGGCAACTTTGACCAGGACAGTCTGCCAGCCGCCAGAATTCTGGCCCTCAAGGAGGGAGCCCAGGTCATGCTCCTCAACAACGATGCCTTCGACCGCTGGGTCAATGGTAGCATCGGCCGGGTGGAAGAAATAATCGAAGCCGAGGATAAGCCGGACGTGGTCATGGTCCGGCTGCTGAACGGCTCGCTGGTCGATGTCCTTCCCCACGAGTGGGAAATCTTTGAATACGACTATGACCGGAAGAAAAACAAAATCATCAGCCGCGTCACCGGAACCTTCACCCAGTACCCGCTGCGCCTGGCCTGGGCGGTCACCATTCATAAGAGTCAGGGTAAGACCTTCGACCGGGTGGTGGTGGACATCGGGCGCGGGACATTTGCCCCCGGACAGGTTTATGTGGCCCTCAGCCGCTGCACCAGCTTTCAGGGGCTGGTGCTCAAAAAACCAATCAAAAAGGGTCATATCATGATGGACTACCGCGTGGTCCGCTTCCTGACCCAGTTTCAATACCGGAAGGCTGAAGAACATCTGCCGCTTGACGTAAAAAGGGAGAGAATCAAAGAAGCAATCAAAAAGGAAAGGCTGCTGGAAATAACCTACCTCAAGCCCGACGACACCAGGAGCCGGCGTCGGGTTAAACCCATTTCCCTGGGAAGGAGGGAATACCGGGGACGGGACTTTGAAGCCCTGGTGGCTCATTGTCTGCTCCGGAAAGAAAAACGATGCTTCCGCCTGGACAGGATTCTTGACCTGAAGATTCTCTGAGCTCCAGCCAGAACCAGGAGATCAAGCGCCGGCCTGACATTCGTCGGGATCAATCAGAAGCACGGGATTGAATTTTCAGGAAATCTTCTGACCGCGCTTAAGATAACTTTACAAGTTCCCGGAGCGCGTTGACGAATCTCCGGGCAGCCTGTAAAATTACTGCTCATGAAATTCAAAGGCGTCATCTTCGATTTAGACGGAACTCTTCTCGACACCATCAAGGACATCACCAGCACCCTGAACCTGGTCCTGGCCCGGCGCGGTTGTCGTCAATACTCAGAAGAGGAATGCAAGCTGATGGTCGGCGACGGGATGGAGGTTCTGGTCAAAAGAGCTGTTCCGGAAATAGCCGATGACGCGCAGGCTATTCAGGACCTTATCCAGGAGTACCGCCGGGAATATGCCATCACCTACAAACAGCATTCCCGCCCTTACGAAGGTATTCTTGAAGTCCTGGCCAGATTGAAAGACGGCGGCTTGAAGCTGGCTGTTCTCTCCAACAAATCGCACGAATTCACCGTCCGCATGACCAGAGAACTCCTTCCCTTCGAATTTGATGCCATCCTGGGAGCCAGACCCGGAACCCCCGTCAAGCCCGACCCGGCTCCACTTTATCAGGTATTGCGGGAGCTCGGACTGAAGCCGTCAGAAGTCGTCTATGTCGGCGACACCTCGGTCGACATGGAAACGGCCAGGGCCGGCGGTCTTCTGGCCGCCGGAGCATTGTGGGGCTTCAGGGACAAAGAAGAGCTTCTTAAAAGCGGCGCCAGTGTCCTTCTTAAAACCCCCTATGACCTGCTTTCTCTCGTCTTCCCGGCGGAGCCAGAAAAGCTCAGCTGAGATAAGTCTTCTGGAATTTATGATCCGGTCGATTTTTCGGCGCTAACAAAAATTTCTAAAGGCGGGAGCAAATTTTCATCGATAGCATCTTTATAAGATGCCTTCCGGACAGCTGGCCAGCGTAGCAATTGTTAATCTTTCTCGCCCGGTCATTGTTTTAAATATTGATTCAGGTTTTCCGGAAATAAAGCAGTCGCACCTTCTGAAATACACCTGTTCCAATCTATCCTCCCTGCCCTCACCATTTATGAATC
>Ga0172363_10003437_pt1 | contig 12880 bp, 14 predicted proteins | sample LakKivs2_kivu2a2_FD_114541 | JGI IMG/M metagenome (GOLD analysis project Ga0172363, IMG submission 114541) | Sediment microbial communities from Lake Kivu, Rwanda - Sediment s2_kivu2a2 | ecosystem: Environmental > Aquatic > Freshwater > Lake > Sediment | place: Rwanda: Western Province, Lake... | reverse complement strand
CGTGGACGGGGCGGCGGGCATGGGCGGGGCTTCGACGGCCGCGGCTCAGGCCTGTGCGGCGGGCGCTTCTGCCGGCCACGGCGCCGGCGTGGCCTGTGCGGCGGGCGCTTCTGCCGGCCACGGCGCCGGCGTGGCCTGTGCGGCGGGCGCGGCAGGCGGCTGTGTCGCGGCGGGCGGCTGCGTCGCGGCGGCAGGACGCTGCACGCTCTCCAACATGCGTCGGGCATTGGCCAGGGCCGCCTCGGCGAGCTGGATCTGCTGCCGGACGGCCCGGAGGCGCTCTTCCATGTCGTCCGCCCGCCTCGGGGGCTGTCCGGCGGCTCGCGACGGCGGGGCGAGGTTTTCTTCCTGCTCTGCCATGCTCACAAACGTCCCGGCTTGGGCCGACGGCGGCCTTCGCGCGGCCGGTGCCGGCCTCATCCTCACCGAGGCTCCCTTCTCGGCGACAACTGCCAGTGTATCGGCCATGTCAGTCCCTCCTCTACATCCGAAGGGACACGCCGGAGCGGGCGGCGTGTGCCGCCCGTCGGATGCGCCTTCATGCGGAAGGGGCAGGTGCACGGCGCGTGCCAGCGCGGGCCGGGCCGATGCGGCGGCGGCAGCACCGGCGCAACTCCAATTGCGCCGGAAGCTTGCCTCGACAAGCCCGGCATGGGATTTTCCTCCGCTATCGCCGGCGCGTACGGTCGCTGCGCAAAATTGCCCACGGCGGGCGAGGCGAATGGGCAATAGTCCCCGCGCCGCCTCGGGCGCCTGAGGCGCGGAGACCGCCCGCCTTCCGGTTCGCGGCGGCACGACGCGCCGGGGCCGTGGTGCAGCGCAACCGCAGTTCCGGCAAGCCGTCCCATCACGCGCGCCAAGCGGGCGCCGCGCGGGCGGCCGCGGCAATGCCTCGGCGGGCGGCACCGCTTTCGGAGCGGCGCCGCCGCCGCCCAGCGTCGCAGCACATCCGCTGCGCGGGGGTGACTTGCAGAAAGCGTGCCAGCATCGCTGGCCGAGAATTCCGTTGCCCGACGCGGGCCGAGCGTCGTATTATCATAGTTGTCGGGCCGGCGGAGGCGGGGGCCGACCGGCCGGCGTTCGGGAGCAAGCCATGCTTGCAGCGGCAAACGTGATTGCGGGTGTGTCTCGCGGGGACCTCCTGGCCATCGGGCTGGGGCCCTGGGAGATCGCCATCGTCGTCATCGTGATCCTGATCCTGTTCGGCGGCAAGAAGATACCGGAGCTCGCCCGCGGGATCGGCAGGGGAATGCGGGAGTTCAAGCGCGAGATGACCGGCATCAAGCGCGACCTCGACGAGGCCGCCGACGCCATCCAGAGGGAAGAGCCGGACGAGGAGGACTACCGCCCCCGGCCGCGCAAGAAGCTCAAGAAGGCCCCGCCCGCCCAGGCCGCCGAGGCGGCGGCCGAGGAGGAACAGGGCGCCGGCGAGGAATCCGAGCAGGAGAAGGCCGAGCAGCCGAAGGCCTGACCGCAGCGGGCGGCGGCCAGGCGGGGGCTACTCGTCAGCGGCCTGGCCGGTCTCTTCGGCACGCTGTTTCCTGGTGACCAGGAAGTACACCAGCACCACGCCCAGCTCGTACAGCAGCCACATCGGGATGGCCAGGGCGAGCTGGTCGACGGGGCTGGGCGAGGGCGTCAGGACGGCGGCGACGATGAGGATGACCACGATCGCGTGGCGGCGGTAGTGGTGGAGGGTCTTGATGGTCACCACGCCCATCTTGGCCAGGACCAGCATGGCCACGGGGAGCTGAAAGCACAGCCCGAAGGCGAGCATCATGTTGGTCATGAAGTCCACGTGGTTGCTGAACGTGATGAGCGGCTCGATGCCCAGCCACGTGTTGAAGCCCAGCAGGAACCGCAGCGTCGGGCGGGACACGACGAACAGGTAGAACGCCGCCCCGGCGACGAACAGGCCGGTGCAGAACGGCACGGCCGTCAGGACGTAGCGCCGCTCGTGCTTGTACAGTCCGGCGGCGACGAACATCCACAGCTCATAGAAGACCCACGGGGAGGCGATCACCAGGCCGCAGTAGAAGCCGATCTGGAGGTACATGCCGACGGTCTCGGTGTAGCTCATGGCCTTCAGCGGCGCCGTGTTTCCCATGATCGCCACGTAGGGCGCCTCGATGACGGCGAAGATCTGCTTGCCGAAGATCAGCGCGACGGCCACGCCGACGACCAGCCCCAGCATCGCCCGGATGATCCGCGTGCGGAGCTCCTCCAGGTGCTCCACCAGCGTCATTTTCTTCATGCCGTGCTCGTCGACGTCGTCGTCCTCCTCCTCCTCTTCCTCCTCCTCCTCGTCCTCGCCCTCGTAATCGTACTCGTCCTCGTACTCGTACTCATCGCCCTCCTCGTCCTGCCCGTCGGCCTCGTAATCCCTCCCGCCCTCGCCTTCGTATCCGGTCTCGCCCTGGTCGCCGTAGTCGCGCTCGTAGTCGTAGGCATCGTCGCCGGGCGTGAAGCCCTCCTCGCCGGCGGGCGGGGATGTCTCCTCCGGCGCGGGAGCCGCTGCGACCTCGGCGCCGTCGCGCGGCGCGGGGGTCTGGTCGGTCGGGTCGTTGTCGCCCGTCGTCTCGGGCTGCTGGTCGCCTTGCGGTTCCTGCGTCATCGGGTGAGCTTCGGTCGGATGCCCTGTCACCGGCGAGTATACCAGAACGGCGCGCCAATCCGCGCCGGCAGGGCGGGCACAATGAGCCGGTTGCGTTGTGGCGGTAGCGCGGCCTATCCAGGCCGCGAACCCGACGGCGACCAAGCCTTCGCGGCCTGGATAGGCCGCGCTACTGAGGCGCGCTCGGCGTTGCGGGGCCACAACGCAACCGGCTCGGGCACAATTCCTCACGTTTCGCGGCGGGCGGTCCGATAAAGGCCGTGGACGCGAAGGTGCCATGGCGACGCGAACCATCAGCCTGATCAAGGGGGCCAGGAAGTTCGTCTTCCGCTACCCCCAGGGCGGCGAGGACGACATCGTCGACGCCATCGTGGCGATGGCCGAGGACGACGCCTGCCCGCTGGACTGGCTCGACGCGGCCACGCTGAGCTTTCAGGTGACCCGGTACGCCGCCGCCGACTGCGCCCGCGCGCTGAATCCCGCGGACGGTCAGGCCGCATGACCGGACGGACACGAAGGCCCATGCCGACTGCCACGCTGCCACTTATCGAGCAGTTCCTGGACTACCTTGACGCGGAGCGCGGCTTCTCGCCGCACACCATCCGCTGCTACGGGGCCGACCTGGTGCAGTTCTGCCGGCACCTGGCCGGGGCAGGGCCCCAAGCCGAGACCGCGCCGGGCCAGGGCGCCGCGCTGGAGCGGGCGCTGCTGGCCGTGACGCCGCTGGAGGTGCGCGGCTTCCTGGCCGCCCTGCGCGAGGACGGCTACAGCAAGCCGTCGGTCGCCCGCAAGCTGGCGACGCTGCGGAGCTTCTACAAGTACCTGGTGCGATGCGGGCGGCTGGAGGCCTCGCCGCTCAGCGTCGTCCGCACGCCGCGCCTCGACCGCCGCCTGCCGCGGTGCCTCGACCTGCCGCAGGTGGAGGCGCTGCTGGCCGCACCCGACGCCGCCAGCCTGCTGGGCTGCCGCGACCGGGCGATCCTGGAGACGATCTACTCATCCGGCCTGCGGATCGGGGAGCTGGTGGCGCTGAACGTGGAGGACCTCGACGAGTTCTCCGCGGCCCTGCGCGTCCGCGGCAAGGGCAAAAAGGAGCGCATCGTGCCGCTGGGGGGCAAGGCGGTCCAGGCCGTCGCCGAGTACCTGTCGCGGCGGCGCAACGGCGGCGGCGCGCCGGCCGGGGCGCTGTTCGTCAACAAGTTCGGGCGCCGGCTGAGCGACCGCTCGATTCGCCGCAAGCTCGACAGGTACCTTCAGGTGGCGGGCATCGACGCGCACGTCAGCCCGCACACGCTGCGGCACAGCTTCGCCACGCACATGCTCAACGCCGGGGCGGACCTGCGAAGCGTCCAGGAAATGCTGGGCCACGAGAACCTCTCCACCACGCAGATCTACACACACCTGACGACGCGGCGGCTGCAGGAGGTCTACGCCCGGGCGCACCCGCTGGCGATGCGCAAGGGCGCGTAGGGGCGGCGGGGCGCTAGCCTTCGAAGCGGCGCAGCAGCAGGCAGGCGTTGTGCCCGCCGAAGCCGAAGCTGTTGGACAGGACGACGTTGACCTTCTTTTCGCGGGGCGTGAGGGGCACGTAGTCCAGGTCGCATTCCGCGTCGGGCTGCTCCAGGTTCAGCGTGGGCGGAATGGTGCCGCGGTCGATGGTCAGCGCGCCGGCGATCAGCTCCACGCCGCCGGAGGCGCCCAGCAGGTGCCCGGTGGCGCTCTTGGTGGAGGAGATCATCAGCCCGCCGGCGGCGTGAGGGCCGAAAGTGCGCTTGACCGCCCGCGTCTCGGACACGTCGCCCAGCTCGGTGCTCGTGCCGTGGGCGTTGATGTAGTCGACGCCCTCGGGGGCGACCTGCCCGTCGGCCAGGGCGCGCTGCATGGCCAGGCTGGCCCCCCCGCCGTCGGGATCGGGGGCGGTGATGTGGTAGGCGTCGGCGCTGGAGCCGTAGCCGATCAGCTCGGCGTATATCCTCGCCCCGCGGGCGCGGGCGTGGTCCAGCTCCTCCAGCACCGCCACCCCGGCGCCCTCGCTGAGCAGGAACCCGTCGCGGTCCTTGTCGAACGGGCGGCTGGCGCGCCGCGGCTCGTCGTTGCGGGTGGACAGGGCCTTCAGGGCGCAGAAGCTGGCCAGGCCGATGGGCGTGACGGCCGCCTCGCTGCCGCCGGACAGGATCACGTCGGCGGCGTCGAACTGAATGGCCCGCAGGGCCTCGCCGATGGCGTTGGCGGCCGAGGCGCAGGCGGTGACCGTGCAGTAGTTGGGCCCGCGCAGGTGCCAGATGATGGAGATGTTGCCGCAGGCGGCGTTGCCCATGAGCTTGGGCACCGTCAGGGGGCTGACGCGCTTGGGGCCTTTTTCCATCATGCGGCGGTGCTGGTCCTCCAGCTCCTGGAGCCCGCCGATGCCGGTGCCGACGATCACGCCGCAGCGGTCGCGGTCCTCGCGGGCGAAGTCCAGGCCGCTGTCGGCGACGGCCTCGATGGCGGCGGCCACGGCGAACTGGGCGAAGCGGTCCATCCGCCTGGCCTCGCGCGGGTCGACCAGGTGGGCGCAGTTGTCGGGGACGGTCTCCCAGTTCTGGACCTCCCCGCCGATCTGGGAGGTGAAGGGGGCCGGGTCGAAGCGGGCGATGCGCCGGATGCCGCTGCGCCCCTCGGTCAGCGCGGACCAGAACTCCGGCACACTGTGCCCGATGGGATTGACCGTGCCCATGCCGGTCACTACGACGCGGCGCCTGGCCATGCCGACAGGTCTCCGGGCCTCAAGCCTTGTTGCAGTGCTCGCGGATGTAATCGATGGCCTGGCCGACGGTTTGGATCTTCTCGGCCTCCTCGTCGGGGATGGAGATCTCGAATTCGTCCTCGAACTCCATGACCAGCTCGACGGTGTCGAGCGAGTCGGCGTTGAGGTCGTTGACGAAGGAGGTCTCCCGCGTGATCTCGCTCTTGTCCACGCTCATCTGCTCGGCGACGATCTCGATTACCTTGTCTTCAATCTCATCGGGCACGGTCGTTTTCTCCATAGGGCCCGCCGCGGCGGGCAGTTCCCACGGTCCGCCACTTGTCCATCGCCGCTTCCGGGCGGCGTACTATAGCTTCGCTGCCGGGGGCCTGCAAGGCCATCTTCCGCCCGCCGGCGGAAGATTTTTTCCCGCCACCCGGCCCTACGTGTGCATCCCGCCGTCCACGCTCAGCACCTGGCCGGTGATGTAGCCCGAGGCGTCGGAGGCCAGGAACGCCACGGCCCTGGCCACGTCGGAAGCCTGCCCGAACCGCTGCATCGGAATCTGCGCAAGGGCCATGTCCTTGGCCTGTTGCGGCAGCACGTCCGTCATGTCCGTCTGGATGAACCCCGGCGCCACGGCGTTGCAGCGGACGTTGCGCTTCGCCAGCTCCTTGGCCGCCGACTTCATCAGCCCCAGCATCCCCGCCTTGCTCGCCGCGTAGTTGGCCTGCCCGCGGTTGCCCTCCAGCCCGCTGTAGCTCGACAGGAACACGATCGCCCCCGACCGCTTGCGCATCATGATCCTGCCGGCCGCCCGCGTGCCGATGAACGCGCTGGTCAGGTTCACCCTCAGCACCAGCTCCCAGTCGGCGTCGCTGAGCTGCAGGACGATGTTGTCGCGCGTGATCCCCGCGTTGTTCACCAGCACGTCCAGGCGCCCGTGCTTCTCGGCCACCTCCTCGATCAGCGCCGTGAAGCCGGCGCTGTCGGTTACGTCCATCGTCCGGCACTCCAGGCGCTCGCCCGGCGAGCCCAGCGCCGCAGGCAGCTCGCCCAGCAGGTCCTGGCGCAGGTCGACGGCCACCACGGTCATGCCCATGCCGAGCAGCTCGCGGGCGATCTCGCGCCCGATGCCGCGGGCCGCGCCCGTCACGATCGCCACCTTGCCTTCGTCCGCCATCAGGTGCCTTTCAGCTACCAGCTACCAGCTACCAGCTTCCAGCAGGACTTACAGAGCCGCGGCGTACCGCCGCGGACGCCCGCGACCACAGCGCCATCTCGGCGTCCGTCACGTCTCCGCCGCCAGCTCCTCAATTGCCTGGCGCGAGTTGATGCTGACCACCCGCGCCTTGCGGTCGATCCGCCGCATCAGCCCGGCCAGCACCCGCCCCGGGCCGACTTCGTAAAACTTCTCCACGCCGCAGTCCAGCAAAAACTCCATCGACTGCTGCCACAGTACCGCGCCGGTGAGCTGGCGCAGCAGCTTGTCGCGAATCGCCCCCACGCCGCCGTCGGCGGAGGCGTCCACGTTCGAGACCACCGCGCAGCGCGGCTGGCGCAGCTCCGTCGCCCGCAGCACCTCGCCGAAGCGTTCGGCGGCCGGGGCCATCAGCTCGCTGTGGAACGCCCCGGCCACGTTCAGCGACACGGCGCCGGAGGCGCCGAAGTCGCGGGCCATCGCCTCGGCCCGGCGGCAGGCGCCGATGGCGCCGGACACAACGATCTGCCCGGGGCAGTTGAAGTTGGCGCAGCTCAGCGGCTCGCCCTGGGCCGCCGCGGCCACCAGCTCCGCCACCTTCGCCGCCTCCAGGCCGAGAATGCTCACCATGCCCGACGGGGCGGCGACGGCCGCCTGCTGCATCAGCTCGCCGCGCCGCGCGACCAGCCGGACCGCCGGCGCCAGGTCCACCGCGTCCGCCGCGTACAGGGCGGTGTATTCGCCGAGGCTCAGCCCGGCCATGTACGCCGGGCGCGTCGCCTCCAGGCGCTCGGGGCCGAGGTGCTCGTCCATGGCCGCCAGCGTCGCGGCGGAGACGGCGAAGATGGCCGGCTGGCAGACGTCCGTGCGTGCCAGCTCCTGTTCGGGGCCCTCGAAGCAGAGGCGCCTGAGGGGCAGGCCGCAGGCGGCCTCGGCGGCGTCGAAGACCCGCCGGGCGGCGGCGAAGGCCTCGTACACGTCGCGGCCCATGCCGACCTTCTGCGCGCCTTGTCCGGGGAACAGAAACGCCGTCTTCATCGCGCCGCACCGCCCGTCACATCTTCAGCACCGCCCCCGCCCACGTCAGCCCCGCCCCGAAGGCGATGAGCATCACCGTCGAGCCCGGCCCGACGCGCCCGGCCTGGCGGGCCTCGTACCACGCCAGCGGGATGCTCGCCGCCGCCGTGTTGCCGTAGCGGTCGATGTTCACCGCGATCTTGTCCATGGGGAAGTTGAACTTCTCCGCCGCCGAACGCAGGATCCGCACGTTGACCTGGTGGGGCACGACCAGGTCGACGTCCTCGGGCCGCAGGTTGCAGTGCTCCAGGCAGTCGCCGAGCAGCCACTGCATCTTCTCGACGGCGAAGCGGTAGACCTCGCGCCCGCGCATCTTGATGTAGTGCCCGCCGGCGCCGACCGTCGCCCGCGACGACGGCGTCCGCGCGCCGCCGGCGGGGATGTGAATGTAGTCCCAGCCGCCCCCGTCGGCGTGCAGCACGCTGTAGAGCAGCCCGCGGTCGTCGCGCCCGGCCTGGAGCACCGCCGCCCCCGCCCCGTCGCCGAACAGCACGCAGCTCGCCCGGTCGGAGTAGTCCACGAAGCGGGTCAGGGCCTCGGCGCCGATGACCAGCACGCGGCGGTACACGCCGGCCTCGATGAACTGGGCGGCGATGCTGAGGGCGTAGATGAACCCGCTGCACGCGGCCGACAGGTCGAACGCCGGCACGTCCACCGCCCCCAGCGCCTGCTGCACGAAGCACGCCGTGGCCGGGAAGATCATCTCCGGCGTGATGGTGGCGCAGATGATCAGGTCGATGTCGGCGCTCGTCATGCCCGCGTCGGCCAGGGCGTTGCGGGCGGCCTCCGTCGCCAGCGTCGCGGTGCTCTGGCCGTCGGCGACGATCCGGCGCTCCTTGATCCCCGTGCGCTGGGTGATCCACTCGTCGGAGGTCTCGACCATCTTCTCCAGGTCGGCGTTGGTCAGGACGCGCGGGGGGATGGCCACGCCCATCCCGGCGACCGCGGCGCGGAGGCGTTCAGGCATCGCCGGCCCCTTCCGGGCGGCTCAGCAGCTCGGTGATCCGCTCGTTGACGCGGCGGGTGGCGAAGTCCTTGGCCACGCGGACGGCGTTGCGGATGCCGCGGGCGTCGCTGGCGCCGTGGCAGATGATGCAGATGCCGCCCACACCCAGCAGCGGCGCGCCGCCGTACTCGTTGAAGTCGTACTTGCGGACGATCTGCTCGGCCGCCCTGTGCAGGGCGTCGGCGTGCTGGCGCAGCGCCTCGGCCACGTCGCGGAAGACCGCCTCGATGACCGCCCCGGCCATGCCCTCCATGAGCTTCAGCACGACGTTGCCGACGAAGCCGTCGCAGACGACCACGTCGCAGACGCCGCGGAACAGGTCGCGCCCCTCGACGTTGCCCACGAAGTTGACGTGGGGGTCGTCCTTCATCAGGTCGCGGGCCTTCTTGACCAGCACGTTGCCCTTGGCGTCCTCCTCGCCGATGCTCAGCAGCGCCACCCGCGGGTCGGCCACCCCGCAGATCGCCTGCATGTACACCGAGGCCATGATGCCGTACTGGTGGAGGTGCTGGGGTCGCGGCTGGACGTTGGCCCCCACGTCGCACAGCGCCACCGGCCCGCGCGGCGCCGGCGTGACGATGGTGATGCCGGGGCGGTGCACGCCCCGCAGGCGGCGCAGGTGCATCTGGGCGGCCGCCACGAACGCCCCCGTGTGCCCGGCGGAGATGCTCGCGTCGATCTCGCCGCTGCGGTGCAGCTTGGTCATCACGGCGATGGAGCTGTCGGGCTTGGCCCGCAGGGCCTCCACCGGGGCCTCGCTGGTCCGGATCACCTGCGAGGCGTGGCGCAGCTCGATCTTCTCGGCCCAGTCGTGCGCCCCGTCCAGGTGCGGGCGGATCGCCGCCTCGTCGCCGATTAGAACGATGCGGTCATCGGCGGCCAGGAGGGCACGCGCCTCCAGGGCACCCCGGACTTCCTCGAGCGGCGCCCGGTCGCCGCCCATCGCGTCGATGCCGATCCGCATGGATCAGCTCTCCTTCTTCATCTCCAGGCTCAGCCGGGGCCGTACGTAACCGCAGTTGTCGCACGCGGCGTGCGGCAGCTTGGGATGGTTGCACTGCGGGCAGTCCACGTAGTTCACCGCCCGCAGCGCCTGGTGCGCCCGACGCATCCGCGTCCGGGCCCGCGATAGCTTCTGTGTCGGCAGCATGACTTCTATCCTTGCGACTTCCTCGGCCGTTGCGGCACGCCTTCAACCTTCCGCGCCCGCCCCGCCAAACACTGGCCAGGCAGCCCCCCGCGCGCAGCACCTCGGGGTCCGAAACCGCGGAAACCTATGTACCACAACCCCCCGTGTCAAGGCAAAAAGTCGTCCGGGGTGACCCGTGCCTGGCAGGCCGGGTCACAGGGGCCTCACGGGAGCGACTGGATCAGTTCGTCGGCGATCCGGAAAACGTCCTCAAGCGAGTAGGCGTAGCCGCCAAGGGTCAGCTTCCAGTACCGTCCGTGGGCAAGCCAGTGACGAAGCCGCAGGGCGTCGCGAAACCTGCTCACCAGGTGAAGCGAGACCAGGCCGCAGCCCCGCATGGCCTCGAGGATGTCTTCGTCCAGGGATGCGCGAACCTGCGCGCCAAGTCTCCCTCGCAGCGCGACATATTCCCTGGTGAGCCCATCGCCCCCCCGCCGGTAGAGCCTTCTGGCGTAGTCCGCCCTGATCGCGGCCTCGGCGCTGGCCATCATGGCCAGGATGCTCAGGTCGTCAAGTTCCTTGCGCTGGGCGTGGAAGAAGTCCCCGACTTCTCCTCTGGACATGCCCATGAAGCGAGACTCGACCGCCGGCGCCTCCCTCCGGATATTCGCCAGGACCCTGGCGCGATGGGCGAAGAGCGACTCATTCATGGCCTCGTGCCAGGCGCGGACCTGCTCGAGCGACCTTGGCTCCGGGTGGCGAATTGCGCTCATGCCCGCATGACGCCGCGCAGCGTCTCCTCCAGACTGACCTCGTTGAGCGGCACCAGCTTCAGCGCGGGGTACTTGGACCTGACGACGGCCCACCTCGGCCCGGGCTGGAGGACGAGCATTGCCTCGCCACTTTCGCCCTCGACATCGACACGCCCGATCGCCCCCACAACGTTCCGTCCCCTGGGCGAGAAAACCACCTCCTCGTCGCCCACGGTCAAGACCAGTTCTTCGACCTGATAGCGCCCAAGATGGTCCTCAAAGATCTCCTTGGGCCGCCGTGCAAGACGCGCTGTCTTTTGCTCCAGAGGGTCCCGCAACAGTTCCCGGACCTCGCCATAGAGGCCCTCAATGGCCTCCAACCACTCCCGTTTTCGGGCTTCCCAATCGATTGAGGCGCTCTCGGCGTCCGCCCGCTGCTTCTTCTCGCGGAAGAACTGGGTCAAAGTCTCAGGCATCCTGTTTCTCCCAGTGTTCGCCGGTGGTCTTGGCGCCCGCGCCGGCCTTCTGAATTCTACCGTGCGCGATGTAAGCTGACAAATCACGCCGGGGCGTCGGCGCTACGCCAAGGCCTTCCTGGCGAACTCCGCCGCGGCGGCCAGCGCGTCGGGCAGCTTGTCGGGAAGCTTCCCGCCGGCTTGGGCGAGCGTCGGCCTGCCCCCGCCGCTTCCGCCCACGACCGGCGCCGCGGCACGCACCCACTCGTCGGCCCGCAGCCTGCCCGCGCCGGCCAGTTCCTCGCTCACCATCGCCACCAGCATCACCTTGGCCCCCTCGGCCGCGCCCAGCAGCAGCGCCGCGGCGCCCTTCTGGCGCTGGCGGTCGCACTCGGAGCGCATCGCGGCGGCGTCGGCCGACGGGTACGTGCCCACCAGCACCTTCCCCGCGGGCGACTCGACGGTGTGAAGCGGCTGAAAGCCCGCCGGCGCGGCCGCCGCAGGCCCGCCGCCCCCGCGGCCCTTGCGCAGGTCCTTCAGCTCCTTCTGCATCGCCGCGATGCGGTCGGGCAGCTCGGCCGGCGCCGTCTTGACGGCCCCCGCGGCCGCTCGCACGATCTCGTCAAGCTGCTGGACGTGCGCGACGGCGCCCCGCCCGGTCAGGGCGGTGATCCGCCGCACGCCCTTGGCCACCGATTCCTCGGCGATGATCTTGAGCAGCCCGATCTGGGCGGTGCGTCCCAGGTGCGCCCCGCCGCAGAACTCCGCCGACTGGCGCCGCCCCTGTCCGATCACGATCACCCGCACCGGGTCGGGGTACTTCTCGCCGAACACCGCGCGCACGCCGGGAATCTTCTTCGCCTCCGCCAGCGGCAGCACCTTCGCCTCCACCGGCTCGTCGGCCAGGATCCGTTCGTTCGCCAGGCGCTCGACGGCGGCGAGCTGTTCGGCCTTGACGGCCTGGTTGTGCGAGAAGTCGAACCGCAGGCGGTCGGGGGCCACCACGCTGCCGGCCTGGTTGACGTGCCCGCCGAGCACCTCGCGCAGCGCCCAGTTCAGCAGGTGCGTGCCGGTGTGGTTGCGCATGATGTCCAGGCGGCGGGGGTCCACCTGCGCCCGCACGGCCTGGCCGGCGCCGAGTGTGCCGATCTCCACAGCCCCCAGGTGCACGATGCCGCTGCCGGCGAGCTGCGTGTCGCCCACGGCGAACTTGCCGCCCTCCCACGCTATCACGCCCGTGTCGCCCACCTGCCCGCCCTGCTCGGCGTAGAAGTTCGTCCGGTCCAGCACCAGGCCCACCTCCTGGCCGACCTCCAGCCGCCCGTCCGCCACGAACCGCCCGTCGATGACCCACCCCAGCACCTTCGCGTCGATGGGGTCCATGCGGTACTTGGCCCCGTCGTCGGTGGGCGGCAGGTCCAGCGCCGCGGCCGCCTGGAACGCCTTGCCCGCCCCGCTGAGCTGGCGATGCTTCTGCATCGCCTCCTCGTAGCCGGCCAGGTCCACCTCCAGCCCGCGCTCCGCGGCCATGATCTGCGTCAGGTCCACCGGGAAGCCGTAGGTGGCGTACAACTCAAAGACTAACTCGCCTGGTATCAGATTACTTTGCCCACCGGGCCCACCGTCCCCAGCCTTGATGTCCACGCTAGTGAGAGTCAGGTTCCCCGAACCAGTAGGCTGCACCACCACGTCGCCTCCGCTTCCGCCAGGCCCTGGAAAGCGCCCAGTGCCCCCTCTTCCTCCAACTCCAGCTCGAATCGCGCCATGGGTTATGTTCGTGTCCCCACTTCCGCTCGGGGCCAACGCCACTCTACCCCCAGGACCGCCAGCCCCCCCACGAACTAGGGCCGCGAGCGTGTCGACCTGCTTTTGGAACAGCTCGATGCCGCGGTCGAGCGTGCGCCCGAAGCTCTCTTCCTCG
>Ga0172363_10003435_pt1 | contig 12883 bp, 13 predicted proteins | sample LakKivs2_kivu2a2_FD_114541 | JGI IMG/M metagenome (GOLD analysis project Ga0172363, IMG submission 114541) | Sediment microbial communities from Lake Kivu, Rwanda - Sediment s2_kivu2a2 | ecosystem: Environmental > Aquatic > Freshwater > Lake > Sediment | place: Rwanda: Western Province, Lake... | reverse complement strand
TTTTTGGCCCCATTTTCCAAGGAGCTGCCATTGAAAAACAGAGCTATTTTTGCGCTGGAGTTTCTAATAAAAACTGCAAAGACATTAATGAATCCTTAACCGAAAGAATTTTTGAGGAATGCGGGGAAGTTGTAGCCAGCAGTATTCAAAAAAAGTGCCGCGCCCAACTTCAAGACCTTCAGAGAGATAAAGAACGCATTGAAACAAAACTAAAAGATCTATCTCAAAAAGAAAATTATACCCAGTGGTATATTTCAAAATTAGAGGCGGATATCAGTTATTTAAATACAAATATCGCTAATTTGAATTTAAATATCAGCCAATTAAAAAACGCTATTTCTCAAAGAGAAAGAGCCATTTCTGATTTAGAGCAAAAAATTAAAAAACAAAAAGCAATTTTAAAAGAGATTATTTTAATTCTTTATAAATACGATTCTTTCTCAACCATTGAAATGTTTTTTGGTCAAAATACTTTATCAGAGGTTTCCCAAAGGATCGCGGAAATGGATAGTGTTCAAAAAAGCCTTCAAAGAAGCGTGGCTGATATAAGGGAGGCAAAAGATAACCTTCAAAAAGAGAAAGATGTTTTAATTCAAAAAAAAGATGAACAAGAGAGATTAAAAGCAGAAAGGGCAATGCAAATGCAAAGTTTGGCTGTTACTCAGGAGCAACAATCGTATTATTTAAGCGAGATTCAAAACGCTAAAACCCCGCTTGAAAGAGAGATGGTTAGGGTTAAGGCAGAACTTCGATCCTTGCAGGCAGCGATGTACCAGATTTCTGCTTATTTAGCTCGGTGGGTTTTGTCGGGAGACTTAAGTTGGGCAAGTATTTTTGGAGCGGTGGCCAATACCTTTTCAGGGACTGGCGCAAGAGCAGCGTTACTTCTTGCTATCCTGCAACATGAAACTAGATTCGCTACCAACCTTGGTAAAACTCAAATTTGGAACGAAAGCTCTGGGCAGTATGAAGATTTTATAACTATTACCTCAGAACTTTGCCAGGCATATGGCCAGCCGTATTGCAGTCGAGACCAACTTCCCCTATCTCCCTCTGGCGCTATGGGACCGGCTCAATTTATGCCATCTACTTGGAAAGGTTTTCAATCAAAATTAAAAAATGCCTTCGGACAGGTCCCCAATCCTTGGAACTTATTTCATGCTATTTATGCAATGGGTTTATATGTAGTTAGATATCCTAGTGATCATACCGCTGCCTGTGCCTATTTACTCGGAGGTAAAAACTCTAATTGTACTCACTGGTATGCTGATGCGGTTTCTGCCTCTGCTAAGGAGTGGGATGAAATTTTAAAAACCTGCGGTTATGATTTATCAGACACTTGCCTTAAAAAAATAGAAAACGATTTAAAAAAGAAAGCCGATATTCCAATTAAATAATTTTTTATTCTTGAAAATCATTGAGAATTCTATCTAAATTTCCCCCAAGTACTTCTTCAATATTTCCCCATGATTTTTTAATTCTGTGGTCAGTGATTCTGTTTTGGGGGAAATTATATGTTCTGATTTTTTCAGCGCGCATTGCCTTGCCAATCTGGGCTTTCCTTTTTTCTTTTAATTTTTTTTCTTCTTTTTCAAGTATTTGTTGATAAAGGCGGGCTTTTAAAATTTTCATTGCGTTTTCTCGGTTGGCAATTTGGGTTCTGGCGTTTTGAGAGGCAACTGCGATACCGCTCGGTATGTGGGTTATTCTCACCGCTGAATCTCTTCGGTTAACATATTGCCCGCCCGGACCCGAAGCCCTGAAAGTTTCTATTTTAAGGTCGTTTGGGTTGATGGGAATTTGTATTTCTTTTGGCGGACTGGGCAGGATTGCCACAGACACGGTTGATGTATGAATTCTTCCAGATTTTTCTGTTTCTGGAATTCTTTGAACTCTGTGGACCCCGCTTTCATATTGAAAATATTCTCCCGCACTGTTTCCTTTAATTTCGGATATTACTTCTTTAAAACCCCCAAGGTCCGTGGGGTGAGCCGAGATTAAATTGAAAGACAACTCTCTTTTTAATGCGAAGTTCTTGTACATTTCAAAGAGATTTTTGGCGAAAAGAGCCGCTTCTTCTCCCCCGGCACCCGCTCTAATTTCTATTATTATATTATCAATTGAAGATTTTTCCTTGTCTTCCTTTAATATTTGTCGTAGCTGTTGCTGGATTTTCCCTTTCTCGTTTAAAAGTTTTTTAATTTCCTCCTTGGCCAAATTTACTAATTCTTGGTCTTTTTCTGTTTCAACAATTTCTTGACTTTCTTTGATATTTTCTCCAATCTTTTTTAAATTTTCTTTTTTCTCAATTATCCTTTGAAGCAAAGAAAATTTTTTTGAGAGTTTCTGATATTCCCCTTTATCAGAAAGAATTTTGGGATTTGAGAGTTTTTGAGAGAGATCTTTGTACTCTTTTTTTAGGTCTTGAAGTTTTTTTTTCATTTCTTTTTCCCGGGATGAGTTTTTTGAACTTTTTTCTTTTTGGGGGTGGATTTTTTTGTTTTTGATTCTACTTGAATTTTTTTAGATTTTTCCATTCTTTTTTGAAATTTTTCTACTTGGCCAGTGGCGTCAATAATTTTCTTTGACCCCGTGTATAAAGGGTGACATCTTGAACAAACTTCCACTTCTATTTTTGGTTTTGTTGCGCCAAGTGTAAAACTTGCTCCGCATGTACACGTAGCCTCTGCTTTTGGATAATATTTTGGATGAATGTTTTTTTTCATAGGATTAAAGATTAACCAAACAATTGGCAATCTCGATTCACTTCTTTATCGGAACATCGGTCATTATATTATATTATTTTGACAAATTCAAGTGGTTTTGTTATAATTGTGGCTAAATCGAGGCAATTTTGTCCCGACCCTCTGTCTCGGACACCCACGGTTTCCGACGGTCGCTTCGTTTTCTATCTTTAAATTAAGTTGCGTTTTACAAAATATGGTAGAAGATAAAATTAAAAAACAAAACAATACAGATTTAAAAGAGGAGAAAAAAGAAATTTTTTCCCAAGATAAAGAGATTATTGAAATGCTTGAAGCGGGAGTTCATTTTGGTCATAAAAAATCAAAAAGAAATCCCAAAATGAGGAAATTTTTATATGGTACCAAAACCTCTGTGGATATCATTGATATTACCAAAACAAAAGAATATTTAAAGTGGGCTTGTGAATTTTTAAAAGAAAAAAAGAAGGAAGGCGCCTTAATTTTACTTGTGGGTACAAAAATTCCGGCTAAAGATTTAATTCAAAAATTAGGAGAAAAAACCGGTATGCCCTACATTAGCGAGAAATGGTTTGGGGGAATAATTACTAATTTCTCCCAAGTTCAAAAGCAGTTGGAGCGCCTTCAAGTATTAGAAAAATCTCGCGCAAAGGGGAATTTTAAATACCTGGGTAAAAAAGAAATACTAAGAATTGATCAGAATATTGCCAGAATGAAAAGAAAGTTTGGTGGACTCAAGAGTTTGGAAAGGCTGCCCGATATTTTGTTTGTTGTGGATACAAAGAGAGAGGGATTAGCAATAAAAGAGGCAAAAAAGGGAAATATTCAGGTAGTGGGGATATGCGATACTGACGGCGATCCAACATTGGTTGATTTTCCGATTCCGGCAAATGACGATTCCATTACTTCTTTAAAATATCTTTTAAGCGAGATTGAGAAGTCGCTTGAATAAACACCAAAAATATTATGGAAGACAACCTTGAAAAGATAAAAAAATTAAGAAAAAAGACAAATATGTCTATAATAGAATGCAAAGATGCCCTCCAAGAATCAGGGGGGGATTTAGAAAAAGCTTTTTCAATTCTAAAAACAAGGGGGTTTGAGGAAAATCTTAAAAGAAAAGAAAGGGAGACCAAGGAAGGAATAGTTGACGCTTATGTCCATCAAAATAAAAAAATAGGAGCGTTGGTAAGGGTTTCCTGTGAAAGCGATTTTGTCGCTAAAAACAAAGAATTTCAAAAATTGGCTCATGAAATAGCTATGCAAATAGCAGCAATGGAGCCAAGCAGTATCGAAGATCTTTTAGAACAAATGTATATTCGAGACCCTAAGATGAAAATTATTGATTTGGTAAATGAAGCAATTAATAAATTCGGTGAGAATATTAAAATTGAAGATTTTCAAAGGATAGAAATATGATAATTACTCAGACATTATTTATTATTTTTTGGGTTTCTTTCGGTGGTTTGTTATTTTTATTTCTCAAAAATTTGGGTTCTTTGCCGGAAATTCAGCCGATAGAAAAACCCAAAGAAAAAAAAATACTCTTCCGTTTAAAAAAAAACATCTCTTCTTTTTGTCATTATATTATTGTGGCTCTCAAAACTGGGTATGAAAAGCAACTTCGCCAATCCCGTATTTTTATTTTAAAAATAGAAGCTGGAATCTCTAAAAGAATTGATAGTCTTCGCCAAGAAAGAAAAAAAAGGACACTGTCTCGATTCCAGAGAAGAATTAAAAAAGATGGTTCTGGAAGACAAAAGTAAGATTCGCAATTTTGTTATTATCTCTCATATTGATCATGGTAAATCAACTCTGGCTGATCGTTTTTTGGAATTAACCAATACTATTCCTAAAAGCAAAATTACCCCCCAGTATCTTGATAAGATGGGACTGGAAAAAAAACACGGCGTTACAATAAAGATGCATCCTGTGCGGATGGTTTGGCAGAAAGAAGATGCGCAATCCAGACATATTTTGAATTTAATTGATACGCCGGGACACGCTGATTTTTCTTATGAAGTTTCTCGTGCCTTGGCAGCCGTTGAGGGGGCGGTTCTTTTAGTGGATGCCACACAGGGTATCCAAGCTCAAACGGTTTTTAATTTGGAAATGGCTGAGAGACAAGGTTTGGTGATTATTCCGGTTATTAATAAAATAGACCTTGAATCTGCCCAAATAGATAAAACAAAAAAAGAAATTCTTGGTATTTTAAAAACACAAACAGAAGATATTATTTCTATTTCAGCCAAGAGGGGAGATGGAACTGTTTCTCTTATAAAAAAAATTATAGCCAAAATCCCCCCTCCCAAAGTAAATCTTAATTTACCCTTTAGGGGTCTTGTTTTTGATTCTTTATATGATGCTTACCAAGGCGTCGTTGTTTACGTCAGGGTAATTGATGGTAAGATTAAAGATAATGATAGAATTCATTTTTTAAAAGGGGGAGTTGAGGGTAGGGTTCAAGAGGTTGGCGTATTCTGCCCAGATTTTCAGAAAACCAAGATTTTGGAAGCCGGAGAAATCGGTTATATTAAAACAGGAATAAAGGAGATAGATAAAATAAAAGTGGGGGATACAATTGTTTTATCTGAATTTTGCCAAAAAACATTTCCCTTGCCCGGGTTTCAAGTGTCAAAACCCATAGTTTTTTCTGATTTTTTTCCTCAAAATTCTAATAACTTTGATGCTTTTAAGAAAGCCATTTTAAATCTTCACCTTAATGATTCTTCTTTTAGTTTTGCGCCCCAAGAAAGGGAATTTATTGGCAGGGGATATAGGTTGGGATTTTTAGGACTTTTTCATCTTCAGATAATAAGCGAAAGATTAAGAGAGGATTATGGAATTGACCTTATTGTTACACATCCAACGGTGTCATACAAGATTTTAAAGTTAAATAGTGAGGAAATTATTGCTAATTCTCCAGAAGATTTTCCCGAAAATTTTTCAAAGGTTTATGAGTATTTTTCTTTTGTAGAAATAATTACCCCAGCGGTATATCTGAACAAGATTTACAATCTTATTAATAATTTTGGCGCAGAGATTCTTGAAACAAAAAATATTCCAGGTTTTAAAAAGTTAAAGTTAATTATTAAAATGCCGCTTAGGCGCTTAATGGAAAATTTTTATGATGAATTAAAAAGCGCATCTTGTGGATTTGCTTCAATGAATTGGGAAATTATTGATTGGCAAGAAAGTGATTTAGTTAAACTTGATATTTTAATTGCTCAAAGAAAAGAACCATCTTTATCAAGAGTTGTTGAGAAGGCCAAAATTGAAAAGGAAGCGAGGAAAATGGTTCAGAAGTTAAAGAAATATTTTCCGCCCCAACTTTTTTCCGTGCCACTGCAGGCAAGTCTTGGGGGGAAAATTATCGCTCGAGAAACAGTAAAAGCGCTTCGGAAAGACGTTACCGCTCCTCTTTACGGTGGCGACGTGACTCGCAAAAAGAAGCTTTTGGAAAAACAAAAAGCAGGGAAAAAGAAGCTTGCTAAGACAACCAAGATAAATATTCCAAGCGAGGTGATAATAAAGATGCTCAAAGAGTAGATAATAAGCGACAAGAGACAATGATTGGTTGAAATATTGGAGTTGTTGGAAATGTTTTTGCGTCAATCCCAACAATTCGAAGGTCTTGAAGAGTTTTAATTTATATAGCGTTTTTCTAGTGTTTTTTATATTGACTTTTTTTGACAAAAATATTATCTTTAAGAGTATTAAGGTTAATTTTTTGTTATAATTTATTTGTTCAGTTTGTTTGAATCTGGATAGTTTTATTGTTAGAGTAATTTGTCCTTTGTTCGCTGGAGTAGCTCAGCTGGTTAGAGCAATGGTTTTGTAAACCATAGGTCGCGAGTTCGAATCTCGCCTCCAGCTCTATTAGAAAAAGATATAGGATGGGTTTTTTGATAGAGGACAAGATTAAAATGGGCAGGTGCCGGAGCGGCCAAACGGACCAGACTGTAAATCTGGTGGTGTTTCACCTACGGGGGTTCAAATCCCTCCCTGCCCACCCTTCATTTCGTTCAGGGTAAACTTATATTCATGGTAAACTTATAGATAGTTTACACCGAGCAAAGCGAGGCGCCAGGATAGCTCAGTTGGTAAGAGCAACACATTGGTAATGTGTAGGTCGCCGGTTCAAATCCGGCTCCTGGCTAAAAAATTTTTAAAAGTAAAAACAATATGGCTAAAAAAAAGAAAAAATTAGTCAAAATGCAGTGTCAAGAGTGCAGACAAATTAATTATTTTACTTATAAAAACCCAACTTCTGTTGAGAGAAAATTGGAATTCAAAAAATATTGCAGGACTTGCAGAAAACATACCATTCACAAAGAGGCCAAAAGGTAATTGAGAGGGGATAATTGGGGCCATAGTTCTAATGGTAGAATGCCGGTCTCCAAAACCGGAGGTTCCCGTTCGAGTCGGGATGGCCCTGCCAAATTTTTATCTTGACAAAATCTATCAAATGAGTAAAATTTAACCTTTTAAGATTTTTTTAAAAAATGGAAGATAAGTTTAAAAATTATCACATTGTCCTAATTCCAGATGGCAATCGTCGTTGGGCAAGGAAGCGAGGTTTTCAACCCTGGATTGGCCATCAAGCGGGAGCCAGGGCTTTTAATAAGATTTTAGATAAGGCTCTTGAAATGCGAGTGCGCCATTTTACTTTTTGGGGCACTTCTTTCGATAATTTAACTAAAAGATCTAAAATTGAGGTTAGATTTCTTTATAGTACTATGACCGAAAGATTTAAAAGAGCAGCAAAAAGCGAAAGAATCCATAAAAATAAGGTGAGAGTGAATGTTTTGGGAAGGTGGGAAGAAATAGCCCCAGAAGGAACTAAAAAGGCAATTAGGGAGGTAATAGAGAGGACAAAAAACTATTCAAAATATTTTTTGACATTTTTAATAGCTTACAATGGGACCGACGAAATGATTTCCTGTATTAAAAATATAGCTCATTTAGTCAAAAGAGGGGGCGCCTCCATTGATAAAATTAATGAAAAATTAGTTCAAGAAAACCTTTGGACAAATTTTTTGCCCCCTGTTGATTTAGTAATTAGAACAGGATGTGAAGGGGATCCTCACAATTCAGCTGGTTTTATGATGTGGCACACTGCCTACTCCCAACTTTATTTTACAAAGACATTTTTTCCAGCTTTTTCGCCTCAAGAATTTGAGGATATTATTAAAGATTTTGAGAAAAGAGAGCGGAGAATGGGGGCTTAGTTTTATTAATTTATGTCTCTTCAAGATTATCTTATTTCTCAGGGATATTTGAAAAATCCCATAATTATTGAAGCCTTCTCAAATATTCAAAGAAAAGATTTTCTTCCTGAAGATATGCAATCTTTGGGAGATTTTGATCAGGCCCTGCCCATTGGTTATGGTCAGACAATTTCTCAGCCAGCGGTTGTGGCTTTTATGTTTGAACTTCTTCAACCATCGCCGGGGGATAAAATTTTAGATATCGGGTCTGGTTCTGGATGGACGACAGCCCTTCTTTCCTATATTGTAAGCCAAGCGCAAAATCAAAGCCAGATTTCAATGGGGAAGGTTTATGCTATTGAGATTGTTCCAAAACTTATTGAATTTGGGAAAAAAAATGTTGCAAAATATAATTTTGTTAAAAGTGGTGTTGCCCATTTTATATGTGGTGATGGCTCAGAAGGATATCCCAAAGAAGCGCCCTACGATAAAATTTTAGTTTCTGCTGAATCTAAGGAGGTTTTTCAATCTTGGAAAAAACAATTAAGAATTGGTGGCAGGATTGTACTTCCCATTCAAAATAGTATTTGGCTCCTCATTAAAAGGGGAGAAGACGACTTTATTAAAAAAGAATTTTCTGGTTTTATATTTGTTCCCTTGGTGGAAAAGTAGATATTTATATTTGAAGCTCTTTTTATCGCTCTAATTTGGAAATCAGTGGTTTTTTGTTATAATTATTAGTAATGACAGTATTTTTGAAGAATTTTTTAATTTTTCTTTTTGTTTTATTGGTTTTATTCTTATTTTATTCTTATTTTATTGAACCGAATTTTTTGGTTATTAAAAAACAAACCATAGTATTGGATGAAAAAGATTCTAACTTATTGTCTCCAATAAAGATTGTCCACTTGTCAGATTTCCATTGCCAGAAATTTAGCAGGAGAGAAAAAAGTTTAATAGAAAAAGTTAATGTTATTAAACCTGATTTTATTTTTATCACGGGTGATTTTCTTGACGATAGTTCTAATATTGAATCCTGCCAACTATTTTTTAAAAGTCTTGCGAAGAATCAATTGATTTTTGGAGTTTTTGGTAACTGGGACCACTTGCTTCCCCAAATACCCATTTCTGTTTTAAAAGAAAGGTTGGAGAGTATTGGTATTAATATCTTGGTTAATGAAATAAAAAACATTGATTTTGGCAATTTTGATTTTACAATAGCGGGTATTGACGATCCATTTTTGGGATTTGATGATTTAGAAAAGACCCTACAAGATGTTGAGCCCGGAAAGCTTACTTTTCTTTTATCGCATTCACCAGATATTATTGAATATTCAAAGGAGAACATAGAATTTTTAAAAGAAAAAGATGTTGATTTTATTTTTGCGGGTCATACCCATGGGGGACAGGTCCTTTTTTTGAGAAATTTTATTTTAAATCTTGGGGGCAAAAAGAAATATATCTCCGGGCTTTATAATATTGATGGTTTATCTCTCTATGTTAATCAGGGTATTGGGACAACTATAATACCATTTCGTCTCGGCGTTTTTCCTGAAATTACCATTTTTGAATTTGAGAAAAATCAATTCAATGACTAAAAAAAATATTATTATATTCGCTATCCTCATTCTTATTATATTTATTGTTTTAGGGGCGGGGCTCTATGCGTATATCCAAAAAGGAATTTATACTCCCTTTAAGACAGGTGAGTCAGGGTCGCAAATTTTTGAAGTTAAGGCGGGTCAGGGGGCATTTGGTATTGCTTTTAATTTACAACAACAAGGCATTATTAAAAATAGATACCTTTTTGCTTTTTATGTTTCTATTCATGGAAAAGAGGGCAATTTACAAGCGGGAAAATACCTTTTTTCTCCCAATATGACTATTCCTGAAATTGTTTTAAAGATAGAACAAGGAGAAGTGGTTAAGGAAGATGTTATAATTACCATACCCGAAGGTTTTTCTCTTAAAAAAATAGAAGAAGTGTTAAATAATAATTTCCCCCCAAGCGATTCTCGATTTGAGATTTCCAAATTTAAAATTCAAGATTTTCAAGATAGGTATGATTTTTTAAAAGAAGCGCCTCCAAATTCTAATCTTGAAGGTTATTTATTCCCCGATACTTATATTTTTAAAAAAAATAGCGACCCAGAAGATGTGATTAGAAAGTTTTTAGATAATTTTAATAAAAAATTAGAAAATAAATTAAGAGAAGAAGTTAAAAGACAGAAAAAAACAATTTATGAAATTATTACTCTGGCTAGTCTTGTAGAAAAAGAGGTAAGGACAAGAGAGGATAGAGAGATCGTTGCGGGTATTTTTTGGAAAAGATTAAAAGAGCAAAGGCCTCTTGAGAGTTGTGCTACAATTAATTATATTAGAGGAGAAGATAAATGGATTTATTCAAGAGAAGAAATAGAGAAAGCCATTTCTCCGTATAATACTTATTTAAATAAAGGATTGCCACCCGGTCCTATCGCTAATCCCGGCATTGAATCTATTAAAGCAGTTATTTTCCCCAGAGAAACAAATTTGAATTATTTTTTAACAGATCCCAATACTAAAAAGACTATTTTTTCAGAAACTTACGAAGAACACTTAAATAACCGTCAAAAGTATTTTAATCAATAAAAAAACGCCAATGGGAAATAAGCTGTTATTTTTAATAATTGCCATTTTAATTATTATTTCTGGAGTATTTTTTATTTTTCAATTTCAAAAAGGTCGCATTTCAATTATTAAAGAAACTTCTATGCCAGAATTATTAGATGAAAATTCCAAAAAAGCGGCTGTTTTAATTGCTTTTCGTAATTTTCGAGATGAAGAATATTTTGTTCCAAAAGAGATATTAGAAAGTGGTGGAGTTAAAGTTGTTACTGTTTCCACCCAAGAAGGGATTGCCATTGGAGCCGATGGGGGAGATGTAAAAATTGATTTAACTTTAGACAAGCTAAACATCGAAGATTACGCGGCTATAATTTTTATTGGAGGACCAGGCGCTTTGGATTATTTAGATAATGAGGACTCATATAGAATAGTCAGGGAAACAATTAAGCAGAATAAAATTTTAGCAGCAATTTGTATTGCTCCTACAATTTTGGCAAGATCGGGAGCGCTTGAAGGGAAAAAAGCTACTGTTTGGGCAAGCCCTCTTGATAAAAGTTCCATAAAAACCTTAAGGGAAAATAGGGTAGAATTTATTGAGAAAGCAGTGGTTCAAGATGGTAGTATTATTACAGCCAATGGTCCAGCAGCAGCGAAAGAATTTGGTGAAAAAATTATTGATACAATTAAAGAATTAACGGGGAAGTAGTGTATGTAGAGAGTATAAGTTTTTGTTCACGGTCGCTAAATTGGGCATAATTTTAAAACTTAGGTAAATTTGTATTAACAAGCGAACTTAAGCGAATTTAGATGAAACAATTGACAAAAAATAAAATTTTGTTAAAATAATATATTGTCGTAGAAGTTGGGTGTCCCCAAGGGGAGTAAAACCCGCAGAGACAGTTTTATATATTTTTTTAATTTCTGCGACAATGATTTCGCAGATTTTTTTTAAAAAAATATGTTAACAAAAAAACAAAAGGAAATTTTTATTAAAAATTTTCGGGAAAAACTAAAAGATTACAACTTGGTTGTTTTTTGTAATTTTCATGGCCTTAAAATAGAAGACCAACAAAAACTCCAAAAGGAGTTTAAAAAAAACCATGGAGAAATTTTTGTTGCTAAAAATACACTTATTAAAAAAGCATTAGAGCAAGAGAATATTGGTATGCCCGAAATTACAGGTCAAACCATTGTCGGTCTTTCAATAGATGAAATTTTGGCAGCAAAAATTTTTAAGATTTTTCAAAAAGAAAAAAAAGATATAATAAACTACTCTTTCGGCCTTTCCAAAACAGAAAAAGGGTGGAGCGTCATTAATAAAGAAGTTATTGAAGAACTGGCCAGCGTTCCTTCAAAAGAAGAACTTTTAACAAGATTGGTTAATGTTTTAAAGGCGCCAATGGTAAATTTGAATTATGTTTTAAAAGGAAATTTTAAAAAGTTAGTTTATATTTTATCCAATATTTCTAAGTAATAAAGGTCAAGATTTTTCGCCCAAATAGCGAGTCTTTACTTGCTTTTTAGGCATTATCAGATATGGCAAAAGAAGAAAAAAAAGATGTTGAAATTCCTGAAAGTTTAAAGGGGATTGTGGAAGAAATTGAGAAGATGAAAGTTGTTGATTTAGCAAAATTGGTTAAGGTTTTAGAAGAGAAATTTGGTGTTTCTGCTCAAATGCCAATGGCAACGGCTCAAGTTTCGGCAGGCAACGGAGGAGAGGTGAAAGACGAGGAAGAAAAAACAGAATTTAATGTTGAATTAAAAGATGCGGGTTCCTCAAAAATTCAAGTTATTAAGGTAGTAAAAGATATTACTGGCAAGGGTCTTAAAGAGTCAAAAGAATTAGTTGAAAGCGCGCCAGCGGTTATTAAAGAAAAAATCAAAAAAGAAGAGGCAGAAGAAGTTAAAAAGAAATTAGAAGAAGCAGGGGCGGTTGTAGAAATTAAATAGACAATCCCTCTGTAAAATTTATTTTTCCCCAATTAAAGGATTTATTTTCCTTTTTTGCGAATTAAAAAACCCATTTTTATGGGTTTTTTAATTAAATAATGTGATTGAGTTTAATAAATATCTAAATATTTATTAATTTCCCAAGAGGTAACTTGCATTTTAAATTCATTCCACTCTTTTGTTTTAATATCAATATATTTTTCAAAAAGATGACTACCAAGAACTTGTTGGATAATTTTATCTTTTTTTAATTCTTTTTAATATTTTTTTATTTTCCATTTTTTTAAATAAAAAAATGCCATCTATGATACTGGAGCGGGATACCGGAGTTGAACCGGCGCCTCTACCTTGGCAAGGTAGTGTACTACCACTATACTAATCCCGCATTTTAAC
>Ga0172363_10003433_pt1 | contig 12886 bp, 15 predicted proteins | sample LakKivs2_kivu2a2_FD_114541 | JGI IMG/M metagenome (GOLD analysis project Ga0172363, IMG submission 114541) | Sediment microbial communities from Lake Kivu, Rwanda - Sediment s2_kivu2a2 | ecosystem: Environmental > Aquatic > Freshwater > Lake > Sediment | place: Rwanda: Western Province, Lake... | reverse complement strand
TTCATAACAAAGTCTTTTGAATTGTAATCTAATTATAAAAGACGCAAAATAATACTTTCAATGACCTCCCCCAGATATTTATAAGTTTAAACATCCTTGTGTTTTTTTGATGAAAATGATAGATTTAAGCACAATATTTAAGTATGAGGATTATATAAACTTATATAATAGAGAGAACGAAATGACAAAAACAATCCACTACCCACAACTAGATACAATAATCATGGTAGAAGAAACCATACAAAAAATGCAATACCCTAAAAAAACAGAACTATGGAAAGCACTACCAAAGAAAGTCATGTATCAGACATTCTGCCTTATAATTGATTATCTAGAAGAATCTGGAAAAATCATAATAGATAAAGACGGTCTAATCATATGGACATGGAACCCTAAGATGATCAAAAAGATACAATCCTCCGGAGTCAAAATGCGATGACCGACAAAAACATTTACGTCGCTTTCAGTAACAAAAAACTAGAAAGCAGTTTTGAAAAACTTAAAAAAGGTAAATCCGAGGATAAACAACTTTACAAGTTCATCGAAAGAGCAATAAATGATTTGAAGAAAAATCCTATATGTGGAACAAAAATTCCTAAAAAACTATGGCCAAAAAGATATGTAAAAGAATATCATATAACAAACCTTTGGAAATATGATCTACCAAACGCATGGAGATTAATTTATACAATCTTCGAAGACAAAATCACGATTTTAAACGTTATTTTAGAATGGTTCCCACATAAAGAATACGAACGAAAATTCGGGTATTAATATGACTATCTCAAATAGTGAATTTAATCTTAAAAATTTGCCCTCACTAAATGAAGTTATTATTGTAGAGGAAACACTACAAAACATCGACGAAAGCATAATTACTACATCAAATTTGAAGAAACTCCTTAAAGGCAAAATCACTCAAAACAAACTAATGATTATCCTTGATTATCTCAAAACAACAAATAAAATTGTGATTACCTCAAAAGGAATAACATGGATACATGGTACAAAAAAATTGTTAAAATTAATGGATAAACTACTTGAAAAAAGTGGACTCACTGAAAAAGATGCGATACTCTTTGGAAGACGAATTAATAAAAATGCTGCCAATAAATTTAGGGAAGCATAAAAAATAAACAGAGAATTAATGTTCAACGTTGATATTATTTTATAAGAACTTTATTCCACCCTCAGTAATTTGTATATCATGAGGTTTCAACGTATGTTTTGTTGCCCGCATCTTACGAACAGTAAGCTTACGTCTATCCATAGTAGGATCCAGATCCATAAGAATAATACCATCAACTAGAAACTCGGACACAGTATCCCTAGAAAGACTCCTACTACCCTCAGGAACCTCACTAGTTATCATCGCAGTGCAATTATCACGACTTAGTATACTAATAATTTTTTTAACATGCATACGAGTAGAAGCAATAGAACCTGCTGGGTATCTTTTTGTTTCAACTTCACCCTCCATAGGTATTCTTTCTTGAACACTACTCAGCCAAACAGGTATCTCAGAAACAGGAGTCAAAGAATCAAGTATAACCCTTGAATAATTACCACTGCTAACCTCTGTCTCCATTTCCTGATGAATATCAGCTTTATCAAGATCAAGATACATGATTTTCAGATTACCACTATTCATATATGTTTTAAAATCAAAACCAAGCTCAGATGCCTGCTTAAGAATATTTTCAACACGCTCATCACTAGTAAGATAAAGACAACGTTCACCGTTTTTCAAACCCTCCCAAATAAAATTAAAACAAAGTATTGTTTTACCGGAACCAGGAGTACCAGAAACAAGGGTAATACTCCTATTTGGAAGACCACCAGCTAAAAGCTCATCAAGACGGTTAAGCCCTGTTTTCACCCTACTCAGGTTCTTAGTATCTTTTAATCTATCCTGATGGGGAACTGGGCTACCTAAAACCTCATCACGTGTATAAAGACCATGCTCAAACTTATCTTTTCTATCATGTTTAAACATATTTTCATTAAACTCAACCATACTTTTCCAACTCTCCTAATATATTCTAGTTTATTATAATCAGCTAATAACTTAAATAACTTTCTTAGATAATAAAGAATTAATATTGTTAAAAAATCAATCAATTAAATCTCTTTGTTGCTTACTCCATTTTTTATTAGGAGTTTTTTTAAGCCACTCAACATATTTTTTATTAAATTCTAAACGCTCTTTTAAAATTTCTTCTTTAATTTTATCAAGTTCTTTTAAATCAATCTCTGGTAGCTTCATTTTAAATACTTATTAAACAAATCCTGCGTTTTAAGTTTTCTGTTCACATTTAAAAAAAGAAGTTTAAAATAAAAAGATAATATATTTGTTATATTAAACTGGATCGTAGATTATGTTCAAAATAACAATAATAGATGGATACATAGACGAACCAACATGCCTAGGGGTTCCACCATATATAAGCCCATACCCTAGATATGTTGCTGGTGCTATACTAAAACAAAACAAAAAAAACATTATCAATTATTATACAATTGACCAGATCAGACAAAAAAATGATCTAAGTTTCTTATCAAAAAACAATCTAATAATAGTAATCGCAGGAACATCTGTCCCAGGAAGATACCTTGCGGGTTACCCAATTAGCCCAAATGAGATAAGAAAATTCTTAGAACAAATACCAGTAAAAAAAATACTAGCAGGTCCTGCAGCAAAACATGGTTTTGGAATGCAAGGCGGACAAAAAACATTTGACACAAACTTTCTAAAAAACATGTTTGAGCTAATTATCACAGGAGACCCGGAAATAATTATAGAAAAATATTTAGAAAATAACCTAAAAACAAAAGATATAATTGTATCTGAAAAAAGACAAAACGCACACGTAATCAAAGATTACGCCAACCTCGGAAGCCAGATAGTAAAACAACACCCATACTACCCTGATTATATCATCGCAGAAATAGAAACATACCGAGGATGCCCAAGAACAATTGCTGGTGGTTGTAGCTTTTGTAGTGAACCAAGCAAAGGCTTACCAGATTTCAGACCAATAAATGACGTTGTAGAAGAAATACAAAACCTTTATAACCATGGTATAAAACATTTCAGACTAGGAAACCAACCATGCATCTTTTCATATCAAAGCATTGATGCAGGAAAAACAGAGTTCCCAAGACCAAACCCCAGTGCTCTTGAAGAACTATTCTCAAAAATAAGAAAAGTCGCACCATACCTAAAAACACTACATATTGACAATGCAAACCCTGGTGTTATAGCACGTTACCCAAAAGAATCAGAACAAATCGCAAAAACAATAATAAAATATCATACACCAGGTGATGTTGCTGCAATGGGTACCGAGAGCGCAGACCCTGTTGTTATAAAAAACAATAACCTAAAAGCAACACCAGAAGAATCACTACAAGCAATAAAAATAATAAACAAAATAGGATCAAAACGTGGAAACAACGGAATGCCAGAACTACTACCAGGACTTAACTTCGTATTCGGCCTTGCCGGTGAAACAAAAAACACGTTTACCTTAAACTACGAGTTTTTAAAACAAATACTAGATGAAAAACTACTACTCAGAAGAATAAACCTCAGACAAGTAATACCAATACCAGGAACAAAAATGTACAGCATAGGAAACAAATTAGTAAACAAACACAAAAACCTATTTAAAAAATTCAAAAACCAGGTAAAAGAAAACATTGAAAGACCAATGCTTAAAAAACTGCTACCACAAACAACTCTTGTGAAAAATGTTTACACAGAAAAACATGATGGAAAACTAACATTTGCCAGACAACTAGGAAGCTACCCACTACTAATTGGTATACCAGGGGTATACAATCTAAAACAATTCATGGAAGTAAAAATCGTTGACTATGGATACCGCAGCATAACCGCAATACCATATCCTTTAGATCTAAACAATGCACAACGTGAAACAATAGAAGCAATACCAGGAGTTGGAAAAAAACGAGCGATTAGAATACTTGCAAAAAGACCTTTTAAAAACAACGAGGAGTTAAAACAGATACTTGATGAACCACAAGTTTTCGAGCAAATAAAAAAATATCTTTAAAAAAAACATGGTGACTTATTAATAATATTTGATTATACAGGTTACTAAAATGTTTGAGGAAATACAAAAGAAAATAAACTACAAATTCAAAAACCAAGAACTTCTTAAAAAAGCATTAACACATAAAACATATGCTTTTGAAGCAAAAACCCCCCTCGAGTACAATGAACGCCTTGAATTTCTTGGCGATAGTATCCTAGGTTTTATTATAGCTGAGCAGCTTCATAATGCTAACAAATATTTTTCCGAGGGCGAGCTGACACGCAGACGTTCAACCCTTGTTAATAATAGTTTTTTAGCAGAAAAAGCAATAAAACTAGGAATAGGAGAATTTTTATTACTTGGCCGCGGGGAAAGCAAACTAGAGGGTTTTAAAAATCCTACGAATCTTGCCAATGCTTTAGAAGCTTTAATTGGTGCTGTTTATCTTGATTCAGATCTTGATACTGTTCGTAGTTTTATTTTAAAAAACTTGTTTGATGAAAAAGCTGTTTTCTAGATATAGCAGTATTCTTTAGGGTAATGGTTGTATAGAAACATTTATAAACTTTTAAATTCACATTTTTAGATAATAATAGTTATGCTGTGTGAGTAACTATGCAAAAAAAATTAATCCTTGGAGCAATGTTTGTTCTTTTTTTACTAGTTAGCCCACTTGTTATGCAGGGTTCTGCATTTAATAATTATTTTGCAAAAAGAAGAACAATAACTGCTAGTAGTAATGGATCAATATTCCCATTTTGGTATTTTTGCCATATTAATTCAACTGGGTATGGTAAAGCAACCCATAGCGGTGATAACATCTTTCTTGCTATTGAATATACAGAAGATGATGATGCTACTACCACTATCAGAACATTTTTCCGTTCAGCAACTTTAAAGGGGGATCATAATTTCCAGATATTCTTCTTTATTGGTGAGGAAGACATTCCACCTAGTGGAGTAGAAGGGAATTGCAATATAAGTGGATTAGCAATGTTGGTTAATATCTGGTAAATATTTTTATTTTTCAAATTTATTTGATATTTATTGATATTTTTCAAGAAAAGATTTAAATAAATAATAAACATACCCTAATTAACAAATGTTAATTAGGGGGTAATGAGTTGAAAAAGATAGTGCTTTTTTTAATAGTAGGAATATTAGTCCTTAGTGGACTTAACGCTGTTGCTACTCCAAGTGAAAAAATACAACATTCAGAAGCAAAAAAAATAATTTTTTCAAAACCAATAATAAAAGAAGAAGAACAATACGTCACCATTGATATAAAAGAAGCAAATGGTTTTTTAATGGAACAAAATAAACCAATGTTACCAAGTTATACTCATACGTTCACGTTCCCATTGGGAACTAAAATAGATAATGTAGCCTGTGAAAAATATGATGTTAAACAACAAAGTCTAGATAGAAAGATATTGCCAACACCACTGGCGATACAAATTGGAACAACAGTAAAAAATCAAGAAATAACACTATACAAAGAAGAACCATATCCTGAAGTATATTATGAGTATGATATTGGTCAGGGTATTAACCGAAATCATGAGCGTGCTATATTTGTTAAAGTAAGTGTTTACCCTGTTAAATACTACCCAGCCCAGAATATGATGGAATATGCTGAAAATATGAAAGTAACAGTCTCGTATACACCACCTTCAGATCCTTTTGTTTATGATGAGACATACAAATTTGTTATTTTAACATCTAATGGTTTTGTAAGTCAACTAATGCCTCTTGTTGATCATAAAAACAATAGAGGGATTTCAACTAAATTGGTAGCACTCAATGATATATATTATGGAGCTTATTTCCCTGCTCAGGGTAGAGATGATCCTGAAAAAATAAAATATTTTATAAAAAATGCTATTGAAAACTGGGGAACAACATATGTGTTATTGGTTGGTGGTAGTGATTATTTCCCAGCTAGAGAAACCCATGTACAAATTGGTGAGGATGATGATGAGATTTTTATAAGTGATCTATACTACGCAGACATATACAATGAAACTCAGCAGTTTGAAACCTGGGATACTAATAATAATGATGTTTTCGCTGAATATGAATGGGGAGACGACAAACTAACAGATGAATTAGATCTTTATCCTGATGTTTATCTAAGCAGAATACCATGTATAGATGAAACAGAGGTTACAACAATTGTTAATAAAATAAAAAACTATGAGAATAATGAAGCATACGCGCAGAGCTGGTTTACAAACATTGTAGTAATAGGTGGTGACTCGGCACCAAAAGATGATGATAACGTTGATGAAGGAGAATACGTAAATCAGGCTGTACTTGATTTAATGAGTGGTTTTATCCCAACTAAAATATGGGATTCCAACAGAAAACTAAGTGGTATTTCACCAAATGGCGTACAAAATATAAATAATGCTATAAACAATGGATGTGGCTTTGTTGATTGGTCTGGACATGGAGCACCATATATTTGGACTACATATCCTCACAACGGTGACCGTCAAACCCTTCCAACACCATGGGGAACATATACAAATAGTAATATTGAAGATGACCTTAACAATGGTGATAAACTACCAATTGTAATGTGCGGTGGTTGCAGTCTTGGCAAATATAATGCAAATGACAACTGTTTTGCATATGCTTATTTATCAAACCCAAACGGTGGAGGTATTGCATCATATGGAGCAACAGGACTTGGTTGGATATACATTGGGAAATACGTAATACGAGATTTAGTTGAAGGATTGATAGTTAAATTATTTAAAGCATATAGTGAAGGCGCAATAACATTTGGAGAAATATTGCTTAATGGATTAAATGATTATATAGAGAAAAGAATGGATGGACTTGATTATAAAACATTAGAAGAATGGCATTCATTTGGTGATCCAACACTTGCTATAGCTGATGAATCACAACCACCAGTTAAACCAGATGCACCTGCTGGCTCTAACTCGGGTACACCAGGAACCTCCTATGAATATTCAGCTAGTACAACTGATCCCGATGGTGACAAGATATCATATATTTTTGATTGGGGTGATGATACATACTCAAATTGGATAGGACCTGTATCATCTGGTCAAACAGTTACTGCTTCGCATAGCTGGTCTGTCAAAGGAACATATCAAGTTAAAGTATTAGCAAAAGATGTTCATGGCGTACTAGGCGAATGGTCAGAACCAAATTCTGTAACCATGCCAAAGAGCAAACAAAAGAACCCAGAGTTATTAGAAAAAATCCTGGACATGTTCCCAATATTAAAATACATAATTAGTTTGCTGGCACAAAACCAGTAATCAACTAAAAATAAATACAATAAACATCAAGCAGTTCATCATTAAACCTAAGACTACTAAGAATCTCTATCTTAAATTCTTTTTTTATTAAATACTTCTCAAGTTTATTTCTATCAGCAAGGCTGCTGAAAATAAAATACGCACGACCAGACTTAGAAAGATGTTTTTTTAAACCATCAATAAAACGACTTGTTAGCCTAAGACCATCAACACCTCCATCAGTTGCTATATCAAACCAACCAGAACCACCAACCAAATCACTCTTTTTTGTCGGAAGATAAGGAGGATTAAAAATGATTATATCAAAAACCTCATCTTTTTTAAGAACATTAAAAAGATCGCCACATCGTACCTCAAAACTACCTTTCATAAGAGATATATTATTTTTATAATTAATACGAGCTAGTTTGACAGCAAAAGGGTTAACATCTGAACATACAACATTGGCACCATGACGACAACAATCCAGAGCAATAATGCCAGAACCAGTTCCAATCTCGAAAACTTTTTCACACCCGTTTAATTCTATTGCTTCAAGAAGCTGAAAAGTATCCTCAGCAGGCTCATAAACCTCAGAGTTTAACTCTATAGTAAGATCCTTATAAGTAAATGATTTCATATTTTTCAAATCTTAAACCTCTAAGCTTTTTATCTCAAATAGCTTAAATTAGTTTTTTGTTAATAAATTTTATAAACAGCAAAATAGTTGACTATAAACATGCAAGATTTAACAAAAGCACAAATAACAATTGGAATGCTAGCCTTTTTTGCAACAGTATGGAGCATAGTTAAATACACACATGATTCAATAGATATACCAATTTTAATAGGATTAATAATAGTTCAATTAATAGTCATGATAGTTCTATCAATTGTGGTCCTTGCAATTTTACAGTGGATTAACATATTTGATTTAAAAACAAATGCTATATTAACACTTATTACACTTGTAACAATAGCAATGTTAGCATTATATGTATAAAAAAATTAATTTTTTTATTTCTGATTTATTTTTTCAAGAAGATTTCTGAAATTCTCCTGGCTTTCACGAAGTGCTTTCTCGGCGATCTTATGATAAGTAATATTACTGATAATCAGAGTAACACCATATGTTCCATCATCAAAAGTTATTGGTATTACCCTTATTTTAAAATAGATTTTTTGTTTATCTTTTTTAAAATCTACATCTTTTGTTAATTTTTTTCCTTCAAGAGCATCGTTTATAGCTTGAGATAACTCTAAATTATCACTAAAAAATTTTAGAACAGTTTCATTTACATTTTGGCCAATAACTTCTTCACGTTTAATTTCTAAAAACTCTAAAAATGAGTTGTTAATTGTATTAATTCTAAAGCTTTTATCAAAAACTAAGATGTAGTCTGAAGTGTAGTTCAGCATATTGTCTACTGGGATTCGTCTTGATGGAAAAAAAACTTTAGCAGGCCCAAAGGTTATCATTTCTACATGGCCTGATATTCGCATTATGTCAAGATATTTGGCTACTGAGTTTCTGTTTATTTTGATTTTTCTAGATATATCTGTGACTGTCATTCCTTTTGGGTTTTCTTTGAGAATTTGTTTGATAAGTGTGATTTCTTGCTGGTAGTCGTCCATTGAGGTTGTATATTTTTGTGACTATTTATGCATTTCTTTTTTGTTTTGCATTTATGCCATGCAAAGAGCGAAATATTTAAATATTAATATGTGTATATAGTATTTGCATTGCTTTAATGCATTGCAAAGAAAAGTGAGGAATATATAGGATAAAAAACCCATCATCTGCATCCACTCTTAAAATAAAAAAATCATTCCTCCTAGTAAAAAAATAGAAAGAGGTGCCTCAAAAAGCATCCCAATCCCGTCTCTCATCTGAAATGGGGTACCTCTACTCTCTTCTTTTAAAAAATAACAAAATTAAACACCTTTGAATAATACGTTTTCCAACAACATTATAACATTATTCAACATATCATTTTTAAAAGGGGAAAAACATGAAAGTAGCTTTAATATCAATGAGACCTAAGATAGCAGATAAAAAAGCAAACCTACAGAAAATGGAAAAATACATATCAAAAACAAAAGCAGATTTTTATATTTTCGGGGAGATGTCTCTCACAGGCTATCCACTCAAAGATGAAATAAGAGAAATCGCCGAAACAATAGATGATGAATCTATAAAACATATGAAAAAAATCGCAGAAAAAAACAAATGCTACATTGTTTTTGGAATGCCACTAAAAGATAACAAAGTAAAAGGATTGATTCATAACTCAGCTGTTCTTATTCACCCCAACGGAAAAGTTGACACATATAACAAATGGTTCCTCCCAACATTTGGACCATTCGAAGAAAAAATATTCTTTGACGAAGGAGAAAAAATAGAAGCATTTAACACAAAATTTGGAAAAATTGGTATAATAATCTGTTACGATTTATTCTTCCCAGAACTATGCAAAGCATACACGCTTGAAGGTGCTGATATCATTATTTGTTTATCAGCAACACCATCTGTGAATCGTAAATATTTTGAAACACTTCTTCCAGCACGTGCTATTGAAAATACTGTTTTCATGATTTATGTAAACATTGTTGGAACTCAAGAGGACCTCATATTTTTTGGAGGAGCACAAATATATGATCCTTTAGGTAACCTAATCGCTAAAGCACCATATTTCAAAGAAAGCGCCATCACTTGTAATTTAGATTTAAAAAACATTAACATCGCAAGGGCAAACCGCCCAGTTATAAGAGATATCAGACCAGAGATATACACTGATCTGTATAAACTATCACGCCATCATACAAAAAAAATGAAAATAATATAAAATTTTTCAAAAAGTATTTTACCTATAGATGGTATTCCGTGAAAGAAGTTAGAACCCTAGTTTTTTGTTTGAGGGGAGTCAAACAATGAAGGATTACACTGATAAAACAATTCATCAACTGGATTTGACAGCAGTTAAAATCAGAAAACACATAATTGAGATGCTTTTTAGAGCAAAATCAGGGCACCCAGGTGGATCTTTATCAGCTGTTGATGCTCTTGTTGCTTTGTATTTCAATCATATGAACTATAATCCTAAAAACCCTTGCGACCCAGATAGAGACCGTTTTATTCTAAGTAAGGGACATGCTGCACCAGCACTTTATGCAGTACTTGCCGAGAAAGGTTTTTTTGATGTTGAAAAACTAAAAAAATTAAGACAAATCAACTGTATTCTACAAGGTCATCCTGCATGTTTATACACCCCTGGTGTCGAAGCATCCACTGGTTCTCTTGGTCATGGGCTTTCTTTTGCAAATGGGGTAGCACTGGCTGGTAAGCTTGATGGAAAAGACTACAGAGTATATGTTATGATGGGTGATGGTGAAACAGGTGAAGGACAAATCTGGGAGGCTGCATCAGTTGCGTCACATTATAAGCTTGATAATATAACAGCTATGATTGATAGGAATTTTTTACAAATCGATGGTAAAACAGAGGATGTTTTACGTCTTGAATCTGTTAGAGATAGATGGAGTTCATTTGGCTGGAATGTTATAGAAGTTAACGGTCATGATATAAAAGAAATATTAAATGCTCTACGAAAAGCAGATTCACATTTTAAACAACCTTCTTTGATTATCCTAAAAACCATCAAAGGAAAAGGCGTCTCATTCATGGAGAACAATGTTGATTTTCATGGTGTTCCACCTAACGAGATGGAGTATAAAATTGCAATGAAAGAACTTGATCTTGCACAAAAAAGACTGGAGGCATTAATCTGAGTGAAAAAGTGATGGTTAACCCTAGAAACGCCTATGGTAAAACCCTTGTAGAACTAGGTAAAAAATATAAAAATCTGGTCGTGTTAGATGCAGATTTATCAAAATCAACAAAAACAAATATTTTTGCAAAAGCATATCCTGAGCGTTTTTTTGAGATGGGAATCGCTGAAGCAAATATGATTACTACTGCAGCAGGATTCGCATCATGCGGTAAGATCCCGTTTGTAAGTACTTTTGCTGTTTTTGCAACAGGACGTGTTTATGATCAAATTCGCATGGATGTTGCTTATTCCAGGGCTAATGTTAAGATTTTTGCAACACATGGTGGTATTAGTGTTGGTAAGGATGGCGTGAGTCATCAGATGATTGAGGATTTAGGTTTAATGAGGGTTTTACCAAACATGACTGTATTAGCACCAAGTGATGCCATGCAAACAGCAAAGATAGTTGAATTAATGGCTGAAAACAAGGGACCTATGTATGCTCGTATTGGCAGGGAAGATGCACCTTTGATCTACAATGAAAATGATTTAAAGAATATCAAAATTGGAAAGGGTATAACTGTAAAAAATGGCTCAGATATCACTATTATTGCTTGTGGCACAATGGTAGAACCAGCTCTAAATGCATATGAAATACTTAAAAAAGATGGCATCTCGGCTCGTATAATAGATATGTTTACGATAAAACCACTTGATGAAAAACTTGTGATAAAATGTGCAAAAGAAACAAAAGCAATAATTACTGCTGAAGAGCATTCCATTATAGGTGGACTTGGAGCAGCAGTTGCAGAAGTAATAGCAGAAAAGAGCATTTCTACAAAATTTTTAAGAATGGGCATAAAAGATATTTTCTGCGAGAGTGGAGAACCAGCTGATCTACTTGAAAAATATGAGTTAAATGAGAAATATATTGTGAAAAACGCTAAAAAACTAATGAAATAATTTTATTACTTATTAACAACTATTGTTAGTATATCACCATCTTGTAATATATGATCAAGACCAACTTTTTGAACATCATGTTTAGCTGATGGTCCTGAAACATTTGCATAACGAAATTTATTTTTTAATTCACGATGAAGCTTCTGACAGACATCCCCAATTGTGTTACCCTGTTTTAAGATAAGTGGTTCTTCCATATCAGCTTGTTTACCAACAGGTTTCATATAGATTCTAATAAATTTTAATTCTGAAAAAATCATTTCTTTAAGCTTATTTATACCAATATTATCTTTAGCTGAAATAGATACTGTTTTCCAGCCTTTTTGTTTTAAATCATTATTAATGGTTTGTAATTGTTTGCTGTCAAACATATCTATTTTATTGATTATTGCTAGAGCTGGAACATAAACTCTATTCTGAATAAAAGAATCAATAAAACGATCATCTGTTAAATCCTCTCGAATAATTATATCTGCATTAATAACATACTCAGATGCGATTGCTTTTATAACATTTTCATTAAGATGACTGAGTTTTAATGTAGATGTGACGTTAATTCCACCTTGGCCTGTTTTTTTTACAACAACATCAGGTTTTTTTTGATTTAGCCTAATGCCTGCATTATGTAGTTCTTTTACAATAATTTCCAGATGATTTCTATAGTTTGCATCTAACATAATCAAAATAAGATCAACATTTCTTATAGCTGAAAGTATTTCTCTCCCACGCCCTCTACCTTCTGATGCACCTGTTATAAGACCAGGTAAGTCAAATATTTGGATTTTTGCACCATTGTAAAGTAGCATACCTGGGA
>Ga0172363_10003429_pt1 | contig 12897 bp, 12 predicted proteins | sample LakKivs2_kivu2a2_FD_114541 | JGI IMG/M metagenome (GOLD analysis project Ga0172363, IMG submission 114541) | Sediment microbial communities from Lake Kivu, Rwanda - Sediment s2_kivu2a2 | ecosystem: Environmental > Aquatic > Freshwater > Lake > Sediment | place: Rwanda: Western Province, Lake... | reverse complement strand
GGTCACTTCACGGATATCACCGTAATTCTTGCGACCAGAATTGATGAAGTGTAATACTGACATATTTAATCTATCAGAGTTACACAACATATCAATAACCGCGATTTGGGAATCAGTGATTGGTTCCTCTGGTGCCCACTCGTTGCTATCTTCTTCTTCGGCTACTTGACTAACTTCCTCTGCGGTAGTGACACCGCGTAAGCGAAGTAACTTACGTAATGCTCTACCTTCTGCACGGGTAGCTGCTGTAGCCGATGGATATTTGTTATATGGTTCATCTGTGTTGGCGTGATTAACGTCAGCGATTTCTTGAACCGTAATTGTACGTCCAACAGCAGGGTGAGACTCATTGGTAATGTATACCGATATCTCCACAACTACCGTGGCCGTACCATAATTATCTCTGGTTGGGCCAATATAGCTTGGGATACTGGTACTGACAATCACTCCTACAACTTGTTCTAGTACGCGACGGCAACCATCACAGGTCGGAGCATTGTTAATGAGTTCGTTATCATGGAACTGACGCATAACATAATCATGCCAGCTTTCAGTACCAAAGGCCGGTTGAGTACCTTCCTCGTCTGGTTGAGTGAAGTCGTCTAACTCTTCCTCTTCGGCGGTATCAAATACGCGGTCTTCTTCCTGCTCATCCTGAGCCTGTTGTATTCTTGGGTCTACTGCATCGGAGTTAATATCTAGTGCGGCGTCAGCCATATTTATACCTCTAATTCAATTAAGCGATTAGCTTTAGTCGGAAAGTGTTTTTCAATCTTATCAAGCTGTTCTAGGACCATACGCAAAACATCTCGCTTAATCTTCTGCGAAAGAGTCTTACGCATATACTTAATACGTATGATAACCAGTCCCATGTGAAGTAGCAAACCGGTTTTTTTCTCGTCAGCTTGGATTGTCTTTTGGAGTTGTTCTGGACCCCAAATTGGCAAGAAATGACTTGGGCCATCTATTTCAATTGCTGTAGATAAACCTGGCACAAACAAGTCTATTTGTAGCTTACCATCGGGAAAGTCTCCCTTATGGTATTCTATCACGTAACCGGCTTTTGTCAAGTCTGTTCGTAGGAATTTTTCGAGTTTACTACCCTCTTTAGCGGCACGTAAAATAGCTTCCGTTCCGGCCTTATTGAACTTGGCTCGCTCAGCTTCGCTCATTGCTTCCCATTGTTGGCGTGCCTTCTCCGAACGACTACTTAACTTAGCATCACTTAGCTCTGACCAGTTTTGTGCTACTGATTCTGATATCTTAACACGTACATCGTCAGACCTATGTTTTCCTTCTGTGGGGTGCTGGCGTCGTCCAGATTTTAATGCGGAGTGCTGGGCGGCAGATTGACCCTTGAGTGAAATCCCCATTTTAATAAGGGCACGTCTTACCTTATGACGATAAGTTCCCAGTTCGTTAGCTATGTCTTCACAGCTACGGTCTTTAGTGATATATTGCTCAAAGAGCCACTTTTTATTTTGTAGTAGAGACATTAGCGAATATCTCCTTCATAGCGGCAGCATCCAAGTTTTCTATGATATACTCGGTTTGCCGATTAAAGGCGTCAGCAATCACTTGTGCATGTACATTTGTACGAGCTATTAGCTTCAAATCTTCATGAGTAAACAAGTCGTATAATGGACCCCACATACGTTGTGGACCACGCATCCATTCTAAATCCCACACGTAAAAGAACTTGATATCCGCACCTGGAAAATCTAGTAGGTCTACAGCCGTTGGAATAGAAGTGGCGATTGTAATACCAGACTGTGCCCAACTCTCTACCATTTGCATAGTAGGAAATTCTGGACGTAACACACACTTGCTTAGCTTGTCATAGAAAGCTATGACTTGATAACCGTCGTGAGCTAAAGCATTACCGCAACGAATTAGGTAATACGCTAACTGACAAGACCCCAAATGCTCAACTAGAAAGTTAATCTTCTTCATACTTTGATTCCCTGTGTCTTTAGTGCTTCACAAACATCCTCAAATGCTTTCTTATAGGTTAATTCACTTTCAACAATTCGTTTATGTCCTAAGGAAGCATGGGTAATACGTTCACCATCTCTACTTGTTAGAAGCTGATGGCATGTATCATACAACTCAAAAGCGTCACTTGCTGGATATACTAAATCGGTAAAGAAATCCGGCAATTCATTATTGCTAGTAACGACACAAGTATTACATGCAATAGCTCTACCAATTTCTTCTACTTGATTTGCGTATACCAATTTAGCTGATTGATATAGCATAATGAGTTCTTGCCACTGGGCAGTTCCTACATACTGTGGCACCGGCCATCGGGTAGGTCCGATAATCTTGATACGGAACTTACCAGTTCCGCACAAATAAAGTAGGTGTGGGTGTGGTGCTTCGCAGCATCCAATCTCACATAGTAATTTAAGATTTGGGTGGCCCGGTTGATGCACGTTTGTATTTACAAGTAATGGATAACTCCAAATGTTATCACCAACTTGATAGGTATATGGACCAGTCTGATACATAGCCTTAGTCTTATGCCTGTAGATATTCAAGCACTTTTTAACGGCTTTACTAATTTCCCCACACCCGATAAACAGGTCTGGTTGAACTTCGTCAAACACGTCGAACGCTGCCGCGTGGGATTCTTCCCACCATATCCATTGGTGACGACGAGACTCAAATAACTCTTTGAATCCAAAAATATGATTGTCTTTAACTGCTTGTGCTAATATCTTCATACTACTAATCCTCTAATGTTTTGCAAGTCCTTAACGCTATCTATTTCTAACCAGTGCATACCAGCGGGTGAATGAACTAAAAATATACCATTAGCATTTATCACCTTATTGACACCTTCATAGAAAAACCAGTTGGAAGATTGCTCATGGTTAAACGCCACCTTCTCAAATGCTAGAACTTCTTTCCCTGTAAAATAAACCATTTGCCCCCAGCCTCGCGGAAGACCATAAGACATATTAGTAATACAGTTATCGTGTATAGCTACTCCTACTTCGTTATCGTCTATCCTACTACTAGCTGGTAATACTAATATCTTAGATGACTTTCCAACGATATCCGCTATAGCATTAGTATTAAATAGCACATCTCCGTGTAGGATTAGGATATTACGTGATAGCGTAGTCTCCAATGCTAGTGCTATACTATACATTACATTAGTAGTTTCATAATTAGGATTGAACACAAACCTAACTGGATATATCCCACGAAACGCATTTCTGATACGCGGAGCCTGGAACCCTGTCACTACAATGATATCTGCCTTTGGATAAATCTTCCATAGAGTCCTCAACTGATATTCTAGCAGGGTACTATTACCTATTGGTAAGAGTGACTTCGCCCCTTTACTCTTCATTCTACGTCCTGCACCGGCGGATAATATCACAATCGTCAGGTCGTTATTGACCAGCGGTGATTTCGCTGCTACGGTACAGTTGGGTGAACTATGGTTCATTTGATTTGCCTTGCTTGGGTTCTTTCCATAACCACTTTAAGGGCTTGCGTATTGATTTCAGCAGGAGGAAGGGCATCAATGCTTAATACCTCGGGGATATGTACAGCAATAAAACGCTCAGTAATCCTAAGCCATAAATCCCAGTCCTCGTATGCTTGGAGAGTATGCTCAAAGCCGCCTACGGCTTCTAGGGCTTTCTTTGGAATCAAACCGCCGCTAGGAATCACATGATTAGCCACCAGAGATTCCCTATCGTAAGCTGGATAAAATTGTCTATAAGTAATACCATCCACTTTCATCATGCAATCGTGGTAGACTACACCAATGTTAGGGTCGGATTCAACAGCTAGTAAACATTCAATCAATTTGCTTGGCATGAAAGTGCTAGTCGGTTCTAACACTGTAAAGTATTTCATGTGTTGCCACAATGATAGAATACCCTTATTCTTACTTAGAGCGGTGCCCTCATGCTTCAAGTGACTAATCATAATAGTAGGAACACTACCTATCAAGCCAACCGTGAACGCCTCGTCATCGTCAAGCGTGTCGGTCTTTACTTCTGAGAGTAATTGGCGTACAGTAGCTTCGGTGGAGTCCGTAGAACCATCATTGATGATGGTCAGCAATACACTGACTTCTTCCTGCTTTAATACGCTTTCTATCGCTGGTAGGATAGTGTCGGCATTATTATAGCATGGTAGGATAACGCCTACATGGATGGGACTATTGCCTTGAGCGGGCGTATCATGTTCGGGCAGTTTTGACTTAGACATAGTTCTTTCAACTGTTCTTTTAATGGTCCATATTTGTTACCTACTAACGTTTTATGCAGTTGACGCATATATGTTAGTCCATTGATATCTTCTACTGGTTCCAGATAAAGGAATCTTTCCAGGTTGTCATACAATGCTGTATCTATCGCACTGAGAAAATCTGCTGGGATTTCAAAACCGGCACGGAAGATACTGATATACATACCAGTACATTTCTCAGCTACAAAATCTATTGCTCTAGCATCTATTTGTGGTTGAGTAATAGTTTCGATACGCCAAGGTAAATCGTGTATATTTTGATTGACCCATTTCAAGAATTCACTTGGATAACACATCTGATTAGCGAAATACACACGTATTGGCTTTAGTTCCATACCACGGATAGACTCTACCGTGCGTGTTATTTGAGTGTAATCAGTTTGCTCATCACAATAAACGATAATATCAGCTTTAAGTGTTAGCTCTTTACGTGCTTGCTGAGTGAGTTCTTCGGTGGTTACTACTGCCGGGAACTGTTCCAGCCACCTTTTGGGACGCCAATAGTAGCATACACAATCCTTGACCATATAGCATTTGCAATCACCAAGGACTCGTAATTCTACCTCTTTGCCTTTAGCCTTATGTCTTTCGAGTATGTTAGCATCACAACCCGTTTGGATATCGCCATCAAATGCAGCAAAGACACAATTGCCACATAAGGTATCTATTCTATTTTCTGCTTCACTCATGGTCTTTTAGCCTTTACTGAATACTGATATACGTCTATTCTACGCTGCATGATTTCTAAGCCGTTCTCAGCTAAGAAGTTGCTAATGCCTTGACAAGTGAGTACAACTGTCTTGAGCATCGCTGGGTTGTCGCCGTGGAGCAGGATATTGAATTGTTCAATACCCATCCTAATTTCCACAAAAGCCTTGGCTACTAAATAGCCATCTACTCCAATGATATTGATAATACCACCATGTCTAATCTTTTTAACTAGATGGTTTACTACCTTGATTACATCAGCAATAGGTATGTAATCTAATATATGCTCTACTACGATTTCCTCTAGCTCGCCATTCTCAGCGTACTCGTCAATACATAGATTGCGTATATCTATATGCTTGATAGTATCTGTGTTCTCTTCCACCACAGGGGAAAGAACCAGATAATCTTTAGGAGCATTGTTGAGGTCTAGTGTAATGTATATCTTCATATTATTCCTCTAAAACTTTTGCAAAAATTTCTTCCCACGTCTTAGTGAAGCGAGTCACTCCAAATTGTTTCCTGATGAAGTCTCTACCATTGATACTTAGTTTAGTAGATAGGTCTTTATCATTTAAGACCATCATACAGAATTGACGTAGCTCATCTGGATTATTGGCTACAAAGCCATTCTCTCCATTCTTGATTAACTTAGGTAGGTCGCCAACACCTAGCGACACAACCGGGCAACCGCACGCCATAGCTTCTAAAACCGTGGTTGGTAGCGGGTCATTTGGGCGGGTATTGAGTAGCACACCAGCACTACGATAAGCATGTACTAAATCCTCTACGTCATGTACTGGTTTGGAAATACCGGGGTTATCACCTACAATTCTTAGCTTTGTCATTGGCATTGGAAAGCCAGTGATATATCGCATCATACCAAAGCCGAAGGTTTCGTCTTTGTGTAGTATGTTATCACCAAACCACAGTATGTGGTCTTCGCGTTCTACTTCGTCATCGGATGGAGAAAATACCTGAGCGTTGATACCTATATAGTTAACTATACTATCATAGTCTTCATCAAATCCCCAAGTTTTCTTCTGACAGTGTGCGGTGAATACATTAACAACACCCTCACGCTGTCTTAGTGGATATAATCTACTTTCACTCCACTCAGCCGGTGGTAGAGTATGCTCTACTAATACTAGTGGCAACTGATACTCTTGAGCCAAATGTTGGCCTACACTATAATGTATCCCTCTGTCGTGTGCGATTATCATATCCAAATCAGCAGCCAATGGCAAGCTAGCCTGACCATCTACAGTTGGTATGATACGATAATTTGGTGGTATTGGATATGAGTCAGACCACGGCTTTGCATTAGGAGCAGTAAGCCCAATGAATTCGTGACCTGTTTCTGCTAAACTCATATCGTAATGATTGTCACTAGGGAAAGTAAGAATAGTTAATCTATCCCCACGCTTCCTAATAGCTTTACGCAATATACTTTGAACTTGTGTTGGCATCTTACTTCCTCAGATATGATAGGTCGTGAGCAGGAGAAGAGTGCGGCAATCTCTTTTGGTCCTCAAGGGCATTTCTTAAACGTTCACCTACGGCTTCGTAGCTAAAATCGTAAGCCCGGTCAATTCCTAACGCTTCTTTCTCCTGCTTTAATTCTTTGTTTTCATAGGCTTGTCGCATGGCTTTTCTAAGACCACTTATACTAATATCTATCCATTCTTCGTCGCCAGTGAATAGATAAGGTAGAGTTTGCTTAGACGTACCGAACGCTGGGGTGGGATAACCAGGAACAAGCCAGCCAGCCGTTTTATATCGCTCGCAACCCGGCATTGGATTACCATTGAAATCGCGTGATATTACTGGCTCTTGCACTGTGGTTGTTAGGAAGTCGTGCATCCCACCTACATCAGTACATATAGGAGTCTTACCCATAGCCATAGCGTCGAAAGCTGGTATGCTCCATGCTTCACCGAATGATGGGCATACAAAACAGTCGCATGTAGTATGAAGCCGCATAACCTCTTCATTAGTGAGGCTTTGCATAATCAAAATCTCTTGGTGATACTCATTGATGTTGTATAACTTGAGTTCACGCTTGACTTCTTCTATTATTACATGCAAATGCTTGTTACATTCCATTGGTGATTCACCAGGAATACGAGCCTTAATTACTATTGCTACTGGTTCCTGTGGATGAAATTCCAAATGGAAAGCCTTGAGCATAGCAACCAAATTCTTACGTCTGGTTAGCTCGCCTATGGTGTAAAATGTAAATCGCTTATGTAGCTCTGGAATCGGATATGGCTTATAGCGTTGAGCATACTTGCCTACATCGCACGGAATAGGCAGGACACCGACAGGAACTAATACACCGGTATCTTTTGCGGCTTGGGCTTGCTGTTCATTAGCTACCCATACTTCATCCATTAGGTTTAGATACTGGCACCAGTTGGACCTCTTAAAGTGCGAAGTTTCGGTGAAGTATAGACCAATACACTTATCGAAATTACCATTGTAATCCATTAAGTGTGGTAGTATGTGTTGAATAACTATATCGCAGCCTTGCGCGTTACGCTTCTCTAGTTCCTCTATACGTTGAGGTACTTCTCCATCATTGCCAGCTATATTGATATGGCGTGGTACAACTTCTATACCAGCGGCATCTAAAGCAAGAATGTAGCTTTGAGCAGCGTTGCCCCAGCCGGTTCCATTTCTATACACTCCTAAGTATAATACCTTCATTTATGTACCTCTCTCTTAGCCTGAGTAATAAACGGTGGCTTATCTTCTGGCAAGATTCCAACTCTACGTTGTTCCCAATGGTTTCTGTGTTGGGCTAGATTAACCATTAGATTGACTACCATCTCTCTAGTGAATGGAGCAAACTTATTGTTGTAATTAACAGCACTCTCTTCATCGTAGTGTAGTTCACCACCACTAGGAGCGTGTCCGTAGTTTAAGTCACGGATAGTTCTTAGCGTAATGTAACTATTCAGTCTTTCTGGCTCACCCCAAATGTTAGCTACACACCAGCGTACAAACTGTTCATTAGTCAATCCTTGGGGTATGTTCATATTGGGTTGCATGATTCTCGGCGGGCGTTTCCATGTTGCCTCTGCCGGTAGCAGTTGTACGCGGTCGAATATATTTTCCCAAACGCGAGTGGTCTTATCCCAATCGTAATGTTGACGGCATAGACGATAAGTATTCTTACTCATCTTCATGCGTTCGGTTTCTGGCTTCCTCAAGAAGTCAGCTAATTTTTCAATGAAGTCTTGGTTGCTAGGATAAGCACGGTAACTATGTGTTTCGCACTCTCTGAAAAGAGTTTGTACGTTAATGGGTATTCCATGTAGATTTTGTACAACGGATTCCATAGCTGAATAGTTAACAGCCATAACTGGAATACCACACGCAGCAGCTTCTACCTGTGGCATACCGAAACCTTCACAGATAGAGTATTGAACATATATATCAAAGCAATTGACTACATCAGATAATTGCTTGTTATCAATACCAGAATCAGAAGTGGGCATTTTAGCCGCTAACTTCTTGCAGCGTGGACAAGACTGTTGTGCGTCTTGGAAGAATGATGGAAATACATAACCACAATTCTGACAGTGGTATGTAAATAGAATCTTGTGGCCTATACCCGACTCACGTACAAGACGTGGCATATCCCAACCAACATCGGGGAACGCGGTATGGCAGTACAAGAAGGTCTTTTTACCTAGCTCTGGATATTGTTCAAGAAATCCCTTGAAAGCAGATATTAACTCTGGATACAGCTTACGCTTTTGATTACGCATAACTGTACCGACAATAGTTATATCACTTTCTAACCCCATAAACTCACGGAGTTCTTTCTTGTTGGGGGCTGGCTTCCATACGTTGTAGTCAGCGGCGGGTGGAGCGATACCACAGAACTTGACCTTACCATTGGTTTCACGTATCATACAGTCACGACCAAACTCTGAGTATGCACAAACAGAGTCAGCGTTTAAGTATGTACCTAACCATTGCTCTCGTTGTGGGGCACTATCAATGGTTGGCATAATGGCCCAGTGGAACATTGGGCGTAGTGGACTACGCTCTACGAATTCAAACATCCACCAGTCTCGGATATCAAATACGATATCAGGCTGGAAGTCTAACAATACTTCCTCGAACCTCCAATTTCCCCACTGGTTAGTAACATGAGAATTGTATGCCTGTTCTTCCGAGGCTGACATTGGTAAGTTACCATAATAAGTCCAGGGAATATCCAGGCGGCGTGGTTCAAACACCGCTCCGTAGATACCCAACTCTGCTAACTCATACTTACCAGTTTGATATAGACGAGATAAGACTTCTTTTCCGTATACTGAGAAACCAGTATTCAAGAAACTAGCTTCCCCCACCCACAGGATTTTCTTCTTTCGGTTCATTACTTTCCTCTTGCTTGATTGGTTGACCAACTAGCATGGTCCTAATAATCAGGAAACCCTCAAGTACGCCAGCTTGTTTAGCAGACTCTTCGTGCATTGGTGTAAATGCGGTAAAGATAGCTTGTATGATGATAGGCTTTAGTTCTTCTTCTAATGCCAAGTCAGTCTTATCCATATACTTATTGGTACAACCTTCATAAAACTCTGCTTCTTCCACCTGTGTTTCATTCAGTGTAAAAGAGATTAAGGCTATAGCATAGTTGATATATAGACACTTAGCTATGATATGCGTAAACATTAGTAGACGTTGAGCATACACAGGACACGGAAATATCTTATCCTTATGTATTTTGCCGTCTTCATCTGATATGATAATACGCAAGCCTTCTTGAGTATACTGATACTGTATACGTGTTAAACCAGCGATAGGCTGTTCAACTCTAGCTGGATATACCGATAGACACCCATCCTCAGTGGAGTACACTGTTACCTGATAGTCGTTACGTTCCAATATATTTCTGACTTCGGCAATGTTGTTTTCCATACCCATTGTACCAGCTAAACCTATTTGTTGTCCACTAAATCTGCCAAACTTTCTTAACGATGAAACCACCCTGCTTGCGGTCACGCTCGCCTTGTACTAAAACGGTGTTGCCTTCATAAAGTTTAGAACTGTGTTCCGCCCAAACATCGGGGAAAGCCACGGCATTGTCCAGACTACAGCTAGAATCTGACAAACTGAGTGCCGCCATCTTCTTCCCAGGCGACTTACCTCTTTTAGTGGTTAGTTCACGAACGCTAACAACCTCAACGGCAAGTACGGTATAACCATTCTTACCATCAATAATTTCCTTACAGGTAGTATTAGCATGGGCCGCTTCCGCACAGGCATCAACCTTATGACAAGTAATAGGGGCACCTAATAGGTGTTCCTCATGCCACGCAATGAAGTCGGCTGTATCGGTCAATGAGTGTGGTGGATGGTCTAGGCTATAAAGTATGCTCTGCATTGTGGCGACACGCCGCTTATCGTGACATGCCCCACCTTCCTTCTTGAGCTTATTACCTTGCCTAATAGCATCAACTAATCCACACCACATGCCATTGGGCGTATGATATAGACCCTTAAACCAACTCTGTTCTTTATCAGATACCTTATTCCATGCCTGATACTCATAGAGTAGCTGACTACGTGGAATACCAAAGTAGTCCAGGGCACCCACTAGAATTAGTGCTTGTACAGTAGTAGATGATAGACGCGGCGACAGATAGAATAAGAACTCCAACCATGACCACTTATCCCGTAGCTTTTGTAGTTCCGCTTCTACCTCAGCCGTTTCCCTCTTGATTTTAGCTAGAGCGGCAGCACCGATACCCTTGATGTTACCAAGGCTAAAGTATACGGTATCGCCCTTGATGTAGTTGCACTCTTGTAGGTCGCGGAAGTCGGGGATAGCGATAGTAATACTATTAAGTTTAGCGTCATTCACTAGCTCATAAACTTCCTGCTGAGTGTCTTGCTTCCATCGTGAACCTTGTAGATAAGCACAATAGAACTGCGTAGGAAAGTGAGCCTTACAGAATGAAGTCCAGTATGCGTCTAGCCCATAGCAAGCCGCGTGAGAATTTGATGTAGCTATACCGCCGTTAGCATAAAAAGTATGGGATTGATTATCAACCTCTATATCTACCGTTCTAATGTTACCAATACGTTTGATTGATATTATCTTTTCAGCGTGTATAGTCTGTCCTTTATAAGCTGTCATAATTTCCAGTTTTTTTTCCAAGATTTCAGATAGACTGTGTTTAGAACCGTCGATGCATAAAAATCTATGATTCAGGGTGCATTGTATGGTTTTACCTGATTCTAATGTTACCTCATACACTTCTTGTATACCATTATCATATTTATTAACCACGGTAGTTTCACCATCTGGTGAAGTAATTGTATTACCAACTCTTACTTCATCTAATGTTTTGAAACCATCTTCTTGTGTTTCTACAACAGTGGAAGGAGACAAGCATTTATTAAAACTATACCTTTGGCTTTCCTTAATCCAGCCGAAGATTTCTTTAGCCTGTTCCTCGGTGATAAGAGCAGTCTTAGCACAACCGGCTACGAAGTCATTTTCGAGAGCAGCCATAATCTCAGGCTTCTTCTTACCGATGGCTTTACGTAGCACGTCAGCCTCTTGCTCATTAAAGCCAGCGAGGACGACGGCTATTCTCATAGCCTGTTCCTGGTAAACTAATACCCCGTAGGTAGACTTGAGGATTGGCTCAAGAGCAGGGTGATAATAGGTGATATCTTCTAGTCGCCTTTTGCGGTCGCAATACCGCTGGGTCATAGACTTAGGTGGGTCGCCTGACATAGCCTTGAGGCAACCGGGGCGAAGCAATGCTACTAGAGCAGCTAAGTCTTCCAACTCAGTTGGGGTGACTTTCTTTGACCAAGTTTTACCAAGGTAACTTTCAAGCTGGAAAACACCCTTGGTGTTACCACCGGCAAGGAGTTGCCATGTAGCGGGACAATTCATGTTAACATCATATATGTCAACATCAATACGTGGTAATTCACCTTCCCAATTCTCAGAATGGATTACTTCATCCACTGGACGTTCGGGAGTGTTGAACTTACAACCGCAAGGATAAATTATTGTTCCCATTATGATTTACTGATGATTGTAACCCTATCATCTAAGATAGGTTCGATTGTTTTCTTAACATCTGTCCAGCGTAGTCCACCATTAGCAGCCGGTGGCAGATTTGCTTCCAGCTAGTCTAGTGATTTACCTATATCATATCTCGGAACACGGAATCTGTCAACCCACTTGCGGTGTTTTTACGTAGCCTGACCTTACGAAGTAAGCGACCTCCCGGTGGCTTTCTTCTGATTACAGTATCATCGCTAAAGCCATAATCATGCAGCTTTATAATTTCTGGCCCGTAAAGCATCCACGCATCTCCAATCTACGAGTACCAACATCAGGGCGAGGCTCAGTTAAAAAGGAACCAACTTGGAGTAGTTTGACAGCAACCTTTGCTGTCCATTTAACGTCCCACAAGGCATTGTGTGCCCCTGACGCGATTTCATTCTGGTCAACACCCATGTATTCCAACACGGTAGGTAACTTGATATTATCAGCAGCATCGCCGTTAGCCCTGAACCAGAACCACACATGCTTCATTACGTCAAACGTAAAGATAGGATTAAGTAGACTTTGATTATTCCACTTCTTATCCCAATAGCCATACTGCTTGCAGTAGCGGGTAAATAGTGGTAGGTCGAACCCATCAATACCCCAGCCGGAAGGGATAGGGGCACCGAAGGAACCCTTATCCTTACGAATGTTGTGTTTCTTAATCCATTCGGCAAAGACGGGGAACATGGTTTTAGCATCCGGTGCGTCTGCAAGCTGTTCCCTGGTGATATGATTGACCTTGAGGGCCTCGTCTTCCAAGGCGTCGAAGTTATCGGGCTTCATCATAGTTTCAAACTCGTCTTTAATCTTGAGCGAGTTGC
>Ga0172363_10003425_pt1 | contig 12909 bp, 8 predicted proteins | sample LakKivs2_kivu2a2_FD_114541 | JGI IMG/M metagenome (GOLD analysis project Ga0172363, IMG submission 114541) | Sediment microbial communities from Lake Kivu, Rwanda - Sediment s2_kivu2a2 | ecosystem: Environmental > Aquatic > Freshwater > Lake > Sediment | place: Rwanda: Western Province, Lake... | reverse complement strand
GACCGTGCTCGCGGTGGGGCGGCTCGTGCCTATCAAGGGATTCGACGTGCTTCTGGCCGCCGTGGCAAGCATGCCTCCCGCCTCGAGGCCGGATCTGGTGGTGGTCGGCGAAGGTCCACAGAAGGCGCACCTGGCCAGGGAGGCGCGAACCCACGGCATCCGCCTGCGGCTGCCCGGGCACCTCGGCCAAGCCAAGCTCGCCGATGTCATGGCGGCGGCCGACCTCTTCGTGCATCCCTGCCGCGTCCTGGCCAACGGGCGCAGCGAAGGCATGCCCCTGGTGGTGCGCGAAGCCCTGGCCTGCGGCCTGCCCGTGGTGGCATCGGCGAGCGGCGGCTTGCGCGAGCTGGGCGGCACCCAAGGACTGACCCTGGTCGAGCCCGAGGCTCCCGAGCGTCTGGCGGCGTTGATCTCCGCCAGCCTCGGGGCTGTGCGGTAAGCGCCGCCGCCGACCCCGGTGAGTCGGAGCAACGGCTCTGGGCCGAAGTGATTCTCGGATAGTTCACCACAGAGAACACAGAGGACACAGAGACGGAGGTGAGAAAAGGGTACCGATACAAGCTCTGGCGAGCCCTCCTCTTCCGGCCTCTGCGTACTCTGTGTTCTCTGTGGTTATTCTTCTCGGACCACCAAGCTTCCCCGAGACGACGCGTCTTGCCAGGAGTCGAAACCGGCCACGCCCGTCCCGGCCAGGGCGGCGCCAGGCGTGTTGGCCGGATGGCATGGCCATTGTTTTGGGCTTTGCCCGCGGCTTTGCTACGCTCAAGCTGCTGATGCGAGCCCGATCTCGTGGCGAATTGTCCCGGCTTTCCGTGATCGTTGCCGTAGGCGACGTCGAGGACACGGTCGGCCGCGAGGTACGCGACCTGGCTCTGCACCTGCGCGAACGCAGGCTCGGCTTCCAGATTCTCGCGCTGGGCGACGGGTCCCACGACACCAGCCTGACCTTGCTGCAACTTCTTTCTGCCGAAATCCCCGAGCTCTCGGTGCTCGGTTCGGCCCGGCCGGGCCACGCCTTTCGCCGGGCGATGGCTCACACGCAGGGCGAGGTTGTCCTCTTGTGGGAGGCGGGTCGTGGCCCGGCCCCGCCGCACGCCATCGTGGGCTGGGCCCTGTCGCGGCTTGGTCGCAAGGACGCGGTCATCGTGCGCGGACGTTGCATCTTCGCCAACCGGATACGTGCCTTGCCGGTTCTGCTCCATGTTCACGGGCACGGCGACGTGTATGAGGCTCGTTTCGAGCGCCGGGCCTTGGGTTTGCGACTCGACGTCGACATCGTGGGCAAACGCGCCCGCCGCCGGAGAGGCCTGCTTGCCCCCGTGCTGCGCATCCTGTCGGTGTGAGGGGGCGCAAAGCCTGCTAGAGTTGGCCCTACGATGTCGATTCTGGCTGCCGTCCTTGGTCTTGCCCTCCTGATCGTGCTGCACGAGGCCGGGCATCTTATCGCCGCCCGCCTGTGCGGGATGCGCGTCGAGCGCTTCTCCGTCGGCTTCGGCAACCCCTTGGTGTCTTTCAAGCGCGGCGACACCATCTATCAGATCGCGCCCATCCCCTTGGGCGGCTTCGTGCAGGTGACGGGCATGAATCCCCACGAGGATTTCGACCGCAGCGACCCGTACGTGTATCCCAATCGGCCGCGCTGGATGCGCTTCTTGGTGCTGGTGGCTGGACCTACCGCGAACTACCTCACCGCCATGGTCGTCGGGTTCGTCGTGCTCCTCACCTACGGACAGTACACCGGCACCACCACCGTGGACGAAGTCGTCGGAGGTAGTGCCGCGCAGGCGGTGGGGCTTCTGCCGGGCGATGTGGTGGCCGGGGTGAGCGGCAAACCGGTGGCCAAACCTGCCGACGTGACTCAGGTGGTGCGCGCCTCGGGCGGGGCCGCCGTCGACTTCGAGGTCATGCGCAAGGGGGCTCCCATCCATCTGCAGATCAGCCCCCGCAAGGATCCGGCGAGCGGCGTCTACATGATCGGTGTGCGCTTCGGCCAGACCCGCGCGCGCGGGCCGTTTGTCGACGCCGTCAAGGAAGCGGTGATCATGCCCATGGCGCTTTCCGCGGTGCTGCTCCAGAACATCTGGGATCTCATGACCCGCAAGATCGAGGGCGGGCTCACCGGCCCCTTGGGCATCGCCAAGGAGATGGCCGGGGCGGCCAAGCAGGGGCTGCTCAAGTTCCTGGAGATCATGATCCTGATTTCCGTGGCCCTCGCCGTGTTCAATCTCTTGCCCTTGCCCGGGCTCGACGGCGGCCGCATCACCTTCGTCGGAATAAGCGCCCTGCGTCGGCGGGACGTGAGCCCCGCCATCGAGACCAAGATCCACATGGTCGGCATCATGCTTCTCCTCCTCCTCCTGGTGGTGGTGACCTTCAACGACATCAGAGGCATCTTCTTCAAGAAGATGGGCTAGGGGTGCGCGCCTCCCCAAGCCGCATCCATCGTGGGCTGGTCGGCAAGCGCGCGTTGGTGGGCGAGGCCTATCTGGCGGACGAGGAGCTGCGACGCGAATACGAGCGCGAGCTCGCGCCGCGGACCACAGCGGCGCTCGACGCGATCCTGGCCGATACGGTGGTGGAACCCGTCCACCGTGCGCTCGATCTCGGCGCCGGCACGGGCGCCGCTGGCCGGGCGATTCGCGTCCGCTGGCCCGACGTGGAGCTGACCTCGGTCGACAAGGTTCCCGGGCCCGGCATCGTGCGCGCCGACGTGACCCGCGCCATTCGCCCACCCGGCGTCGAGGGCCGTTTCCACCTCATCGTGGCCGCCCACCTGCTTAATGAGCTCAGCCTCGAGGTCGAGGCTCGCGCGCGCATGGTCACCGGCTGGTGCCATGAGCTGCTGCAGCCCGGCGGTACGTGCATCCTGATCGAGCCGGCGCTGCGTGAAACCTCGCGGGCGCTGTTGGCCGTGCGCGATCGCCTGCTGCTCGCGGGCCTCTTCGTGGTCGCGCCTTGCCTCGTCGCGACCCCCTGTCCCGCCCTGGCCCGCGCGCGCGACTTCTGCCACATGAGCGCCGCCGCCATCGCGCCGGGCCGTTCGCGGGTGGATTTCAGCTACCTCGTGCTGCGCGGTCGGGGCAAACCGTGCGCTGACCCGTCCCGCTTCCGCGTGGTGAGCGATCCCATGAAAGACAAGGGCCGCCTGCGTCTCTATGCGTGCGGCCCTGCCGGCCGCGTGCTCCTCACCCGCATCGACCGCGAACGCTCAGGGAGCAACCAGGCCTTCGACCAGCTCCAGCGCGGCGACCTTGCGCGCATCGAGGGCGCCGTGAGGCAGCTCGACGGCCTGCGCTGCACGCGGGGCACCTCGGTAGCGCGGGGTTAGAAAGAACTCACCACAGAGGGCACAGAGAACACAGAGGCCGGAAGAGGAAGGGGTTGCGGAGCTGGGACCGGAGGTGTTTGTTCTTGTTCCGTCTCTGTGTCCTCTGTGTTCTCTGTGGTGAACACCTAACTACGTGCCCGCCGCGTAGTCGTCCCGGTACTTCACCTGCTCGGGCGTGAGCTTGTCGATGCACACGCCTTGGGTGCCGAGCTTGATGCCGGCCAGCTCCTGGTCCTGTTCGGGCGAGAGCTCGTACACGCCGGGCTTCATGGACTTGCCCTCCTTGGCCAGCTTGCACAGGGCGAGGTACTGGTTGGCGAAGGACATGTCCATGACCTCGGAGGGGTGGCCCTCGGCCGCGGCCAGGTTGACCAGGCGGCCCTGCGCCAGCACATAGATGCGGCGGCCGTCGTTCAAGGTGTATTCCTCGTTGGCCTGGCGGATCTCGCGCTTGCCCTTGCTGCGCTCGGCCAGATCGACCAGATTGATCTCGCAGTCGTAGTGGCCGGTGTTGCACACCAGGGCGCCCTCCTTCATCACGTCGAAATGGCGGCCCACGATGACGTCCTTCATGCCGGTGGCGGTGATGAAGATGTCGCCGAGCCGAGCCGCCTCGTCCATGGGCATGACGCGGAAGCCGTCGAGGATGGCCTTGAGCGCCGCGGTCGGCTTGACCTCGGTGACGATGACGTTGGCCCCGAGCCCGTGCGCGCGCATGGCCACGCCCTTGCCACAGTGGCCGTAGCCGGCGACGACGAAGGTCTTGCCCGCCACCAGCACCGATGAGGCGCGCAGGATGCCGTCGAGCGACGACTGCCCCGTGCCGTAGACGTTGTCGAAGTCCCACTTGGTTTCGCTGTCGTTGACCGCGATGACCGGATAGAGCAGCTTGCCCGCCTTGGCCATCGAGCGCAGGCGGTGGACGCCGGTCGTGGTTTCCTCGGTGCCGCCGATGACCGACTTGGCCAGCTCGCGGTGGCGGTCGTGCACGCTGAAGATCAAGTCGGCCCCGTCATCGAGGGTCAGGCTGGGCACCATCTCGAGGGTCTTGTCGATGCACCAGTAGAACTCGTCCTTGGTGAGCCCGTACCAGGCATAGATCGAGGTTCCCTCGGCTGCCAAGGCGGCCGCGACATCGTCTTGCGTGGAGAGGGGATTGCAGCCCGACCACGAGACTTCGGCCCCGGCGGCGCGGATGGTGCGCACCAGCACCGCGGTCTCCTTGGTCACGTGCAGGCACCCGGCGACCCTCATGCCCTTGAGGGGCTGGAGCTTCTTGCCCTCCTCGCGCAGCTTCATCAACACCGGCATGCGGCTCTCCGCCCACTCGATGCGCAAACGGCCGGCCTCGGCCAACATGGAATCCGCGATCTTGTAGTTGCTCATGGGTCGCAGAACCTACGAGGCCCGAGCCCTTCCGTCAAGCAGACTCCCGAGATGGGTGTGTTCACCACAGAGGACACAGAGCCGGAAAGGGAAGGGTTTCTCGGATCCAGCTCCGGCGTCCTGTTTCCTCTCCCTCCGTTTCTGTGCTCTCTGTGTTCTCTGTGGTGAATCCTCCGGCGTCCTGTTTCCTCTCCCTCCGTCTCTGTGCTCTCTGTGTTCTCTGTGGTGAATCCTAGCTCCTGATCTGGCTGATGTCGCGCACCGCGCCGCTGTCGGCGCTCGTTGTCATGACGGCGTAGGCCTGCAGCGCCGCGGAAACCTGGCGCTTGCGGCCGGCGGGCTTCCAGGCCTGCGCCCCGCGCGCCTGCATGGCGGCGCGCCTCTCGGCCAGCTCGCTTTCGCTCACGGCCAGGTGGATGCGCCGGTTGGGAATGTCGATTTCTATGGTGTCGCCGTCTTGGACCAGGGCGATGGCGCCGCCGCACGCGGCCTCGGGCGAGACGTGGCCGATGGACAGGCCGGCCGTGCCGCCCGAGAAGCGTCCGTCGGTGAGCAGGGCGCAGACCTTGCCGAGGCCGCGCGATTTGAGGTAGCTCGTCGGGTAGAGCATCTCTTGCATGCCGGGCCCCCCCTTCGGCCCTTCGTAGCGAATCACCACCACGTCGCCGGCCACGATCTTGCCGCCCAGGATCCCGCCGACCGCGTCCTCCTGGCTCTCGAACACACGCGCCTTGCCCGAGAACTTCCAGAGGGATTCGTCGACCCCCGCGGTCTTCACGATGGAGCCCTTTTCGGCCAAGTTGCCGTAGAGCACCGCCAAGCCGCCATCCTTGGAGTAGGCGTGCTCGTGGTCGCGGATGCAGCCCCGTTTGCGGTCGAGGTCGAGGATGTCGAAGCGTCGATTCTGGCTGAACGCCTCTTGCGTGGGAATCCCTCCGGGGGAGGCGCGGTAGAAGTCGAGCACGGCCGCGTCCTTGCTGGTGGCGACATCCCAGGCGCCGAGGGCGTCGCCCAGGGTCTTGCTGTGGACGGTGGGAACGTCGCGGTGGACGAGGCCGGCGCGGGCGAGCTCGGCCATGATGCCGAGCACACCACCGGCGCGATGCACGTCCTCGACGTGGTACTTCTCGGACGAGGGCGCGACCTTGCATAAGCAGGGCACCCGGCGCGAGATGGCGTCGATGTCGGCCATGGTGAAGTTCACCTCGGCCTCGCGCGCGCAGGCCAGAAGGTGCAAGACCGTATTGGTCGAGCCGCCCATGGCGACGTCGAGCGACATGGCGTTCTGGAAGGCCTGGAAGGTGGCGATCGAGCGCGGCAGCGCCGAGGTGTCGTTGCGCTCGTAGTAGCGCTTGCACAGCTCGACGGCGATGCGGCCGGCGCGCAGGAAGAGGGCCTTGCGATCCGCGTGGGTGGCCACCAGCGTGCCGTTGCCAGGCAGGGAGAAACCCAAGGCCTCGGTCAGGCAGTTCATGGAGTTGGCGGTGAACATGCCCGAACACGAACCGCAGGTCGGGCAGGCCGAACGCTCGTATTCCAATACCTCCGCGTCGGACACGTTGGCGTCGCCCGCCTTGACCATGGCATCGATGAGATCGACGTGGACCTCTTTGCCGCCCTGACCTTGCGGCTTGACCTTGCCGGCTTCCATGGGGCCGCCCGACACGAAGACCGAGGGGATGTTGAGGCGCAAGGCCGCCATCAGCATGCCCGGCGTGATCTTGTCGCAGTTGGAGATGCACACCATGGCGTCGGCACAGTGGGCATTCACCATGTACTCGACACTGTCGGCGATGAGCTCGCGCGAGGGCAGGGAATAGAGCATGCCGTCGTGGCCCATGGCGATGCCGTCGTCGATCGCGATGGTGTGGAACTCCTTGGCCACGCCGCCCGCGGCTTCGATTTCGCGCGCCACCATCTGCCCCAGGTCTTTCAGGTGGACGTGACCGGGCACGAATTGGGTGAAGCTGTTGACCACGGCGATGATGGGCTTGCCGAAGTCGCCTTCCTTCATTCCCGTGGCGCGCCAGAGAGCGCGTGCGCCAGCCATGTTGCGGCCAAAGGTGGATGTGCGTGAGCGGTATGTAGGCATAGAGGTTTCCTACCATGGCGGGCGGGGCCGTCAACCCGTCCATCCGCAGCAATCTACGGCCGGTCCATGGGCTCGCTGCCGATTGGGCGGCAGACTGCGTTCGTGCCTCGAGCCGCATTCGGCGTTACAATTCGCCCCGCGGTGAACGAGAACGACCTTTCCCTAACCAAGACTGAACCGCACCCCGCGGCGACGGGGAAGGGTGCGTCCGCATCGGCAAAGTTCGATCCCCTCATCGGCAGCACGCTCGCCGAGCGCTACGAAGTCGTCCGTCGCATCGGTGAAGGTGGGATGGGCGCGGTGTACGAGGCCCGCCACAGCATCATCGGCAAGCGCGTGGCCATCAAGGTGTTGTTGGAGAAGTTCCTCGAAAACCAGGAGTTCATCGCGCGCCTTCTGCAGGAGGCCCGCCTGGCCAGCTCGATCGGCCACCAGAACATCGTCGACGTCACCGACTTCGGAACCACGCGCGACGGCCGCGCCTTCGTGGTGATGGAGTTTCTCGAGGGCGAGCCTCTTTCCGAGCTCATCATGCGCGATGCCCCGCTGCCGGTGGAGCGTAGCCTTCACATCATCAAGCAGGTGGCCAGCGCGCTCGGTGCGGCACACAGCAAGGGTATCGTCCATCGCGACGTGAAGCCCGAGAACGTGTACCTAGTCCGTCGCGGAGAGCAGGACTTCGTCAAGGTGGTCGACTTCGGCGTGTCTAAGGCGGTGCGCTCGCCTGAGGAAGGGAGCAGCGAGTGGCAACGCCTCACACGCACCGGGGCGGTGCTGGGCACGCCCCTTTTCATGTCGCCCGAGCAAGCGGCCGGCTCGGAGGATATCGACGAGCGCGCCGACATCTGGGCCACGGCCCTCATACTCTACGAGTGTCTGACCGGCGAGCTCCCCTTTCGCGGTAACAACTACTTGGGCGTGATCGCCCAGATCCAGAACAAGGACGTGTCGCCGCCTTCGGCCCTGCGACCCGAGCTGGGCATTCCTGCGGCCGTCGACCGTTTGGTGATGCACGGTCTGCAGAGGGATCGCCCCCGGCGCTGTCAGAAGATGGCCCACTTCGAAGACAACGTGGATCGCTTGCTGGCGGGGGCGACGGATGTGGTCCTCGGTTTCGACGGGGCGGCCGAGCCCGACCTTGCGCCCCCTCGGCGGGGCCGCTGGTCCTGGTATCTGGCCGTGGCCGCGGTCTTGGCCGCGGGCGTCACCGCCGCGGCGCTGCTTCTGGAGGGCGGGCGGGAGTCGCCCGCCCTGCCGATGTCCGGCTCGTCCGTGGTGCGTCGGCCGGCACATCCGTCGCCCCTTGCGCTTCCCGAGCCTGGCAGGCCTCTGCCGCAGGTTCGCCCGCCGGCGCCGGCACCTTCGCCCGCCGCGGGCTCTGCCCTCGACCGTATCCGCCATGCAGGGCGGCCTCGTCCGGCGCGGCCCGCGGCTCCCGTTGTGCTGCCCGCGCCCGCGGTCAAGAAGAGCAAGGCGGACGACAAGGTCGCCCCTTCGCCCTACGCCCCACCCCAGGTACCCTAGTGCGGTTTCTTCCAGGTCTGCTGCCGCTCCTCTTGCTGCTACCGAGCCCGGGTCTTCGGGCCGAGGACGAACCTGCCCTGGAACGCGCCCAGAAGCACTACGCTTCGGGCGTGAGCCTGTTCGAGTCGGGCAACAAGGAGCAGGCCTTGATCGAGTTCGAGCTCGCCAACGACGCTGCGCCCAAGAAGGAAAACATCTTCATGATCGCCCAGTGTGAATACCACCTGGGCCAGCTCGTGCGCGCGCGCGAACACTACCGGGCGTACTTGGCCGAGGAGGGGCACGGCGAGTTGGCGGATCTGGCGCGGCTGCGCATCGAGGCCATCAATCGCCGGCCCGGCATCTTCGTGATCAACACCGTGCCCGACGATGTGAACGTGCGGATCGAGGGCGAGGGCCACGTCGTCACAGGGCGGGCCCCGAATGAGTTCCGCATTCCGCGCGGGCACTACCGCGTGACCGTGGCCAAGGCCAATTTCGCCGGAGAAACGCGCGATCTGTCCATCGAGGTTGCGGAAACCAAACCCCTCTTCTTCAAGCTGGAGCCCATCCCCGCCCACCTCACCATTCGCACCCATCCGAGGGGGGCCGTGTTGTTCGTGCGCGGCAACCGCACCCAGAATCCCTACGTGCAAGATGTGGCGCCGGGCAGCTACGAGATCTACGCCGAGGCGCCTTACTTCGATTCGAGGCGCGAGACCGTCACCCTCGGCCCCGGGGAAAGCCGTGAGGTGAACTTCGTTCTCAACTATGTCCAGCGCTCGGGACGGCCGGAGCTGATTGGCTTCTGGACCGGCATCGGCGCCGTCGGCGGCGGCTTGGCGGTGCTTACCCAGGCCGATCCCAACAAACTCGCCAGACCTCTCTCCATTCCCATCTTCGCCGCGGGCATGCTGGCCGGCGGTCTCGGCCTGGGCGTCCTGTCTTCCACGACACCGCTGGTGCCGGACTACATCCAGGACAACCTGGCCTTGTTCCGCATCGGCGCGATGTGGATCGGCGATCTTGAAGGTGCGGCCTTGGCCATGGGTCTCTCCGATAGCTGGAACGCGACCTTCTGGTCAGGCCTCGGGGGATTGGGCGCAGGCGCCTTGGCGGGGTGGTGGCTTGACGACAAAGCACCCTACTACGGTCGCGTGGCCCTCATCCAAAGCTCCGCGTTCTTCGGCGCCATCGCGGGAGCCTTCGCGGTGCCTGCGCTGGGCTGGTATGCGCGGACGGCGGACCAGGGCAAGCAGCGCCTGGCCTGGGGCACGCTGGTGGGCCTGAACGTCGGCCTGGGTGCAGGCTTGGCCATGGCCTATCTCCCCGACCAACGTGTGTACGGTCCTTCCTGGCAGCGAGTCATGATGGTGGACTTGGCCGGACTCGCGGGCGCCGTTATCGCCACGGCGGTCGAACTGTGTACGCGACCCGGTGTCAACTACTGCGCGACTCCCGAAAGCAACTCCACCGGCTCACTCGAACGCACCAGCCGATTCGGTCTCGTGGGAGCCGGCCTGGGCCTGGCCGCGGGTTGGCTGCTGACCATGAAATACGATAGCCCGAGCCAGCGCCAGCAGGACCCGGGTCTGCTTTCATTTCTGCCTCTGCCGGGCGCGATGCCGGTAGAGTCCCCCGATGGCACGGCCGCGCTCTTGCCCGGTCTGACTGCTCACGGGCGCTTCTGACGGGCAGCGCCGGCTACTTCTTGGCTTCGTCGTTCATGAGCACGCGCACCGGCTTGATCTTCCAGATGTCGCGGCAGTACTCGCGGATCGCGCGGTCGGACGAGAACTTGCCCACGCGGGCGGTGTTCAAGATCGACATGCGCGTCCACTGCTTGGTCTTGCGGTAGGCGGCCGACACCTTGCTCTGACAGTCGACGTAGGCCGCGAAATCCGCCAGCAGCATGAATTCGTCGCGCTCGAGGAGGCTTCTCACCAGGCCTTCGAACTGGGTGCGATCCCCGCGCGAGAAGAAGCCCGAGCTGATGAGCTCGATGGCCTCGTGCAGCTCGTGGTTCTTCTCGTACATGTCGCGCGGACGGTAGCCCTCGGCCTGCATGCGCAAAACCTCTGCGGCGGTGAGGCCGAAAAGGAAGAAGTTCTCGGCCCCCACCTCTTCGCGGATTTCGATGTTGGCGCCGTCGAGGGTGCCGATGGTGAGGGCGCCGTTCAAGGCGAATTTCATGTTGCCGGTGCCCGAAGCTTCCTTGCCCGCGGTCGAGATCTGCTCGGAAAGATCCGCGGCGGGATAGATGCGCTGGCCGTTCTTCACGTTGAGATCGGGCAGGAAGATGACGCGCAGGCGGCCCTTCATGTCGCGGTCGTTGTTGATGACCTCGCCCACGCTGTGGATGAGCTTGATGATGAGCTTGGCGGTGTGGTAGCCGGGCGCGGCCTTGCCGCCGAAGATGATGGTGCGCGGGGCTTCCTCGCGCTTGGGCTCGAGCTTGAGCCGGCGGTAGAGGGCGATGGCGTGCAGCACGTTCAGGTGCTGGCGCTTGTACTCGTGGATGCGCTTGACCTGCACGTCGAACATCGACTCGGGGTCGAATTGCAGCCAGTACTTGGTCCATGCCGACTCGGCCAGGGCACGTTTGTTGGCCAGCTTGACCGCACGCCACTTGTCGATGAAGCCGGCGTCGTTGGTGAATTTCTCCAGGTCGCGCAGGTGTTCGAGATCCGACACCCATTTCTCGCCGATGGCTTCGCTGATGAGCGCGGTGAGCCCCGGGTTGGCCAGCATCAAGAACCGGCGCGGGGTGATGCCGTTGGTCTTGTTGCTGAACTTCTCCGGCCAGATCTCGGCGAAATCACGCAGCACGGTCTTGCGCAGAAGATCCGAGTGGAGCTTGGCCACGCCGTTGACCGCGTGGCAGCCCACCGTCGCCAAGTGGGCCATGCGCACGCGGGGCTCGCCCCGCTCGTCGATGAGCGACATGCGGGCGATGCGCGCCTGGTCGCTCGGGAAGCGCAGCCGGATTTCGTTGAGGAAGCGGCGGTTGATCTCGAAGATGATTTCCACGTGGCGGGGCAGAAGCTTCTGCATCAGGCGCAGGGGCCAGGTTTCGAGCGCCTCGGGCATGAGGGTGTGGTTGGTGTAGGCGAGGGAGCGCGTGGTGATCTCCCATGCCGTCTCCCAGGGCATCTCGCGTTCGTCGACCAGGATGCGCATCAGCTCGGCCACGGTGAGCGACGGGTGGGTGTCGTTGAGCTGGATGGCGTACTTCTCGTGGAAGCGATCCATGGTCTTCTCGTGCTGCAGGTAGATGCGAATCATGTCCTGGAGCGAGCAGGAGACGAAGAAGTACTGCTGCTGCAGGCGCAAAAGCTTGCCCGCCTCGGATTCGTCGTTGGGGTAGAGGACCTTGGTGATGTTCTCCGAGAGGGCCTTCTCCTCGACCGCGCGGCGGTAGTCGCCCACGTTGAATGCCTGGAGGTCGAGCGAGGTGTAGGCCTGCGCCTGCCAGAGGCGCAGCATGTTGGCGGTGTTGGTGCGGTGGCCGAGGATGGGGGTGTCGTTGGGGAAGCCCTTCAAGATCTGGTCCGGAATCCAGCGCACGCGGTAGTGCCCCTTGCCGTCGGTGTAGGGCTCGGTGCGGCCGCCGAAGCCGACCTTGAAGGCGATCTCGGGATGCGGGATCTCCCATGGATAGCCGAGGTGCAGCCAGTGGTCGAGAACCTCCACCTGCCAGCCGTCCTTGATGGCTTGGTCGAAGATGCCGAACTCGTAGCGGATGCCGTAGCCCGTGGCCGGGATCTCCAGCGTGGCCAGTGAATCGAGGTAGCAGGCCGCGAGGCGGCCGAGGCCGCCGTTGCCGAGTCCCGGCTCTTCCTCTTGTTCAAGCAGCGCATCAAGCGAGATGCCGAGCTCCGCCATGGCCTTGCGGGTGGGCTCCCAGATGCCGAGGCTCACCAGGTTGTTGCCGAGCTGCGGTCCGATGAGGAATTCCGCCGAGAGGTAGGCCACGGTGCGGACGGCCTGCGCGAAGTAGGCGTGCGAGGTGTGAATCCAACGGTGCAGGAGCCGATCCCGCACGGTGTACGACAAGGCCAGATAGTGGTCGTTGGCCGTGGCCGCCTCGGGGAACTTCGCCTGGTGGGTGAAGAGGTTCTTCAAGAAGTCCTGCTTGATGGACTCGGCGTCGAGACCGAAATGCACGTCCTTGCTGGGGGCGATGCCGGGCTTGGTGGGTGTCTTTTTCATGGGTAAATACCGATTGTACCGGCAATCGCGCCCCCCGCCTGCGGGTTTTCGTGCCCGGCCCAGCCCCTGCAGGCGGGGGTCAATTCTGCAGGTTTCTTGCGCCATCGTCGCCCTGTGCAGCAACGCTGTGGCTTGCCTGTCCTTTGCTCTGCGATGTTCGTCGCTGCGGCCGCGGCCTGCATCCTTCCCGGCTGCCTTGGAACTGCCGGGCCGCGTCCACCCTTTCGCCGCTGCAGCTTCGGCAGGCGTGGGTGAAAACACGGCCCGTGAAATCGGAGTAGCTACCCGCATCGTCGCTGGGGCGAAGGAGGTCGGGCGTCACCTCGCCGCTGGGTGAAACCATCGACCCGACGTGCCCTCCGAGGAAGGTGCCAAAGCGCAATTCTCG
>Ga0172363_10003423_pt1 | contig 12911 bp, 10 predicted proteins | sample LakKivs2_kivu2a2_FD_114541 | JGI IMG/M metagenome (GOLD analysis project Ga0172363, IMG submission 114541) | Sediment microbial communities from Lake Kivu, Rwanda - Sediment s2_kivu2a2 | ecosystem: Environmental > Aquatic > Freshwater > Lake > Sediment | place: Rwanda: Western Province, Lake... | reverse complement strand
CGGAGGTTCCTGAACGGTACAAACGTGCTGCCCGGGAAGGCGAATCCTGGTCCAAGACTGACCTTTACTATGAAGATAAACAAATAAAAGGGGCTTTTGACATCCAGGCCTTCCAGATATCACAGGGACAGATGGCAGTCTTTTTCCAGGATATCACCACCCGCAAACAGACCGAGATAAAGCTTCAGCTCAGTGAAGAAAAATACAGGAAGATCTTCCAGAACATCCAGGACGTTTATATCGAAATAGCACCTGATATGACCATCCAGGAACTCAGTCCTTCCATCTCCAGGATATCTTTATATACCAGGAATGAACTTATTGGTCAGAACCTGAATGCGGTTTCAGAAGACGATACCCTCATACGCCGTTTTATTTCAAGGCTCCTGGATGAAGGTCTTATAAAGGATGAAGATATATCCTTGAAAGACAAAGATGGAAAGATAATTCATTGTTCTGTAAATCTCCGGATGGAGAAGGATGAGAATGGTAAGCCTGTCAAAGTTATCGGTTCCTTAAGGGATATTACCGACAGAAAGCTGGCAAGAGAGGAAGTTCTCAAACTTTCACGGGCACTGGAACAGAGCCCTTCCCTGATCTTTATTATCAATACATCAGCAAAAACAGAATATATCAATTCAAAAGTTACCAGTGCTACGGGATACACCCGTGAAGAACTAATCGGGCCAAGTCCTTCCATTCTTAAATCCGGTGAGCAGCCAGATGAATTATACAAGGAGTTATGGCAATCTATCAACCAGGGTAAAGAATGGAAAGGAGAATTTCATATCAGGCGCAAGGATGGAACGACATTCTGGGCTCATAGTTCTATCTCTCCTATTCGCAACAACAAAGGAGTTGTGACCAATTACATAATCATTTCTGAAGATATAACTGACAGGAAAGAAATTGAAAACGAGCTTAAGAAGGCCAAAGACAAAGCGGAGGAATCAGACCGTCTGAAGTCGGCATTCCTGACAAACATATCTCATGAGATAAGGACTCCGATGAATGCTATCCTGGGCTTTTCTGACCTTCTGCAGAATGAAGATATTAGCCCTGCAGATATGCAGCAGTATATCCGGCTGATAAATTCGAAAGGGAAGGAACTGATGGGTATCATTTCTGATGTGATAGATCTTTCAAGAATTGAAGCCGGGGATATGAATCTCCATATTATGCCTATCGAGATCAACTCCTTCCTGGAAAAGATCATCAGTTCATTCACTGAGGAAAAAGCTATTGAACCGAAAGCACAGTTGAGCATAAGTCATAATTTCCCTGAACCGGTTAGTCCGATCTGTATGTCTGACAGGAACCGGCTCTCACAGGTCCTGAACAATCTTTTGTCCAATGCATATAAATTCACTGAGGAAGGTTTTATTGAGCTGGGATACAGGCTCAAGGACGGGCAGGTAATATTTTATGTCATGGACACCGGCATCGGCATTCCTGAAGACAAGATCCATATTATTTTCGAACGATTCAGGCAGGCTGACGATTCCATTACAAGAAAATATGGTGGTACAGGATTGGGCCTTTCTATCTCCAAACAGATAGTTGAATTGCTGGGTGGCAAACTCTGGGTGGAATCATTACCGGGCCAGGGATCCACATTTTATTTTACGCTCCCTGTATCACGCATAACAATACCGAAAATAAAAGAAATTCAATCCCCGGCACCGGTGAGGGAACGACAGGAAATGAATTTAAGTGGAAGGAAGATCATCATCACAGAAGACGATAATGACAATTATCTGTACCTCGAATCCATCATTAAAAAGACCGGTGCGATGCTGGTTTGGGCAAAAGACGGACAGGCAGCTGTTGACAGTTACCTGCAGCATCCTGATGCCGACCTGATCATTATGGATATAAGGATGCCTGTGAAAGATGGTTTACAGGCAACCAGTGAGATCCGTGAACATGACGAAAAGATCCCGATTATAGCACTTACTGCTTTTGCTTTCACCGAAGACAGGGACAAGTCCCTCGCTGCCGGATGCAACGACTATGTACCCAAGCCCGTGAGACCTCAGGAGGTCATAAATTTATTAAGAAAGTACCTTGGTTCAAAAGCAGAAAGAGGATCAGGATGATTTCCGGGAATTTTTGCTCCTGCGGTCAAGTTCAGTAATCAGCTGTTCACGGCAGGAAACAGCCACAGGGATATCCACCTGTCCTGTCCTTATAAGGTTTCCCTCAATAAACTGGATCTTATCAAGTGAGATGATATAGGAACGGTGAACACGCATGAATTTTTCCTGAGGAAGGCAGCTCTCAAGATTCTTCATTGTTTCATGTGTGGTGAGCACCCTGGCAGCGGTATGTATCCTCACATAATCACCGAATGCTTCCAGGAAAATTATTGAATCATAATCCAGCCTGTACAACCTGCCATCAGCCCTGACCAGAAGGTATGACCTGTTGCCCGGATAAACCTGTTCTTTCCCGGCAACATGGTCAGTCATGCCCATTCTTCGCAGTGCTTTATTTACCCCTTTCATGAACCGTTCAAAAGAAAATGGTTTGACCAGGTAGTCTGCTGCATCCAGCTCAAAACCCTCAACAGCATACTCCGGATAGGCAGTGGTAAAAATCACTTCAGGAGGATTTTCAAGGGTTTTAACCATACTGATCCCGGACAGCTTAGGCATATTCACATCCAGGAATATCATATCCATATCTTTCCTGCCAAGTAGTTCAATGGCCTCAAAGGCGCTGCCACAGGTCCCTGCCAGCTCAAGAAACGGGCAGTCAGAGATGTACTTTTCCAGGATCTCACGGGCCAGCGGTTCATCATCCACTATCATACACCGGATCTTCATGAAAGTATTAATTTAAGTTTAACCCTGTATATGTTCTCTTTGTCCTCTATCTCCAGCAGATGCCTGTCAGGATAGATCAGCTCAAGCCTTCTTTTCGCATTCTGCAGACCGATACCTTTGCCCTGTTCTTTTTCAACCTCATCAACCAGTCCTTTATTGTTCTCTATACTGAAGTACAATTCCTTATCATCCAGTTCAATCCTTATATTAATAAATCCTCCCAGCGTCTCGCCCTTGACTCCATGCTTGAAACCGTTTTCAATGAAAGGAAGGAACAGCAGAGGGGCAATTCTCTGATCTTCTATCTTACCTGTAAAATCATAGGATATACTTGCTTCGGTTCCGGAACGTAACTTCTGCAGCTCAATATAATTCTTTATGCAAGTTAATTCCTTTTTAATGGGAACTGTTGAATCGTTGGATTCATAAAGCATATACCTCATCAGATCTGACAGGCGTAATATTACTTCAGGAGTCGTGGGTGATCCGTTCAGTGCGAGCGAATAGATATTATTCAGTGAATTGAAAAGAAAATGGGGGTTAACCTGCGATTTAAGTGCCTGCAGCTCAGCAGCCGTCTTTTCCTTCTCCATGAGCAGTAATTTCCTGTTGGTCTCCATAAGCATAAACCAGCCTTTCGACAGCTTCAGCAGGGAAGACAGGGCGACATAGACAAAAACGAATTTCAGAATATCATCCAGTTCATAATAGGAGATGAAATAGTATCCGGGAAGGATAATATCCACCAGCTTTTCGAAGGTCAGGCGATTAAGAAGAGCAGCCAGGAATATCAATACTACAGCAGCACAAAGGTACAGGAGGTACCTGCCTTTTCTCAGGAAAACAGGAATCAGAAGCCAGATATTTACATATACGGCCGTAGCCAGGCTGATATGAAAAAGTAAAGTATATATAAAATCTACTCTTGTAAGCTCACCGGAAGTCATAAAGAAGTGTACCAGGAAGGTAAAGGAAGCTATCCAGAAAAGGACGTGCTGAATGATCCTGTTACCTGCCACGACAAGAAAGAATCTTCTTATATCTCCAAGCTTCATTGAATGCAATATAATAAAATTACAGCCTTGAACGGAAATCAAAATTCAGATATTCGCGGCACCTCCCATGCTGCCTGCAGAACACTACCTGCCTGCTATCTGCGTACTGACCCTGATGAGCGTGTCTGGCTCGATAAAGGCTCCTGCATCCCTGCCGTATTTCAGGACGAATTGCTGCAGTTCATCGGTCGGTGCCATCAGAAGGATCCTGTCATCCAGCTTAAGGTATGATATTTTTATCTTTTGCCCGGTGATCAGTTTTTCCAGGAAATCTGAATCAAAAAAACGGATGATCAGGGTATCTTTCCGGATATCAACTTTGGAAAAAATATTCGTTTCGACCAGGTGCCAGCTCAGAAAATCATGATCCACTTCCCAGTCAACAGGATAGTAATTCAAATAATCCTGGCCACCGAGGGTGAACACATGAACAGCAAACTGGCATCCCATATCATCTTTGCTGCGTGATGTCAACCTGTAAGTACGCAGTGAGTCGAACAGATCCCAGCCAGGCATTCCGAATATGCGGTGTTCTTTACTTCTCCCGGGATTGATAACCTCCCATGTATAACCAGTATCGCCGAGCTCTCTCCATGTTCCTTCCAGGCGGCTATCCGTTTTCAGGTCACTTGTTTTATACAGGGGAAATAAGGAAGGTATGCAGGAAGTCACAGTGATCGCCACCAGCATCGTAATTATGAAGGTTTTTGTTTTCATTTGCAATTATTTAAGTTGATGATTTATCAGTTTTTTTCATGGTCAGCCAGGAACAGGGAGCTGCCACGAAATTTTCTATTATACAACACTGCAATCAGACCGGTTTTTTTATCAGGGTATCCGCCTTAATAAAGGCAGTGCTGTCTTTTGCATATTTGATAATAAATTTCTGCAGTTCATCAGTTTTTGCCGTCAGCAGCCACCGTTCCTGTGGCAGTTCCACATGTGATATCCTGATCTTTCCTTCCTGAAAGAGTCCCTTCAGCCAGTCATTATCAAAAAAATGCAGGACCAGGTACCCGTCGGTTATTTCAGCCTTAGCAAAAATATGTGCCGGGACAAGCTGCTCCCGGAGCAGTTTATTAGGGATCTCGAAGTCTACCGGGAAGAAATCGAGATAATAATCCCCGTCGAGCTTCAGCAGGTGCATGGCAAAGTCCTGAACCTTTTCTTTCTCCCTGACAGTCAGTTTATAAGTATACCCCGACTGGTAGTTTTTCCAGACATCACTGAATTTATTTTCCCAGGCAGGGTTCAGTTTTTCAATTTCCCAGTAGTCTTTATCATCCGAGCGGAATGTTCCCTCCAGCTTGTTGTTCAGCAAAAGATCACCGGGTCTGTAAAGCGGGTAAAGAGAGGGAATGCAGGAAATCACCAGCGCTGCCAGTCCAATGATCATCAGAACAGTTCTTGGTTTCATAATCTGATAAGTATTGATTTATGCGAACAAAGGAATACAATCATGAATTCATTTGGAATTTTTTTCGATGAACAGCGGAAAAAATCAGCTGACCGGGGCGCTTAGTTCGGTTAAGTCAAGGTGAAAAGTTTATGCGTTAATGCGTTTAAGCGTTGATGCGTTAAAGCGTTGATGCGATAAAATGGTATTAAACCCCAGAGCAGCGCCTCCGCTGAGCAGCTCCTTGCTTCGCCGAAGCGGCTACGCGAAGGCACAGTCAGCGCTCGCGGAAGCTGCTGGGAATTTTACCAAACTTCCCGTCCGCCGTCCGCGTGTCGCCGAAGCTTTAGCGGAGGCACAAGCGGAACGCGAAGGTGGATTAAAATTGAATTCCTGCTATTTCAATGTCAACAGGTCAAGTGACATGCCTGTTATCAGGTGGAGCAGTACAGGTTGAATATCTTTAATATCCTTGCCGGCGTCTCTATTTATACCTGTGATGAGTTCCTGGTATATCGGGGACAGTCCCCTTGAATGCAGGAGTGTATAATTCCTGATGAAACGTTCTACATCTTCCCTGAAAATACGTTTATCGTTCCACCCGCCAAGCATTTCCTCAACTTTCTTTATCTCTTCAAAATTGACAGGTAATGGCTGGGGATCGTCAGAACAAGCTGCATATGATTCCAGGAAATAGCGCAGTTCCTTTATTGTCTGGCGTGTCTTATGAAGGTATATTTCCGAACTGTAATTCAGGTAGTAGGATTCAATTTTCTTAAGCCGTTTTTTAATAAACAGGGCGGCTTGCCGGTTGAGATAGCCCTGTTCAGTTTTTTTTACTGCCAGCAGGATAGCTGCCTGCATGGATTTTTGTTCCTTGCCGGGGAACTTTGCCTGGTTCCTGTTATAATAATCGTGGGAAAAACTACCCTGGCTGTTAATATATTCCTCATATTCAGCAAAATGGTCGCCAAACTGCTGTTTATAGATGTCGATCATATTCCGATGCAGCTGGAATTCACGAAGTTTCCCTGCTGTTTTGAAATAAATTCTCAGATCCTTATAGAAACTGTCCTTCTTTACCAGGGCTATTTTTGATTCTTCAAAAAATGCATAGATACAGGAGAGCCTTTTGATCTGTACCCGCATGTCATGAATGGCTTCCACTGCAGTTGTTTTTACAGCATTATCATGCAGGGACTGAAGATCCGCATACAATTTCCGAATGTATTTCTCAAAAATGTCAGGTTTCACCTGTTATCACTGTAATTCACCACAAAATACAAAAAATAATGGTATTGGCAGCAGGAAGGATGACGGACCTCAGGGCTGCAGCCTACTTTATCAGGGAAAACCGGAACCCGGGCAACAGGTAATTTTTCCTGTCAGGCAGAATGATGGGAAAAAGGGTTGATATATCAGCTGAATAATATATCTTTATTTAGCTTAACCGCATACCTTATTATTATACAAACCTGTAATAACATTATCATGACAGCAATCATGTCAGACACACTTAAAATTTCCAGCTGGCTTGTGATCATGGCTCTTATGCTGGCACTTACCGGTTGTCAGACAAAAGCACCGGTTTCCCCCGCGGATATCTGTATCATCCCGAAGCCTTTACATCTTCAGCAGTCCCCTGAGGTGTTTAATATTAATCATGATACCAGGATCATTGTGCCTGGTAACACGGAACGATGTGAACAGCTGGCAGGGTTCCTGAATGAGATCATCAGGAAAGAGCTTAATATCACTCTTCCGGTCGTTAGCGGCATTACGGATAAGGCTCCCCGCAATGCCATTGTTTTCTCGGTTGTACCGGAAAGTGACATGCATCCTGAAGCATACAAACTTCAGGTCGGCAAAAAGAATGTAACCATATCTGCAGCTTATCCGAACGGACTGTTTTATGGGATCGTCACTTTCGGACAGTTGATCCCGTCGTCTCATCCTGCACAGGAGATACCATTGCCAGGTGTGCTTATTGAAGATGAGCCGAGATTCAGCTGGAGGGGTGTTCATCTTGATGTATGCCGTCATTTCTTTCCTGTGGAGTTCATCAAGGAATACCTTGATATTGCAGCCATGCACAAGCTGAATGTATTTCACTGGCACCTGACCGATGACCAGGGCTGGCGGATAGAGATAAAAAAATATCCTGAGCTGACAACGACCGGGGCCTGGCGTGACCAAACATGTATCGGTAATCCATGGGTGAAGCCTGTCAAATATGATGGCACGCGTCACGGGGGTTTTTATACCCAGGACGAGATCAAGGAGGTAGTCAAATATGCGGCTGACAGGTATATAACGGTTGTACCGGAAATAGAAATGCCTGGGCATGCACAGGCAGCAGTGGCTTCCTATCCTGGACTCGGATGCACGGGAAAGAAAATAAAGGTTATGACCGATTGGGGTATCTCTCCCAACATTTACAATGTGGATGAGGGAACCTTCGCTTTCCTGGAAGATGTCCTTTCCGAAGTGATTGAGCTTTTCCCATCCGAATATATCCACATAGGAGGAGACGAGGCCTGGAAAGTGCAGTGGAAAGCAAGCAAAAAAATACAGGCTAAGATCAAAGAGCTTGGGCTTAAAAATGAAGAAGAGCTGCAGAGCTATTTTGTGCAGAGAATCGAAAAATTCATCAACAGCAAGGGAAGGAAACTCATCGGATGGGATGAGATCCTTGAAGGAGGGCTTGCACCGAACGCCACTGTCATGTCATGGAGGGGTGTGGAAGGTGGTATCGCCGCTGCCAGGGCAGGTCACGATGTGGTCATGAGCCCCACTACCTATTGTTATTTTGATTATCTGCAGGGCAAAGAAGATAAGGAACCGCTGGGTATTGGCGGCTTTCTGCCTGTCGATTCTGTTTATAAATTCGAGCCTGTACCGTCAGAACTTAATGCCCGGGAAGCTGCGCACATACTGGGTGGCCAGGCAAACCTGTGGACCGAGTATATTGCCACCGGGAATCATGCTGAATATATGTTATTGCCGAGGCTGGCAGCACTCTCTGAGGTAGTCTGGCTGCCTGCTGACAAGAAGGATTGGACAGATTTCAGGCACAGGCTGGAAGCCCAGGTCCTTCGTTATCAGAAAGCCGGACTGAATTACAGGCCACTGGATCAATAAATGATACGGGCAATGAGAAGCCTGACATACCTCTTCTTACTGGCAGTACTGTCACTTCAAATGTTTTCCTGCAAAAAGTCAGGAACAGAAAAAGGTATCGCTAAAGAAACTATCCTGGCATCTGAGAAATTGCTCGGACTTCATTTCACTGAGTCCGAAAGGGATTCAATGAACGGGCAGATTATTACCGATAGTACTTATTACCAGCAGCTGCGCAATCACCGGCTTACCAATGACATTCCTCCCGTCCTGGTTTTTGATCCATTACCAGCGGGTTTTGTCATTCCTGACCGGCAGATCCCTGTCGCCTGGAAGATACCTGAAAATGTCCGGTTACCGGATGACAGGAATAAGCTGGCATTTTACAGCTTGCCTGAACTGGCCTCACTGATCCGAACCCGCAAGATCAGCTCTGTCGAATTAACCAGGTTCTTCCTTGAACGACTGAAAAAATATGGAGATACCCTGGAATGTGTGATAACCATCACCGAGGATTATGCCCTCGGACAGGCCAGGAAAATGGATGAAGAGATCAGATCAGGCCATTGCCGAGGAATATTGCATGGCATCCCATACGGTATCAAGGATCTTTTCGCTTTCCCGGGTTTTCCTACCACCTGGGGTGCCGGGCCGTACAAAGTTCAGTACCTTGAAGAGACAGCGACAGTGATCAGCAAACTTGAAGATGCAGGTGCTGTGCTGATCGCCAAGCTCACGCTTGGTGCACTGGCTATGGGAGATGTGTGGTACGGAGGCACAACACGCAACCCCTGGAACCTGAAGCAGGGTTCCAGCGGTTCATCGGCAGGTTCTGCAGCAGCAACCGTAGCCGGACTGGTACCGTTTGCCATTGGTACGGAGACATGGGGATCCATAGTCTCTCCTTCCACGCGGTGCGGTGCAACGGGCTTACGGCCAACGTTCGGACGAGTCAGCAGGACAGGTGCCATGGCCCTTTCCTGGAGCATGGATAAAATCGGGCCTATCTGCCGGAACGCTTATGACTGTGCAATAGTATTTAATTCTATCCGCGGTACCGATGGTCGTGACCAGAGCGTCGTTGATGCTCCGTTTAACTTCCAGCCTGTCAAAGATATGGGATCACTGAGGATCGGCTATCTTAAAGACCTGTTTGATGCTGATACCCTTTTAAAATCTGCTGACAGCCTCAGCCTGCTAGTCTTTGAAAAACTTGGTGCACACATGGTCCCGGTGTCCCTGCCTGATTCCTTTCCTGTCGAAGCCCTCAGCATCATCCTGTTTGCAGAAGCTGCAGCAGCCTTTGATGAGCTGACCCGGAGTGACAGGGACAGCCTGCTGGTGGAGCAGCAAAGAGATGCGTGGCCCAATACTTTCAGGGCATCCAGGTTCATCCCGGCTGTGGAGTACATCAATGCCAACAGGATTAGGCAGGAACTGATAAGGGAAACCAACCTCCTGTTCAGGGATTTTGATGTTATCATTGCTCCTTCCTTTGAAGGAGATCAGCTCCTGCTGACCAACCTGACCGGGCATCCCTGTGTGGTGCTCCCTGATGGTTTCTTAAATGACGGAAGCCCTGCAAGCATATGTTTACTGGGCAACCTGTTCGATGAGGCCACGATACTTGCGGTGGCAGCAAAATTTCAGGAGGCCACGGCGTTTGAAGATAAGCATCCACCCCTTTTTGAAGAATAGTGAGTGGTGAGTAGTGAGTCGTGAGTCGGAAAATGAAGAAAAGTGAGCAGTGAGTAGTGAGTCGTGAGTCGGAAGAAGGCTATTAGGCTGAAGGTTTTTAGACTTTTAGGAAGAAAGAAGAAGGAATAACCCCGCCCGAATGTACCCTGCCCGTCCGGTCAGGCGGGTGTTCGGTACGAGCGGGCAGGAACTTGAAACTAAAAACTCATTCTTCCCACTCACTACTCACTATTCACTACTCACTTCTTAAAATTATGAGATCAATATTATTCATACCCCTGATCCTGGTTTCCTGCCAGTGCAGGCGTGCAGAGCTGCCTGACAGGATCAGGTTTTATGTGGGAACGTCAGATGGTTCCCTGCAGAAACCAATTGTGCTCTGCGAACTCCGGATGTCGGATGGACATGTATCTGTGGTTGATTCTTTTGGGGGAGCGAGGAGCCCCTCCTATCTCGCGCTCTCTCCCGACAGGAAATACTTATATGTCGTTAACGAAGAATATTCTGATGTCAATGATGACTCCGTGACCGCATTTTCCATTGATATAAGTACAGGCAACCTGAAGCTGATAAACAGCCAGCCTTCAGGGGGAACAGGGCCGTGCCACCTGTCGGTGCATCCTTCCGGGCATTTCCTGTTCACTGCGAACTATGGCAGTGGCACGATAGCCGCACATCCTCTCAACAATGACGGCAGTCTCGCATCTCCCTGTGAGGTGATACAGCATGCAGGTAAAGGGCCTGACACGGCGCGCCAGGAAGCGGCGCATGCCCATTTTATCACCGCCGACCCCCGGGGTAAGTATGTGCTTGCCGTTGACCTGGGTATTGATAAAATCATGAACTACTTATTTGACCAGGCATCCGGACATTTAAGTCCCAACCCCGGACAGCCATTCTTCAGCACTGCTCCCGGAGCTGGTCCCCGCCACCTGGCCTTCCATCCATCGGGAAAATACCTGTACCTGGTGAATGAACTCAATGGAAACCTTACAGCCTGCAGTTATGATCCTGAACATGGGATCATTAAAGAGATAAACACCCTCAGTACACTTGAAGAGGATTTTACCGGTCATAATTATCCTGCAGCAGTAAGGATGCATCCAGGTGGCAGGATAGTATATGCTTCCAACAGGGGCGATCGTAACAGTGTATCTGTATTCAGGATATCTGACAACGGAGCTGTTGAAAGGATACAGGTACAGGATCAGAATATCAACTGGCCCAGGGATTTTAATATTGATCCTTACGGGAAATTCCTTCTAGTGGCAAACCAGCAGGGGAACAGTATTGTCGTATTCCGTATTGATGCCGGCTCCGGCAAACTGGCACCTGCCGGGCAGCAACTGCTAATCAGCCAGCCGACCTGTATTATTTTTTAAAGATGGGTGTTCATTTCTTTTGCTCCTTCAAAAGAAATGAACCAAAGAAAAGAAGTCCGTAAAAGACAACCTCATCCGGTTTGTCCGCCCGCTACACAAGGCCTTTATCGCACCACCAAACAGGATGAGGTTCACACCTTTTCTAGTTTGCCCTCCTGCAATGACAATTAGTTAATGCCCGCCTAAGAAAGTATTAACCTAGTGGTCAAGATGAAAATCCTAAGTACTTATGATGGGAAAGTAAACTTAATAAGAAAGCCGTCTCCCAGGGTGCTCGCGTCAACGGCTTCATGACTGTTGGAGATTCATTTAAAGAGTAGAATCCCGAATTTCTCATATTGGTGGAAATTTATCTCCACCGGCTGCCAGGAATATTTTTCTCCTTTACCGGTGTCATAATCCATCCTGTAAAAATTCACTTTCCAGCGGGTGCCTTGAACCGGCGGAACATTCTGTAAAGGTTTTAGCAAAGCATAGGGAATAAAAAACTCAACATTCCAGGATTTGCCTGTCAGGTAAACCTGTTTTTGTACTTTACGTTCACCCTCATAATTCCATGGCAGCCAGCCCATAAAATCACTTTTCAGGTGAGGGACAAGGATTGGCAGTTCGTGCCCCTGTGGTGAAACCTCGTATTCGAAATACAGGGGATAGTCTTCACTTGTCTGCAGGAATATTTCAAAAACATCTTCCTCCCACAGGTTGGAATAATCCTTGTCCATCGCGGATATAATTTTATTATCCTGAAGTGATGCAAAAACATATAGACCGGTTCCGGAATAAAGGACCTTAACTTTTGTCTCATAATCATTAAAATGATCCAGGCTGTTCAGGGTTATCCATCCTGCTTTTTGCCAGTTTACGTTTTCCCCGGTTCCTGTAACCTGGAAATCAGTTGTTGGCATCACATTATAAAGGCTATCTGACGGGATTGTCATAACTATCATGTTTAATAAATAACAACAGATTTGTGAGATCATTAACATAAATTAATTATTTCATATGATTCCCAACGTCCGTTTTAGTTTTCCCACCGCAATAATTAGCGCCTGGTGCTCCCTGGAGGTGTTTTTCAATATCTCCCGAAGTTCTTTCAGGCATAATTCGTCTCCTGTTTCCCCGAGTTGATTAATGGCATTTATCCTGGTTTTCTGGTCTTCGGAATACAGTTCACGGAGGTATTGATTGATCAACTGATCATTATAACCACTCATTTTTCTACTGCTCAAACATTTACTCTTATTAACTTTTTAAGGATTGTTTTAAAGGTACTTCATTCGGGTGAGAAACAAAAAGAAAGCTATGGATCTGGCACTTGTTTATTTTTTATTCAATATTACGAATCTTCCTCCAAATCAACTACTGAGCCATTTATTTCAGCACCGGATTATTTAAGATCAGGCTTTCAGATTTTATAAGCAATACCAACCCT
>Ga0172363_10003416_pt1 | contig 12927 bp, 8 predicted proteins | sample LakKivs2_kivu2a2_FD_114541 | JGI IMG/M metagenome (GOLD analysis project Ga0172363, IMG submission 114541) | Sediment microbial communities from Lake Kivu, Rwanda - Sediment s2_kivu2a2 | ecosystem: Environmental > Aquatic > Freshwater > Lake > Sediment | place: Rwanda: Western Province, Lake... | reverse complement strand
CCGCATGGATGCCGCGGAGGGTGCGGTGGAGTTCGCCGCCGCGCGTCAGTCTTTCGAAGGCCGAAGGGTGAAGGCTGTCGAGGCTCACGTTCACGCGGCGAAGCCCGGCCCGCGCAAGCTCGGGAGCCATCTCGTGCAGCAACTGGCCGTTCGTCGTCAGTGCGATGTCCTGCACGCCTTCGGCCGCGAGCATCTCGACCAGCGCCGCAAGGCGCGGGCGGAGCAGCGGCTCGCCCCCCGTGAGCCGCACCCCCGCAAGCCCGAATCGAGATTGCACGACGCGCACGAGACGGACGATCGCGCCGAACGAAAGCTCATCACCGCATGACCCTCTGCCGCAGCCTGTCCCGCCATCCGTCGGCCTGCAGTAGGCGCACCGCAACTGGCACCGCTCCGTCACGGAGATCCTCAGCGTCAGCGGCCCTGGATTGCGGCGGCATTTGGACATGCAGGATTCCTCAATGTGTCAGACGTCTCATCATTGACCGCCCCACGGGCGGAACTCGAGGCGGCCGCCGGCCGCCACTTCCCGCATGCCAGCCGGTATGACCAGATGGCCGTCCGCGTGGGCGGGCGTGACGAGATCCGCCGAGCTCTTGGCCTCCAGCGGCACGGCAACGAGGCCGTTCTCGCGGCAATCGAGACGCGCGGGCACGAACCGCTGACGGTCACCCTTGCTCTTCACCGGCGCCGCGAGCTGGAGGTTCATCGCGGGCCGGCAGTCATCGGGCGCCGCACCCGACAGACGTTCCAGCGCCGGCAGCACGAACTCGTGCACGCACACCAGCGCCGCCAGCGGGTTGCCGGGAAGCCCGAATATGTGGCGGTTCGCCGTGGCCGCGGCGTACAGCATCGGCTTGCCCGGCTTCATCGCAACGCCGTGCACGTGCACGGTTGCACCGGATGCGATCACGGCCTGCTCCACAAAATCATACTTGCCGACGGACACGCCGCCGGTGATGATGATCGCATCGCGCGTGCGCAGGAATCGCTTCACGGCGCGCGAGATTGACCGCAGGTCGTCGGGCAGCACGAGTGACGAGACGTCGGCGACGTGCCGACTCCGGAGCGCGGCGTCGAGCATGGGGGCGTTGGAATCGCGCATCTGGTAGGCGGCCACACGCTCGCCCGCTCGGCGAAGCTCGCTCCCGGTGCTCAGCACGGCCACGCGCGGCCGGCGGTAGACCTTCAGCCGATCCCTTCCCACGGCGGCACTGACGGCAATCTGCGCGGAGCCCAGCATCGCGCCCCGCTCAAGCACGACGGTTCCCTTGCCGCAGTCTTCTCCCCGCTTCAGCACGTTCTCGCCCGGCTTCACGCTCACGTGGAAGGTGACGGAGCCGGCGGCCTCACGGGTGGATTCGACTACGGCCACGGCATCGGCGCCGGGCGGTACGTTGGCGCCGGTGAGGACCCTCACGCAGGTGCCCGGCCGCACCTTAGGCCGAGCAGGATGCCCCGCCGCCACCTCGCCGATCAGGGACAATGCGATGGGGACGTTTTCCAAATCCGACGCCCGGACGGCATACCCATCCATCGCGGAGCGGTCCGCCGGAGGAAGATCGCGGTCCGCGCGCAGATCGGCCGCAAGCCGGTGTGCAAAAACGTCGCCCAACCGCCGGACGCACGTGCCCAGCGGGCGGGTGCGCCCCATGATGGCGGCATAGGCTTCGTGCGGAGTCAGCAGTGCCATCGCCGTTCTCCCGATCGTCCAGACGTGCCGCCGGCACGTCCTTACTTCACGAACGAATCTGCGTAGATCTCCCTGTTCATCACAAACTCGGCGGCTCGCGCCGCGTTCAGCAGGTCGGCGTCCATCACGTCGCAGATCGCCGCGTCGAGGCCGCCGTAAATGGCCATCGACAGGAAAATGCGGTTGATCAGCTTCTTGTGCTTCGTGCCGTTGGAGATATTGGAGAGGCCGCAGACGATATGAGGGGGCGGATCGCTGAACAGCGTGAACTGCCGCGCCGCCTCGAGGATGTGCCGGGCCTGCTCCTGCATGTACTTCAGGGGCATCACGATCGGATCGAGGAAGACGTGCTCGGGCGGGATGCCCATCTCCATCGCCTTGGCCATGATCTTGCCGGCGTTCTCGACGCGCTTGTCCAAGTCCTTGGGCGTGCCCGCCTCGTCGATCGCCACGCCGATCACCGAGGCGCCCGATCCCGCCGCGATCGGCAAGACCTGGTCCATCACGGCGTCCGCGGCGGTCGTCGAATTGATCAGCGGCTTCTGCTTGCACACTTTCACCGCCTCCGAGATGATCGCCGGCTTGTTCGAGTCGATGCAGATCGGAGTGTCCACCGTGTTTTGCACGGTCTCGATCATCCAGCACATGACTTCGGCCTTCGAGGAGACCGCTCCGAGGTTGACGTCGAGGTAGGTGGCCCCCATCTCCGTCTGCTTGCGTGCCCAGTGCTGGATGGGTGCGGGATCCTTGTGGAGCACGCCCTGCTTGATGTCCGCAAATCCGGTGTTGATTCGCTCGCCGATGAGAATCATTGTGTTCCTTTCAGAAGGACTCAGGATTCAGGAGCCAGAAGCCGGGGATCAGCAGTTCGGAGCCTTTTGCATTCTGAATTCCGAATTCCGACTCCTGTCTCTGTCTCCTTCGGTCATTTCATCACTTCGCTGATCGTCTCGGACGTGATCTTGATTGCATCCGGATGTGCGAGCACAAGGATGTCGGCCCCGGCTTGGAGGTATCCGGCGGCGGTGGCGGCTTCCCAACGGGGGCCGCGCTGCTCGAGCTTGCCCCAGCCGGGCAGCACGTCATCGTCGGCAATGGCTTCTTTCACCTTCCAGACTTCCCAACCTGCATTGGCGATCTGCGGCAGGGCCATCATCTTGTCGCCTTTCAGACCCGCGATGCGCACCCGCTCGAAGATGCTGTACACGTAATCAAAGCCGTAGCCCAAGGCAGCGGTCACCTGGCACATCACCACGTTGTTCAGGTCGAAGCCCGCGTCCTGCAGGAGGATGTTCACCTGCTTGGCAATGTTGATGTCGACCGGCGCCTCGCCGATGAGCTTGTGGCCGTCGGCCTTGCCCAGCGCGGCGAGCGTGCGGTAGTTGCGCTCGGTGGCGGAACCGATCAGGCAGTTCTCCCCCCGGGCTGCCTGCGAGCACTCGAGCAGCAGGTCGTTGTCCTTCTGCTCGTCGCCGCAGCCCCAGATGATCAGCGGCAGGCTCACCGCCTCCAGCACGTCCCGCACAACCTTCACGCAATCGGCGATGGACCGGTTGCGGCCGGAGGGATCGGCTCCGACCAGTTTGAGGCTGATCAGATCGACCTTATAATCTTCGGCGCAGCGACGCGCCCATTCAGCGGGCGATTGGATGGCGGCGCCGATCGCCTTGGTGAGAACGGCCGGCCAGCCTTCAGGCACCACGTCGGCCACGAGGCCGGCTATCACCGGGCGGTTCGGGATCTCACCCTCGAAGGTGAGCATCGGAAGGGTGGACTCGCCGCCTACGGTCACGGCGCGGCTGCGCGTTCCGCCGCGTTCGCGAGTGGCGCCGATCGTCACAGTGTTGATCCGGTTCGTCCACTTCTCACGTACGTCTGTGATCTCCATAGCTAACTCCTATCAGTTGGCGTCAAGGTGTCAGACGTCTTGATGAATATGATATGCACACAACTGGCCAGACCGCATATTCTATGCGTCAAGGTGTCAGACGTCTGATCGTCAAGGTGGCACCTTGATGAGATGCCGGCTGCGGCGCCAGCAGTGCCTGCATGATCTCGTTGATGCTGGAGGCTGCCGGGCTGCCGTTCAGCTTGCAGATCGACTCACGGTTGAACACCAGATCCTCGATGGCTGGATCGCGGGGGACGGCCCCGAGGTACTTCAGGCCCAGCTTCTCGCCCGCCTCGCGAATGGCAGCCGCGTGATCGTCGCGAACGCTGTTCATGACGAAGAAGCTGCGCCCCACCGGATTCTTCAGGGTCGGCGTCATCTCGGCGATGCGGCGGGCACAGTCCATCCCCAACGGGCTTTCGCTCACCACCACGATCAGGTCGTCGATCCGGGCGGCCGTGCTGCGGCTCAGATGCTCCAGCCCGGCCTCCGTGTCCATCACCAGCCAGTCGTAGGAGTTCATCAGGTACTCGGCGAACTTGCGCAGCAGGTTGTTCACGTAGCAATAGCACGACGGCCCCTCACCGCGGCCCATCGTGATCAAGTCCACCTTGTCGGTCTCCACCACGATCTGGTGCAGCCCGGCTTCGATGTAGTTCATCTTGGACATCCCCGGCGGCAGATTCTTGATCTGGCCGAGCGTCTCCTCGCGGAGGTCGCCGATTGTCTTCTCGACGGGTATTCCCAGCACGGTGCCGAGATTGGCGTCGGGATCGGCGTCGAGCGCCAGGATGGAGCCGCACTCGTTCTCACGCAGATACTTTATGATCAGCGCGGCCACGGTGGTCTTGCCGGTGCCGCCCTTGCCTGCAACTACGATTGTTCTTGCCATACGCGTGCCTTCTCCTTCTCCTCAACCTCGCTTGCTTTCACGAAGGCCTGCGGGAACAGCTCGATGTTCGTGTGCGGCAGGAACATCGCCTGCCGGAACTGGTCCACGTAGTCGTTGCTGCCCATCAGGTCGTAGTAGGTGGTCTTGCGGCGAATCTCGGCCAGCGAATCGAATGCCTCCAGCGAGAACGCCGCCAGCTTTGCCCCCCAGATCGACGTGTTTCCCACGAACCGCACGCGGGACATCTCCATCTCGGGCAGCAGCCCGATCTTCACGGCGTTCGCGAGGTCGATGTAACTGCCGAATCCGCCGGCGATGAACAGGCTGTCGAGGTCGCCGAACCCGAGCTGGAGGCGGTCGAGCAGCGTCTTGGCAGCCGCAAACACCGCCGCCTTCGCCGAGATCACGTTGTCGATATCGTCCTGCGTCAGGCAGACCGGCCTGCCGTTGGCGGTCTCCTCGCCGCGTGCCAGAATGAACTTGCCCAGCCCGTGCTCGAACACTATGGATGGATGGCTGCCCTTGACGAACTTGCCGGCCCGGCTCACCACGCGCAGGTCAAGCAGCACCGCGATCAGGTCGATGATGCCGGATCCGCACATGCCGACGGGCTCGCCGCCGCCGATCGCCTTGTATCGGATGCGGCCGCGGCGGTACGAGACGTGCTCGATGGCTCCGCGCTCCGCCATCATGCCGCATTCGACGCTCGCGCCTTCCAGCGCCGGCCCCACCGACGCCGAGCAGGCGATCAGCCAGTCCTTGTTGCCGAGGATGATCTCGCCGTTCGTGCCGATGTCGATCAGCATGCCGATGCCGTCAATCTCGTTCAGGCCGGTGGCGAGGATGCCTGCGGTGAGGTCCCCGCCCACCCACGCACTGATCCCGGGGACGACGAACAGCAGGCCGCGCGGGTTGATCTTGATGCCGACTTCCGCGGCCCGAAACGGGGGCGGCTGCACCGTTGTCGCAATGAACGGATTGCGCCTGATGTTCTCCACCGGCAGCCCCAGCAGGAAATGCGTCATCGCCGTGTTGCCGGCGGTGATCACCCCGCTGATGCTCTTCAGGCTCACCCGGTTGCGGGCCGAGAGGGCCGAGATCAGGCGGTTGATGTCTTCCACGAGCAACTGCTGCAGGTGCTCGAATCCCTTCCGCTCGCAGGTGATGAGCCGCGCGGTCACTTCCCGGCCGTACAGCGACTGCGAGTTGAAGCACGCTTCCGCGTCGCACGTGCTCAGCGTCGTCGCGTCGAGCAGGTGGGCCACGATCGTCGACGTGCCGATGTCGACGGCAACGAGGTAGTTCTCGCGGGACGTGTTGCCGCCTTCGATATCCATGATTTCGGAGGTTCCGCCCCGGCGGCCGATGGTGACAGTGACCGCGTATCCGCTTTCCCTCAACAACGCAGGCAGCCGGCGGATGATCCGCAGGCCGGCCTGTGTGGAGGCGATGCCGGCGCGCCGCTCCAGCTCGCGTTCCAGCCGCTGCCAGTCGGCGTGGTTATCGTCGAGCGACGGCTTGTCGAGGTTCAGGAAGACCTTCTCGACCAGCGGCTGCTTCACGAACTCCCGCGGCCTGATGCTTGCGTGAATCGACCGGAAGCGCTGGGCCTCCTCGTCGATCACCAGCTTCTCGCGCACCCGCGTCTCGTCGGGGATATCGACGACGAGATCGCTTTCGGGATAGGCCTGGCAGGCGAGCACGGTGCCGGCCTGGACCTCCTCGCGGGTGAGGAGCATCGACGTGTCGCTGCGTACCTTGCCGGACGTGACGACCATCTTGCAGCGTCCGCAGATGCCGTCGCCGCCGCAAACGCTGTTGATGCTCGTGCCGGCCCGGGCCGCCGCCTCCAGCAGGGTGGTCTGTGAGTCGACGGTCACCGTCTTGCCAAGCAATGGAAATGTGACCTGAAAATCCGCCATGTCGCAGTCTCTACGCGGTCGTCAATGCGTCAAGACGTCTGACACCTTGACGTCTGACACCTTGACGGCTTGATGCTCAACCCTTGTTTGCCGCCAGGAACGCCGGAATCCCCGTGGCGTTCTCAGGCCCGATCAGCACCTCTTTCCATTCCGAGGTGGCTTCGATCTCCGACTTGAATGCCGGCAGCAGGCCGGGGATGATCAGCCGGCGGTGCTTCACCTGCTCGGCCACCTTCTGTGCTTGCAGCGTCCTCACCACCTTCTCCGGCGAGAGCTTGTCGCCTGCGTAGGCGTTGAGGATGCCGAGCCCCTCGGTCTCCACCACGCAGATGTAGGCCGGAATCTTGCTGCGCTCCACCTCACCCTCCACGCTGAAGTAGGTGAGCGAGAAGTTGGTGGTGAACATCACGGGCGAGCTGTCGGTCACGTTGCCGATCTTGTACAGCTTCGCCTCCACCGTGTTTGGCACCTGCGGGTCGGTGTAGATGTTCTGAATCGTGGTCAGGATGGGGAGCAACTCGGCGGGATCGGCGTTGTTCACGATGATGACGCCGGCATACTTGGCGGCGAACGTGCAGCCCAGCACCGTTTCCTTCAGGGGATCATCAGACGATGCATCGACCACCGCCGGGAAGCCGAGCGGCTTGAACGCCTTGCGGAGGGCGGCCCGCCGGGCCATGGTGAGCTCGCGGATCGCTTCTGCAAAACCCGCCCCGTCGAATGACAGCATAATGTCGGCCACGCCCTTGTCGCGCGCGGCCTTGCTGATGTCGGCCAGCTTCTCGAGCGTCGACGCACTGATGGCCAGCGGGCACTTGGTGTCGGCTGCGACCTTGATGAACGCATCCGCATTCGACTCGTTGGCCCGATAGATCAGCGGCTTGCGGTCGGCCACGGCCTTCGCCGCTTCGGCCATCGCCGCGGCATCGGTGCCAATCAACACGAATGGCAGATGCGTCTTGGCGGTCAGCGCCTTCACACGAGCGGCGGCGTCAGCGGGCGACAGCCCCTCGATCTCCACCGCCGCCAGCGACACGCCGATCTTCTGTCCCACGCGGGTGAACTGAGCGGCATTGATCTGCTCGAGCCTCGCCTGCGCCTGCTCCAGCGTCAACGACGAGGGTATCCGAACTGCCACGCCCGGCTTGCGGTAGAACCGCTCCTCGTGCCGGAACATCACGGTCTCCTGGCCGACCTCCAGTGCGCCGTTGCCCGCGGCGCCGATGCGGATCAGCTTCATCGGAGGAGCCGATGCATCCGAAGCCTCGGCTTTCGCCTGTTCGGAGAGGTGCGGGCAGTCGGTCAATGCCCTCTGCTTCGACGCCACCTGCATGGCGAACGCCATGCACGTGGGAAACTTGCAGTCGCCGCAGTTCGTCTTCGGCAGCATCTTGTAGATTGCCATTCCAGTGAGAGCCATGGAAACCTCCGTCAGAGTTGATAGTTGGGAGTTCTGAGTTTGGAGTTGCGGATCGGCAACCTGCAACTCTTGACTCATAACTCTCAGCTTTGTTCAGAATAACGGATCCATCGAAAGAGCGGGGTGATTCACCGACGTAAGGAACTCGACGAGTTGGTCGGGCGTCTCGGCGTTTTCCTCGGTGGCGATCTTGTCGTAGAAATCTTCCTCGCCGGTGGCCTTCAGGCGTTCCTTGAGGCGGTCGCCGACCTCCTCCTTGAGAGCCTTGGGCATCCACACCACGCGCTTGATCCCGCCTTCAGCCGAGATGAACTTGCCGCTTGAGATGTAGAGCTTGCCGATGCCGATGAAGCCGGGCATCTGCACGCCCCCGCCGATCTGCCCGGCCAGCGACGAGAATTTCATCCCCACCGGCGTCATGCCCTGGAAGTCGCGGTCGACCACCAGCACGCCGTTCGCCTCGGGCACGATCGCCACTATGCACTCGAAGCAGCCGCACGACGTCATCGGGTCCTCCAGCATCGAGTAGGCGTTGAACCGCTGCAGGTTGCCGTTCGATTTCGTGGCGACGTAGTTGTTGATGTTCTCCCACTGGCCCTTGACCGGATCGAGGCAGCTGCCCTTCGCGACAGGCTCGTTGGGGCCATGCTCGTCGATCTGGTGCGACGCCTTGCAGTCGATGTAGGTATACGCTCCGCACAGCCCCAGCCGCTCCGGCGTGACGATGCACACGTGGTTGGGCGCGTAGCTCTGGCACAGCACGCACGAGTAGAACGAGTCCACATCCTCATCGGTCATGCCGCGGATGCGGTCGTCGCGATGGCCGTAGATCACTTTCGCCTGCGCCATCGGCTCCTTGATCTTCTCCGGGTCGGTGTAGATCTTCACCTGCACCCGGTCGAGGATGCTGGCGAAGTCGTTGTGGATCTTCGCCACCAGGATGGAACCGAAGTGCTGGATGCGGAAGCCCTTGGCGGCCGCCTGCTTGCTGATCCGCACCCACGTGATCGATCGCTGCCCCATGTGAAAGATGCCGTTGGCGCACGACAGATATTCGTGGATGCGGCGCTCGACCACCGACTCGAAATCCTGCTGGAACTGCCGGCCGGCCACCTCGACCACGATGCCGAGCGGGTAGGCCTCGCCCTCCTTCATCTGCTCGATCTCGGGGCCGATCACCTCGATCTTGCCGTCCTCGACCTCGTTGATCTGCTTCATCACGAGCAGCTCGAAGGCGTCGGTGTACTTGCCGCCGAACTGCACGTGCATGTCTTCCTTGCGCACGCGCTCGCCCTCGAACCCGGCCCCGTAGGGCACGGGGATGGGAATCTTCTCCACCTTGATCTGCAGGCCGCGGGTCTCGATCGAGCGGTTGATGATCTCGGCCACTGGCACGCCCGACACCACGTGCTCGTAGGTGCAGATGCCGGTGGGCAGAATCTGCGGGATGGGCACGTCGGCGATGACGGGGAATCCGAAGTTGATGGCGCCGGCCGCGGTGGCATACTTCTCGTCGGTGATGAGCTGGTCCTCCGCCACGCCCGGATCGGAACCGAGCGCGAGGACGAATGCGTGCACACGCTCCTTGTTGTAGAGCAGGATGTTTCGCGCGGCCTTGCGGTCGCCCGGCTCCACCCCGCCGAACGTCATCGCCGATCGTGCGGCGAAATTGAGAGCGTGCACCGCCGACGTGATCTCCTTGCCGTAGGGCACGAGGAAGGTGTCCCAGTTCATCTCGATGCCTTCCTCGGCGAGCTGCTCGGCGATGGCCCTGCCGCCCGAGTTGCCGGCCATGAACACGAGGATGCTGCGTTCCTGCAGCCCGCGAACGAGCTGCACGGCCTCCTCGTTCGTCTTCGTGGCGCCCACGATGGCGGCGAAGCCCGGCATGCGGCCGTCCACAAGCTTGATTCCCTGCTTGCGAAGGATGGAGTCGTCGGTGTAGCCCAGCCAGATGCCGTTAGCGGGGTTCGGGCCGGTCACGTACTTCAGCGATTCAATCGTCTCCTCGGCGATCAACGTGGCCACGCCGGCATCGAGCGTATCGCCGAGATACGGCAGCCATAGCTCATCGGTGGGCACGTCGCCCAGCAGCTTGTCGGCCTCCTGCATCGACTCCTCGAGGTCGCCGAGCTTCTGCACCTTCTGCCCGAGGAAGAGGTACATGATCGGCAGGTAGTAGGCCGTATTGGGATACTGCACGGGGCACTCCTTGCCGTGCTGTTCGATTGCCCTGGCAAGGGACTCGTGCGCCTTCCGGACCATCTCGTGTGCTCCGCGGATCGCGGCACGTGCGATGACTCGCGACATAACTCAGATACTCCAGTAGAATGTAGGGGCGAACTCTGCGTTCGCCCTTGCCAGATGACCGAGTACCACGGTCCGCCACGGGCGAACACAAGGCTCGCCCCTGCGGGCTTCGGCCGGTACTTCAGGCGTCCAAATCATCGAAGAAGCTCCCCAACGATATCCGTTGTCACCGCGCCGCGGCAGGCGGGGCACGTTTCGGCGAACTCCGCAGGCACGCCGAGGCGTTCGCATATCAGCGCCACCTGCCGTTCGGTCGCGAATGGCCGGCCGCAGGCTCGGCAATTCACCAGGGGAATCGTGGCGTTCAATTCGTTTGCAGTGCGACGGCCATCGGCATCGGTGAAGTGCAGGGCATTGGTCGGGCAGACGAACGCGCAGGCGCCGCAGCCGATGCAGTCATCCGCATTGGCCCTGAACGGCGTTGAGACGGTTCGCGCACTGCCGCGGCCTTCGAAGCCGATGGCGGCAAGCCCCACCACTTCATCGCATACGCGGACGCATAGCCCGCACAAGATGCAGCGATCGGAGACTGCCGGCCGGCCCTCCGGCCGGGGGAAGCGGCTCGCATCTGCGCCGTACTCGTGGGCGAGATCGCGAACCACCTCGGCGTCCGGGCTTCGCGCGAGCAGCAGCTCAAGCACCATCCTCCGCGCCCGCCGCACCCGCGCGTTGTTCGTTTCCACCACGTCGCCTTCCGATGGCGTGTAAACGCAGGATGTTACGAGTTTCGAGCGCTTCTTCCAGAAGACCTCGACCACGCACAGGCGGCACACGCCGTAGGGCGTGACCGATTCGTGGAAGCAGAGCGTCGGGATGCGCACGCCGTTGCGCCGTGCCACGCTCAACACGGTCTCACCCGGCCGGCCCTGCACGGTTCGGCCATCCAGCGTAAACGTGATGTCGCCTGCCTGCATCAGATTGCCTCATGTCTCAAGGTGTCAGACGTCTTGATGAACATAGTATGCACACAACTGGCCGGGCCGCATATTTTATGCGTCAAGGTGTCAGACGTCTTCTTGAGCGAGCGCCTTGAGCGTCAGGTCACCTCGATAGCTTCAAAACGGCAGGTATCGCGGCAGATGCCGCACTTGATGCACTTCGCGGCGTCGATCGTATGGGGCTTCTTCTTCTGGCCGGAGATCGCTTTCTCCGGGCAGGCTCGAGCGCACGCCGTGCAGCCGGTGCATTTCTCGTGCAGCACGCGGTACGTGATCAACGCCTTGCAGACCTTCGCGGGGCACCGACGCTCCTCCACGTGCGCGCGAACCTCGTCGGCGAAGTACCGCAGCGTGGTGAGCACCGGATTCGGGGCCGACGTGCCGAGTGCGCACAGGGACGCGTCCCCCGTGACCGCGGCGATCTCCTGCAGCAGCTCCAAGTCGCCCGGCTTGCCCTCGCCGCGTGTGACCCGGTCGAGAATGCCGTGCATCTGATAGATGCCTTCGCGGCAGGGCACGCACTTGCCGCATGATTCGTTCATCAGAAAATGGAGGAAGTACTTGGCCACGTCCACCATGCAGGACGTCTCGTCCATCACGATCATCCCGCCGGATCCCATCATGGAGCCGGCGCGTGAAAGCTCGTCGAAGTCGACCTTCAGGTCGAGCAGCGATTCGGGGAGGCATCCGCCGGATGGCCCGCCGGTCTGGACGGCCTTGAATTTTTTTCCGCCGGGCACGCCCCCGCCGATGTCGAAGATGATCGTTCGCAGGGCGGTGCCCATTGGCACCTCGACAAGCCCCGTATTGGCGATCTTGCCGACCAGGGAGAAAATCTTCGTGCCTTTCGATCCCTCGGTGCCGATGGAGGCAAACCAGTCGGCCCCGCGCGTGATGATCAGCGGCACATTGGCCCAGGTCTCGACGTTATTGAGGTTCGACGGCCGCTCCCACAGCCCGCTCTCGACGGTGTGGACGTATTTGGAGCGCGGCTCGCCGGCCTTGCCCTCGATGGACGCCATCAATGCGGTCGATTCCCCGCACACGAATGCTCCTCCGCCGCGCGAAACCTTGATGTCGAAGTCGAAGCCCGAGCCGAGGACGTTCTTGCCAAGGTAGCCCCTCTCGCGCGCCTGCTGGATGGCGAGGATGACGTGCTTGACGGCGAGCGGGTATTCGTCGCGGACGTAGACGTAGCCTTCGACTTCCGGTGAATCGGTTCGGGCGGGCGATTCCGGCGGCCGCTGCGGTCGCACGAAGACATCGGGAAGCCCGCCCCTACGCGAGCCGATCGCCCATGCCCCGATGATCATGCCCTCGAGCACGCGGTGCGGGTTGCCCTCGAGGAGGCTGCGGTCCATGTAGGCGCCGGGATCGCCTTCGTCGGCGTTGCAGATGACGTATCTGATTGAGCCGTGTGCGTCGCGGCATGTGCGCCATTTGCGGCCGGTGGGGAATCCGCCCCCACCGCGGCCACGCAGCCCGGAGCGCGTGATCTCGTCGATGATCGCGTCCGGCTGCATCTTCAGGGCCTTGGCCAGCGCCTGATAGCCCCCGGCCGCAAGGTAGTCGTCGATGCTGGTCGGCGAGATTCGGCCGTTGTCGCCCAGAATCAGCCGCCGCTGCTGGGCGTAGAAGGGAATCCTCTCCTCCACCTCGATCCGCTCGCCGGACGGCGTCGTGTACAGCAGCCGGCCGATCACCTTCCCGTTGATGACGGTTTGCGAAACGATCTCGGCGGCGTCGGCGGGTGCCACCTTCTGATAGAAGATGTTTTCGGGGCCGACGATGACGATAGGGCCGCGTTCGCAGAATCCGCGGCAGCCGGTCTGGCGGAATCGCACGGCGTCGGCCACGCCCT
>Ga0172363_10003414_pt1 | contig 12933 bp, 8 predicted proteins | sample LakKivs2_kivu2a2_FD_114541 | JGI IMG/M metagenome (GOLD analysis project Ga0172363, IMG submission 114541) | Sediment microbial communities from Lake Kivu, Rwanda - Sediment s2_kivu2a2 | ecosystem: Environmental > Aquatic > Freshwater > Lake > Sediment | place: Rwanda: Western Province, Lake... | reverse complement strand
ATTTGGGACAAGTGCGAAAGTAGATGCACCAAAAAAATATATCGGTAAGCGTGTTTATGTTATTGTTCTAAAAAAGTGATTATTGAATTCTGTCCCAATGTCCCTTTAAACACATATAGCGAACAAAATATAGGATATTGTCGCGGGTACGCAATTCTTTCTTTTACTCTTAATCCAGTTCAGTATATTCCTGGTTTGGGAAAGATATTTTATTACCCGGAGATGATAGTTTCTGTTGATCTGGAAAAAAACAATTATGTTAGTAATTTTTTCCGCAATAGCCCAGATGATGAAGAATGGGTTAAAAAACTTGTATATAACCCTGAAATTACTGAAAGTTATAATAGTGATTACTTGCCAACCTTTGATTATACTGGAGGGCTTTGTGATTCAGGTGATGATTATGATTATGTTATTATTACGACAACACAAAATGGTTTAGATGGATGGGAAACAAATTCTTCAGTTCCTTACAATTGGAATAGCCTTATAAGCAAACATGAATCTGATGATGGTTTAAATTGTACATTGGTTACTATCGAGGATATAGATGCTTGTGATGATTATTGGAATGATACTTCTCTTTTCAATGATACTGCTGCTCGTATAAGAGAATTCTGTAAAGATGCTTATCAGGATTGGGGAACTGGTTATATATTCGTAGGTGGGGATGATGAATGGATTCCTGCCCGAGAGATGGATACTAATTATGAAACTGATATTGACTCAGATATATACTGGAGTAATCTAGACGATACATTTAACGATGATAGTGATAGTGATTGGGGCGAAGAGGGCGATGATGGTTTTGATCTTTATGCTGAGATGTATATCGGACGTATAACGTGCGATACACCACAAGATGTTTCTAATTGGATGAATAAAAGTTTCTATTACGCAGATTCATTAATTCAAGATTATTTAGATAACGCTGTTTTTTACGCTGGTGATGATAGATGGTACTGTGAAGGAGACGATTTCATTGATTACAGTGCTATAAAAGGAACTGATGATTGGCTTGGTCCAGAACCTCATCATGATGGTGCATATCCTGATTGGCTTGGTTTTCAATATGGGTTTGAAACCTGGAATAATGAAAATCCAGGGCAGGAATACAATATTTCTGTTAGATGGACTGCAGAGCCTCCAAATGTTGGGTGGCAAGGAGGTGATGAATTAACTGCAATTGAAGGATTGAAAACTGCTATTAATAATGATCAAGCGACACTTATCAGTGCTATAGCTCATGCAAACGAATACTATTCTATGGATGTCCACTATACGAATTGGGAATCTGAATATCATAATTCTAAACCATTCTTTTTACATGATTATGGATGTCATTGTGGAGATATGGATGCTGCAGATGATGGTGTGTTACATTCTATGCTATTCAACAGTGATACTGAGTTGGCATTTGCATGTGTATACAATACAGGTTACGGCTGGGGTAACTATTATTCTACTAACTCAAGTAGTGCCTTGCAACAAAAATTATTCTGGGACTATCTGTTTGATGTAATTAATAACTCTGGAAACACTATGAACTGGCAATTGGGAAAAGCTATGGCTTTTTCTAAAGATACAATGGCACCAACTATTAGCTGGGATTTCTCATGGAGATCAATTATCCAAGGTTGTCTGTTATTTGGAGATCCTGCGCAGCGAATTAAACCTCCAACAACTTTTGAACACAATGTTGGTGTTCAAACATTACAATTAAGCACCTCGGGTTTAGTAAAACCTAACAAATTGATTTATTTGAATGCCACAATTTACAACAATGGCGAAAATAATGAAACAAACGTATCTGTCCGCTTTCTAATAAATGGTTCACAGATAAATTCTACTAACATAACTTCTTTCAAAAACTATACTACTAATCAGGTTAGTTTTAATTGGACTCCGTCTGCTGGTTCGTATAATGTAACAATCAATATTTCAATTCCAGATATCACAGAAGATACTTATTCAGATAACGAAAAAAGTGAATTGGTTGTTGTAGGAATTAAAAATATTGATACAGAAGAACTTTTCAATACCATTCAAAACGCCATTGATGATGATGGTACTTTAGATGGACATAGCATCCTCGTGCCCTGTGGGACCTATCAAGAAAACATTGCAGTTAACAAGAACATTACTTTATCAGGATCAGACAAAGATACTGCTATCATTGAATCAAATAATTCTTTCGCTTCCATAATCAACATACAAAACAGAAATCACATTAACATTACTAAGTTTACTATCAGAAACGGCAATTATGGAATCAATGTTACTTCTTCATCAAATATCTCTATTACAAATAGTAACATATCAAACAATACAATAATAGGCATAAACTTAAACATATCTGAAAATGTTACTATTAATAACAATGAGATATACGAAAACATTGTGGGAATTGAGCTAACTAATTATTCACATAATAATCTGTTAACAGAAAATGTACTCACTGACAATAACATAGGCCTAGCAGTGGAATCTGGAAATAACTATAGTTCTATTTATCATAACAGCTTTAACAATACAGTGAACTCATTTGATAATGGTAGTAATAATCTCTGGGATAATGGCGGTCTAATAGGATATCGTCTTCGAGGTGGTAATTGGTGGTCTGATTATGGAGGTATAGATGGAAATGAGGATGGCATCGGTGACACACCATATAACATTCTTGGTACAAATAACAGTCAGGATCGGTATCCATTGATAGAACCATGGGCAGGCTCATTAAATGGGACTGCTTATGTTGACGATGATAATACGGCTGGTCCATGGGATGGAACATTGGATCATCCATATCAATATATCCAAGATGCCATTGATAATGCTTGGAACGGAGATTTAATTTTTGTTTTTAATGGAATATATTACGAAAATGTTGTGGTAGATAAATCAATATATTTAATTGGGGAGGACAAAAACAATACGATCATCGATGCCGGTGAAAGTGGAAATGTAATTTTTATTTACGCAGACCGTGTGAATTTAACAAGATTTACCATTCAAAACAGTGGCGGCTATAGTTTAAATTCTATCGATTGGATCAATATCAGTGTTTTTGATATTTTAAACAGTACTGACGAATACTATGCAGGTATACAAGTAAATTCAAATTATAATACTATCTCCGAGAACGTTATTACAAACAATTCTTTCGGTATCCTTTGGTTGGAATCGTTAGTTGGCAATAATATAAGTTATAATACTATAACAAACAATAATTACGATGCTATTACTATAGGATACTCTACCAATAATACTCTTATCGGCAATAATCTTATAAACAACGGCTGGTGCGGAATTGATTTCGGTTATTCTTCTAATAATATTATTAGGGAAAACACCCTTATAAACAATACTTGGTATGGGAGCATAACCCTCTGGGGTTCATCTGACACTATGATTTCTTGTAATAACATTACTCAAAATACCTGTGGGATCTTCTTCAGGTACTCATATGACAACCAGATGTTTTTGAATAATATCACAAACAATTTAATTGGTGTTTATGTATATGATTCATCTGATCAAAACATTACTGATAACATTATTACAAATAGTAGTTACAGTGGTGTTTATCTTGTTTTAGCGTCTTCCCATCAAATTCTGAATAACAGCTTTGTTAATTGCGGAATTGTAATAACAGGTTTAAATCTTTATCATTGGAATTCTTTCGATATAGAAAATAACTATGTGAGCGGAAAGCCTATTTATTACTATAAAAATAATTCTAATGGATTTACTATTCCGTCTGATGCAGCACAAGTAATCCTAGCAAATTGCTCGAATTTTATCATAACAAACCTAGACCTCAATGATATGGAGCTAGGCATTCAGCTGGGATTCTCTTCGAATAATACTATCTTAGAAAACACTATAATGAACAACAGTGATAATGGTATCTATTTATATCAATCATCTAACAACTGCATTACTGCAAATACAATAATGAATAACAGTAATTATGGTATCTACATGGATTGGTTGTGTAATTATAATACTATTTCTGAAAATTACATTATAAATAACAGTGAAGGCATAAGTTTAATTTGGTCAAATAATAACTACATTTTCAGAAACAATATTTCAAATAATTTTATTGGCATCGACTTTTGGGATTGGTGTGAAAATAATATTATTTATCACAATGACTTTGTTAACAACATGACCAATGCCTATGATGATTATGATAGTAACACTTGGTATAATACTACAATTTTCAGTGGTAACTATTGGTATGATTACACTGGAATAGATATGAATGACGATGGCATAGGTGACACACCTTATAGCATTTATGGTGGAGACAATAAAGATGAATATCCATTAATGCAGGAATTCGAGTATTACATATTATCAATAATTTCATCTCCACAAGTAAATGAAGATACACAATTCATTATCACAATTAAATCAAATGGAGATACATTAATACAAAGTGCATCGGTAACATTTAATGGTAATACAAAAACAACAAATTCCAATGGGCAAGTCTCATTCACTGCACCATCTGTTAGTGCAAACACTATTTATTCAATTACTGCAACAAAAACAGGATACGCAGAAGCATCTTCAACAATTACTGTGAAGAACGTAGTTACTGGTGATGGTATGCCCCCAGGTGGACCTGGTGGTGGCGGTGATTTGGGTGATACGATCCCACCAACAACTCCAACAAATGTTAGATGTACAACACCAACAACAGATAATACCCCCTCTTTTGCCTGGAATGCATCAACAGATGAAAGTGGCATAGCTGGCTACTACGTAAAAATAGATAATGGTGCTGATATTTGGATTGGAAATGTGCTCACATGGACATCAACTAATGCAATTGCAGATGAAAAGCATACATTTTATGTAAAAGCTAAAGATGCAAGCACAAATGGAAATAACGGTAGTTACGGGTCATGCTCTTTTACCATTAACACAACATCTGTAGGAAAACCACCAGTAGCAGATGCAGGAGGACCATATACTGGGTTGACATACCAAAACATTAACTTCGACGGTTCAAAAAGCTATGACATAGATGGAAACATTGTGAATTACACTTGGGATCTAGACGATAATACAGTTACATATGGAAAAAAAGTAAATCACATATACAACACCCCTGGGCTATATACCATAAAACTTACAGTCACAGATGATGATGGATTATCAGATACAGATACAACTACAGTAAATATTACACTTGATTCTGATGGTGACGGCTGGTCAGACAAAGACGAAGAGAAATATAATACAAATAAAAACGACCCAAATGATTATCCAGCTGATAACGACGGAGATAAAATACCAGATGATTACGATGAAGATGATGATAATGATGGACTTGTTGATCATTTAGAAAAAACACTTGGCTCAGATCCTAAAGATAGCTCAGATGTCATAATTGTATCAATAGAAGGAGACAGCAACATATATTATTTAATAGATTCAAATAAGGACGGCAAAAACGATAAATTATATAGCTCGACTGGTAGAATAACAGCGGTTGATATGACAGATGATGGCAAATATTTACTTGATATCAATGGTGATGGCAAATGGGATTATATCTATGATCCTGCAAGCAAAGAAATAACACCGTATGAGGAAAAACAAACGAAAGAATTTCCATGGCTGTTAGTAATTATAGGAATAATAATAGCTATAGTAGTGATTGTTGGCATTCTCTTCTTTGCAGGATATATTCGTATAGAAAGAGAATATATTGAAGAACCGTCTGGAGGCGAACAACCATCGAAGGGACAATTTGAGGAAGTTAAATTTGATGAACATCAGCCAAATGAACAACAACCCAATGAACAAAAATCTGAGGAACAAAAATAACCAATTGATAATTACAAAAAATAGTTTTCATTCATACCTTTAATTCCTAAAGCACAAAGATTTATATAGACTTTAACTAATTTTTCTGTGTTGCTTTAGGGATGCACAGGACATCTAAATTAAAAATAAAATTTAGATTAATGTATGTTGATTTGATGGGATGCTGTAGATGCAAAATATAGCTAATTTAAAGAAGAAAAAAGTTCTCACGTTATTTATTTTCGTATTTTTATTGCTGACATTATTCTTTCAGATTTTTTTATTTTACGGAAATGTTGAAGCTGCTTCAGCATCATATACACCTGAGCCGCCAAAAGGTAAAACAAATGGTTACACGAATATCGACTATGAATACGTTGTGTATACGAGAGATGTTGGTTCATTGTGGATGTTTGACTGGGGGGATGGAACTTGCAGTGGTTGGGTTAAGTTGGGGGAATCTGATACGTTGATTTCTCAGTCTCATAGTTGGAGTTTACCTGGTAGATATAATGTTAAAGTCAAACAAAAAACCTCATATAATGTAGAAAGTCACTGGTCTCCTCCTTTGATCGTTGTTATGGAATCAGATTTTGATGGCGATGGTTACATTGATGAGATGGAATTTTCTTACAATACTAATTTTTCTGATCCATCCAGTCATCCTCTTGATACAGACAAAGATGGTACACCAGATGAAGATTCACCTGATAGAAAATATCAGGGTGACGTGGATGATGACGATGATGGTTTAGATGATATAGTTGAACTTAAATTAGGTTCTAATCCTAAATATAAATCAGATGTTAAAATAGTTAGAATAAACAATGTGGACTGTTATCTTGTTGATATCACAAAAGATGGTTTGAAAGACATTTTTTACAACCCGGTAAAAAACAGTAACACTAAGATTGATATCAAAAAAGATGGTTTGTATCTCATAGATTATGATGGGAACAACCTGTGGGATTACATATATGATCCTGTTTATGGAACGATATCATACTATGTGGAAGAGAATGTGATTGAGTTGCCTATGCCACTGATAGCGGTGATCGGTGTGGTTATGGTTGTTGTTCTGGTGATATTTATTTTATTCAAAATAGGTGTTCTCTACATATATCAGGAATATGTTATAGAGGAGGATGAGAGCAAAAAGTTTTAGGCTTATAGCATATTTTTTTTGTGAACCAAATTTATTTTATATTGTTCTTCTTTACAATCCTTTATTATGATAAGTTTGGGTATAGAAGGAACAGCTCATACTATAGGCATAGGTATAGTAGAGGATACTAGGGAGAGATGCAGGGTTCTATCTAATATTATAAAGATCTATAGGCCTGAAAAAGGTGGTATCCATCCTAGGGAGGCAGCTAATCATCATGCAAATTATGTGGCTGATTTGATAAAGGAGTCAATCAAAAAAACTGGTATAAGCTTTAGAGATGTTGATTTGATTTCTTTTTCTAAGGGTCCTGGTCTTGGGCCTTGCCTTCGGACAGCTGCTACAGCAGCTAGGGCGCTTTCGTTATCATTAGATAAACCAATTATTGGGGTGAATCACTGTGTTGCTCATCTTGAGATAGGGCGTGGGACGCTAGCTGGTTGTAAAGACCCTGTTTTGCTTTATACATCTGGTGCAAACACACAAATCATAGCTTTTGCTGAGGGTAAATACCGTGTTTTCGGTGAAACACTTGATATAGGCATAGGTAACTGTCTTGATAAATTTGGTAGAACCCTAGAACTGGATTTTCCGTGTGGACCAAAAATTGAGGAGCTAGCGAAAAATGGTAAACAATACCTAGACCTACCGTATTCGATAAAGGGGATGGACCTGGCGTTCTCAGGCTTGTTGACAGCAGCAGAGCAGTACTACAAAAACAGGAGAAATTTAGAGGATATATGTTATTCTATCCAGGAGACTACTTTTGCTGCGTTGACAGAAGTAACTGAACGGGCGATGGCTCATACAGATAAATACGAGGTACTGCTTGGTGGTGGAGTAGCTGCTAACAAACGTTTGCAGGATATGGTTAACACTATGGCTAGAGAGCGAGGAGCACGTTTTTTTGTACCATCAAAGGATCTTTGTGTTGACAATGGTGCTATGATTGCATGGCTTGGTTTGTTGATGTACAAAAGCGGAATAAGAATGAGTATAGAAGAAACAGTTATAGACCAATATTTTAGAACAGACATGGTGGATGTGAGCTGGCGTGACTAAAACAATCATATATAGGGGTGCAGAGGCAGAGATAATACTTGCAAAACATATGGGCCATCAAGTAGTTCAAAAAAAGAGGATTAAAAAAATATATCGAATAAAAAACATTGATGATAGACTGATATCATATCGTACTCGCGAGGAAGCTAAACTAATGACTGATGCTCGTTCACACGGTGTAGCAATACCGATAATCTATGATGTAGATTTACAAAATGGTATCATAACAATGGAATACCTGAAGGGTAAAAGAATAAAAGATATCCTGAACAATATTAACGAAAAAGAAAGAAAACGCATATGCAACAAAATCGGTGAGAGCATAGCAAGATTCCACAACAACAACATAATACATGGCGATATAACAACATCAAACATGATACTAATGGATGATCGTATACATTTCATCGATTTTGGACTGGGAGAAAAAAATAGTGAGATAGAAGCAAAAGGCGTGGACCTTCATGTTCTTATGGAGGCTATAGAATCTACGCACTCAAAATACTCAAACTGCTTCAAATATGTCCTTGATGGTTATAGAAAAGAATTCAAAGGAAATCCTGAACAAGTGATTAACAAAATAGATGAGATTGTTAAACGAGGAAGATATCGATGAAAAAAATATATTTTGTTACAAGCAACAAAGGGAAACAAGCTGAGGCGAAAGAAAAACTATCAAAAGTAGGTTTTGATGTTGTTCAACATAATATTGGTTATCCTGAGATACAAGCTGATACGTTAGAAGAGGTAGCAGTTTTTGGTGTTGAGGATATACAAAAAAGACTTGATGAACCATTTTTTTTAGAGGATGCTGGTCTTTTCATTGATTGTTTGAAGGGTTTCCCCGGGGTGTACTCTGCCTATGTTTTCCGTACCATGGGCTGCAAAGGCATACTAAAATTGTTAGATGGCGAGAAAAACAGAAAAGCTGTTTTTAGGTCTGTCATAGCCTATAAAGAATCTGATAAGAAACCTGTTTTTTTTGTTGGTGAATGTCACGGAGATATTTCTACAAAAGAACTTGGTAGTCATGGTTTTGGTTTTGACCCGGTATTTATTCCATCTGGTGAAACAAAAACTTTTGCGCAGATGGAGATAAAAGAAAAAAACCTTTTATCTCACAGAGGAAGATCTTTAGATAAATTGGCTGATTTTTTTAAAAAACAATGAATAGAAAATTTTAAAAGCCTATAAATATAATACATTAGATTACTGATAGCATATGTACGAGATAGAAGATATCTCAAAGGTTGAAGATAAACTCATAGTAAAATATTCAAGATTGTCGAAGATATTTCTTTTAATAACTGTTCTTTTCGGCATCTGGATATTGTTTATAGCGCTCACAACTATACTACTAAAATTTGAGCCTGCTTGGGCTCTTTTCACGTTGGATATTTGGATGTATGCTTGGTGCTTTGTTGTAGTTTTTTTTATTTTATTGATACTAGTTTTCTTCTTTCATTATTCATCTGTTAAGAAAAAAAGAATTGAACAAGAAAAACCCAAGCCTGAGTTTATAGATGGCAAAAGATTGTACGTATATACATACCCGAAGGGTTATGAGGGCGGTATCTTCAGTAAAACCTACATAAAAATCGATGATAACAATGTACTTCGCCTTAGAACTCTTATGATCCCGCCAAATGAGCTTTGGTAGAAAAAGGATTAGGTTTTTTTCTTAGGCTTCTTCTTTGATGCTCCCAGCTCAGCTAGTTTCTCCGGTAGATATGTATCAGTTACGTAGTCTAAACCATATTTTGCTAATGCCTGTTGCTCTGATTTTTTACCAATGCTTAGCTGTAGTTTAATCTCGTGTTTCCAGAATTCATCTTCAAACCTTGGGTCTGTAAGCTCGCTTTTCAAAGCGTTGATATCCTCTGTTGTTAGTGTGTCAGTTGGTAGTTTGTAGTTAACAATGTCTGATGGTGTTACGCCAAGGTATTGTGCAGAGGGTGTGGCAAGATACTCAGATATGTGCGCGGTTTTTATAGCACCATATGCGATGCTACCATATATACGGAAACTCCAAGGGTCACAATCAGTGAATATTAGAACTGGCAGTTTTTTTTCTTCGCTCAGTCTTTTTATAAACCTTCTTGTTGACCGCGCTGGTTGCCCTTTGAGATGTACAAGGATTGCACGAGAATCCGTATCAAACCCGTTTTCTACCAATCGATCAAACATACCACCGGTTTCAATTGCTATTATAAAATCAGCGTCCGCTTGTTTGAAAGTTAGTTTTTCTTTTTCCACATTATATGGTATTCCATAGCCAGCGTCACCCACATCATCCTGACAATGGATTTTTTTCTTTGTGTTATTCCTTGTGACTTCTTCGACAACTAAATTGCCTATAACTCGCGCTCCGTCTTCTTCAGGTCTTAGTTTGAAATCTTCTCTCATGCAACCTGTTATAACCTCCAGGTCTTCGGCAAGTAAATCTGATTCATTCTGACTGCTGAACTTAGCAAGATTCCAACCCTCTGATATGTAGTATGTTTCTCTTAGTGTTGATGATTTCTTTTGTTTAATCATATCCTTTATGAAATCCACCATGTACATAGTGCGCAGGAGCATGTATGCTCCGTCAAGTGAGCTTGCCGCTCGTTCTGTCTTGTTTTTTCCGTATTTCCAAACACTCAGGTTATCGTCGAAACGAATGTTTGCTTTTGTACGCGTAGATAGTTGCAAAGATGGGATCTCAGCTTTTTCAAGATCAGAATAAACCTTAGCAGCTATACCATCTATTTTTGATATAACTTTTGAGTAATCACGTTCTGTCATTATTCACCCTCCCATTTATCAGCCCCAATGACATATGTTGGGTTTATGTTTTCCACATACAAATCATTCTCATCAAAATCACCCTTGTTCAAACCAGCTAATTCAAAATAGATATCTACTTTGTTAGTTGGAGAGATACTATCTAAGTTCCATCTAATGTAAGTATCAGTTATCTTAGCTGGTTTAGGTTTAATTGTACCAACAACCGCGTCCTTAGGGATAACAGCATACAGATTAAATTTCTGTGATTTATTCTTATAGTTCACAACCATTATTGTACTTTTTGTAATCCATCCACCTTCATGCTCACTAGATGGTTTAGAATCTATTTTTGTTTGAACCTGTTTGCCACGTGCTTTTTCATACTCAACAAGGTCCTCAATCCACACAACGTCCATTATACGTGTTATAACCCTGTCAAGAGAAGGTACTGGTTTGTTTAGCATATGCGCTGATTTCTTTGCAATCTCTGGTAGGATTTTTGTAATCAAATCAAATTTCTCACGTGTTTTAACACGTCGCACTTTTTTGTTTATATGCATCTGAACTTTACGTGCACATTCACGAAATGCTAGTTTAATCTCGTTTTCAATTTCCTCTACATCAGCAATCGCTTCTTTGCTTTCAGAGGTGTATGGTATCTGTGTTGATGCGATATGCGTTAGGAATATAGCTGGACCGATTGGTATGCCTGTTCCCGATGGTTGTTCAAGTCCGTATCTCCTCCAATCAATCGACGCAATAGCTGTAGTAATCGCACAATCGCCTTGTTGGTAAAGAAGTGGGATACGGTTAGCAAAACGGAGGATTTTTACTTGTTTGTCTTTTGGTAAATTACCGCCATACACAATACCTACCTCGATCTGAAATGGGCTACCAGAGTAAACAGATGCAGGCCGTGTTGCCGTGAAAATAAACTCAGGTGAAATCTCCTGTGTTTCACTTTTCAGACTACGTCTTATAAGTGTTTCACCAATTGGAGAAAGACAGTCAGTTGAAGGCGACATAATTTTTACTTTTTTGAATGCAGCGTGCAAAGCGGCGAACTGATCACGAGTCATATCTGCGGGGTTCATGTTTCTGTCAAGTTTTGCTTCATCACAAACAGCATTTGCTGTTCTATCACCCATGCTGCTGAACTCTGTTTTCAAAAAAGACGCTAGTTTTCTACTATTTGTTTCCTTAGCCATTTTGATTAAGGTTCCAAGTTCGACACCATATGGATGTGGTTGGACTTCTACACTTTTCTTTGGTAGAATATCTGCTGTTCGTTCAAATATATGTTCGGTTCCATCAGCCTCTTTGTATATGATTCTTGCATGTGGGTTTACAATAGATGTACTCTGGAGATAATCGTAGACAAATCTTTTACCACGTCTGTAGTCTGCGATTAGGTTAACCTCTATTCTTGTACCTGATGGTTTATCCCAGTGTGTTACATCCTGGTTTAAAACCTCGCCACGGTTTTTGTTTGTATCCATCGCGAGCTCTACTACAACAGCAGGTCGATCTGCTTCAATTTTCGATGTTATCTTAGCATGTTTCCCAGTTGTAAGCTGACCATATAAAACAACTGCAGATATACCAATTCCTTGTTGTCCTCTGCTCTGTCTCACAGCATGAAAACGTGAACCATACAAAAGTCTTGCAAAGACGTGTGGTATCTGCTGTTTTATGATACCAGGACCGTTGTCCTCGATAATAACAGTGCACTCTTCTTCACTAGAGTTTTTAACTTCGACGTAGATTTCAGGGAGAATTTCTGCTTCTTCGCAGGCATCCAGAGCATTATCGACACCTTCTTTTACACTTGTGACCAGGGCTCTTGTTGGATTACCAAAACCTAGTATATGTTTGTTTCTCTCAAAAAACTCTGCAACAGAGATTTCTTTTTGTTTTTTAGCCAAATCATATGCAATTGCGTTATTATTAGCCAAAATCATCCCTCCAATTTTATTGGAGACCTATGCATCCAGATACCCGTAATAGAAATGGTAATTATAAAATTATTCATTTAAAACCCTTTTTATCCTAAAAAGATTAACTAAAAATTTTTGGATAAAATTAACGCCCGCATCGGGATTTGAGCGCGT
>Ga0172363_10003412_pt1 | contig 12935 bp, 15 predicted proteins | sample LakKivs2_kivu2a2_FD_114541 | JGI IMG/M metagenome (GOLD analysis project Ga0172363, IMG submission 114541) | Sediment microbial communities from Lake Kivu, Rwanda - Sediment s2_kivu2a2 | ecosystem: Environmental > Aquatic > Freshwater > Lake > Sediment | place: Rwanda: Western Province, Lake... | reverse complement strand
GAAGAGAACTCCGAGCTCTTGGCCTTAATTATTAAAATTGTGTTTTGGAGTTAATTTTGTTAATATATAAGAGCGATGAAGTTTGCCTTTTTCAAAGTTTGCCTTCATCTTTTACTCGCCCTAATAGGGCTCGTTTATGAAAATAATTACCAATCCTCAAAAGATTGAAGAAGTTTTAACGAAAGGAGTGGAAGAGATTATTAACAAAGACCATCTTGAAAAAAGATTAAGAGCCGGCGAGTGCTTAAGAATAAAGTTTGGTGTTGATCCTACTTCGGCCGATTTGCATTTAGGGCATTCAATTCCTTTAAGAAAATTAAAACAATTTCAGGATTTGGGTCATCGGGTTATTTTTTTGATTGGCGATTTTACCGCTACAATCGGAGACCCCTCGGCCAGATTAAACAAAAGGAGACCTTTAACAAAAGAAGAAATAAAAAATAATATGCGGGACTATATTAGCCAGGCGGCGGAAGTTCTAAACATAAAAAAAGTTGAGGTTCGTTACAACAGCGAATGGTACGGAAGAAAAAAAGCTGATTTTTTAATGGATTTATCTTCCCGTTTTACTTACGCCAGATTAATAGAAAGAGATGAATTTAAAAAAAGAATAAAGCAAGACATTGACGTAAGTATGCTGGAGCTTCTTTATCCGCTTTTGCAGGGTTATGATTCCGTAGCTTTAAAATCGGACGTGGAAATCGGCGGGACAGACCAAAAATTTAATTTGCTTTTTGCCAGAAGGGTTCAGAAAAAATATAAACAGCCCCAGCAAGACATAATGACCTTGTCTCTTTTAGTTGGGACTGATGGAACAAGGAAAATGAGTAAATCCTACGGAAATTATATTAAAGTTACCGAAGAACCGTTAAAAATGTTCAGCCAAATTATGTCAATACCAGATTTATTAATTTGGCATTATTTTAATCTTTTGACAAACCTTTCTTTAAGTGAAATTGGGACAATCAAAAATAGTGTTCACAGAACTCTTTTAAGTCCAAAAGAGGCGAAATTAAGACTGGCAGGAGAAATTGTCAGTTCTTTTTACGGGAAAGGGGTGACTAAAACAACTGAAAGAGAATTTAACCGCATTTTCAAGGAAAAAAGACCTCCTTCAAAAATACCCGGGATTAGAATAAAAGAAAGATCTTTAAATATTTTGGACCTGTTGGTGAAAACAAAATTAATTAGTTCTAAAGCCGAAGCTAAAAGATTAATTTTGCAAAAGGGAGTGAAAGTCGGCGGCGAGATTCAGGATGATTGGAGAAAAGAGATTAAAATAAAAAAAGGACTGATAGTCCAGGTGGGCAAAAGAAGATTTATAAAGCTATCTTAAAAAATCACCCCGCTAAAAGCGGGGGATTTTTACTCTTCAGAGGGTTTTTCTTCTTCCTCTTCAGGAGTTTCTTCAGGAGTCTCCGTTTCAGGAGTCTCTGTTTCTTCTTCTTGGTTGATAAAAGGATTTAAAATTTTATCTTTCATTTTATTTGACTTTGTTTTATTAATTAGTTACTCCGCTTCTGAGCGGAGTCAATTGTTTTTAATTTTAGCTTCGACCTTTCGGTTCTATTTGGTATTATATTTATATATGAAATGTTGTCAACTCCCATTGATTCTTTCTTTTTTAAATTTCTTTTGCTTTTTCGACCAGGCCCAGATTTCAACCGTCATTTCAACTCTATTCTTTTTAAGGAAGTTTGTTATTTTTTTTCTTTTAGCAGAAATATTAGACAGGGTGGTCAGTTGAATTTTTTTTATTTTCTTTTTTTTGACGGCCAATAAATCAATAATTCCGAAGATATCATTTTGTTTATATCTCGCTTTGGAGGGATACCAACATATCCAGTTCTTATCAGTCAATATTTTTATTGCCCTCTTTCTTATTTCAAATTCTTTGGCCATGATTAAACCTTGAGATTAGAATATATTTCCTGGACTGCTTCATTTTCGTCCAGGGCTTCAAAAAGTTTTTGGCAGGCTTCTTTTGTTTTTTCATCAGTAGAAATTTCCTCCTTAGCTACCCAATCTAGGGAAACCGAGTCAATTTTTATTCCTTTTACTTCTAAGTTTTTCTTTACCCTGTCTAATTCTTCCGGTTTTGCATAAACATCCAACAATTCTTCGTGCCAGTAAATATTTTCAGCATCGGCCTCAATCGCCGCCATTTCCAAAATTTCCTTGTTTTGAAAATCTTCATCTTGGAGAAGTTGATTAATTGTCATACAGCCTTTTTTCTCAAAAAGCCATTTAACAGAGCCTGAGTCTGCCAGTTTCCCGCCGCCTTGGCCCAAAATCTGTTTGACTTCGCCCAGGGTTCGGTTTTTATTGTCGGTGATTCCCTCAATAATAATAGCGATTCCTCCTGGACCATAGGCTTCAAAAATTACCTCTTCAAGATTAGTTTCCTCGACTCCTCCCGTCGCCTGTTTTATCGCTTTCTCGATATTTAACTTTGGCATATTTCGAGAACGGGCTGTTTCAATAGCCACTCTTAATTTGGAATTAGTTTCAGGGTTTGGCCCCCCTTGTTTTACCGCAACCGAAATCACCTTGGCCATTTTAGAAAACATCTGGCCTCTTTTTTTATCGGTAAGCTCTTTGGCGTGTTTTATTTTTTTAGAGTGGGAGTGTCCCGACATACGTTTTTATTTTATTCTATTTTTTTCATTTTTTCAAGAAATCAAGCCCGGTAGAAATCCCGTACTGAAATGAAATTTCCAGTACCGGGGCAAGAAACTAAAACTACCCATCGCTGGGCAGTTTTTGTTTAAGAAAGAATACTAATCGCTTCAATTTATGTCTGAAGCATTTTTTAATTTTCTTTTAAGAATTAGAGTTATTATTCCGGAAAAAATAGCCAGGGCTAAGGCGATTAAAAAAATAGAAAGAGGTTTTTGGGTTTTTTTACTTTGAGTGAAAGGCTTGAGGGGTTCGGCGACTGCTGCCAAGCCCTTTTCGAGAGATTCGGTTTTTTCGATTTTCGGCGGCTCTAATGTCGGGTCAACCCAGGCCAACCCTTGTTTTTTAATGTCTTCAAGCGTTTTGTCGCCAATACCTTTTATTCTAGTTAAGTCATCCAAAGAGTAAAACGGTCTCAAGGAAATTAATTCCTCGGCCCTCACCTCTCCTATATGGACAATTTTAACCAAATCTTTCAAAAGAGCGGTATTAATATCTATTTTTCCCGTCTCTTCAAAGGTTTCAGCTTCTTCGGTTCCTTGAACCGGGATAATGTTTTCCTTAGCAGTTTTTTCAGATTCGGGTTTAGGTTGCGGTTCTGCTTGGACGGTAATACTATTTTTAGCTTTTGGCGTGCCTCCGGCATTTTGGCTTGTTTGCCAATCATCGGGGTCAGAGCCTTCAAACTGAGGGTTTTTTCTTTCCATTGTTTGTTTGGTTGAGTTGTCGCCGGCCGGCCATTTTTTACTTTCTGGTTTGGGTGTTTGGTCAAGGACGTTATTGAGATTGTCTCGCAAAATCAATTTTCCGTTTTTCTCGTACTCGTTATGCAATGATAATGTCCCGGTTATAAAATCGCAATTTTTAATCTCTTTTTTACATATTAAAAAAAATTCTTTTGGAGAAATTTCTCCAGTAGAGATTTCTAATGTCTTATTTCCCGCTCCAGCATTTTCAATTTTCCAACCAGAAAGATCAATTTTTTCTTCTTTAGTATTATATAATTCAATCCATTCATAATTGGCTCCGTCTGTAGTCCCCATCCAGGCCACTTCGTTAATGATGACATCCAAAGGGTGGGCGGCCTGCGCAGCAAACGTAATAAAAAAAAGAGATAAAAAAACTACAATTTTTAACTCTAAATCCCGGCCCAAATTTCTACCGCCTGGACTTGACAAAATTGTCATAATCTGTTAGAATTTCTTTATCGGAAAATAGCTCTTGGGCTGGGGGGATGGAATCTTTTCTTGATGGATAATCTGGCTCAGGCGAGATTACTCCTCAGAAAGACTCTAAACTTTAGTCCCTAGTACTCTAGTCCCCCAGCCCCGGGGCTGTTTTTTTTTATAATCCCTTGTGAAGGGAAAATAGGAGCCAAGCGAAGTAAGAAACCAGAAGAAGGTCTTTGGCAGGGGTTTGGGCATCTATTCCTCGGTTACCCTTTCAACTTCTTCAATGGTTGTTAATCCTGCCAAGACTTTAATTAACCCGTCTTGGTACATCGAAACCATTCCTTTTTTAGTCGCTTTTTCTCTGAAGGCAGCTATGGATGGATTTTTTAAAATAAATTTTTCCATTTCATCGTCCATTAGAATCACTTCAAATATACCCAATCTTCCTCTATAACCGGTAAAATTGCAGTTTTTGCAACCTCTGGCTTGAGGTATTTTTAATCCTTCTTTGAGAGAAGAGGCTCTAATTATTTTTGGAATTTTTTTTAATTCTCTTTTGAATTTATCTAGGTTTTGTGAAGAAGCAAGAATTAATTTACTGCATTTTTCACATACCTTTCTAACTAATCTCTGGGCGATAGCTAAATTAACCGCTGGTCCAATACTAGCCAAATCGCCTTCTAAACTGGTTAATCTGGCAACGGTACCGGCAGCATCGTTAGTATGTAAGGTACTAAAAACCAAATGGCCGGTTAAAGCGGCCTGAAGGGCAATTTGGCAAGTTTTTGAATCTCTTATTTCTCCAACTAAAATTACATCAGGGTCTTGCCTCATAATGGATTGAAGGCCTGAAGCAAAGTCATAACCTTTTGAGGGTTTGACCTGGGTTTGAGAAATTCCTTCTATGTGGTATTCGATCGGGTCTTCAATGGTGATAATTTTAATTTCTGGTTTATTAATCTTTTTTAAAAAAGCATAAAGCGTGGTAGTTTTTCCAGAACCGGTGGGGCCGGTAACTAGAATCATGCCATTTGGTTTTTTGATTTCTTTTTCAAATATTTCAACTAAATCTTTTCTTAAACCCAGAGCCTCAATCTCAATTAAACTTTTCGGGTTTAAAATTCTTAAAACAATCGTTTCCCCATATTCAGCCGGTAAAGTAGAAGTTCTGATTTCAATCGGCAAATCATTTATGGAAACAGAAAAACGGCCATCTTGAGGTCGGTCAGCGATATTTAATTTAAGCCCGGAAAGAAGTTTAATTCTGGAAAGTAAAGTTTCGTATATTTTTTTCTCATAATTAAGAACATCTAATAAAATTCCGTCAATTCTTACTCGAATCTTAGCCGTTTTCTCTTCAGGTTCAATATGGATATCGGAAGCCGAGAGGGCAATTGCTCCACCTAAAATTATCTCTGAAATCTTAGTGGCGCTTTCAGTTAAAGCTCTTTCAATTTCTTTCTTTAAATCAGAGATATTTTTTATTTCTTTTTGAAAAAGATTAAATTTTTTTTGAGAAATGGCTATTTCACCAACAATCCTTCGACTAGGCTCAGGATGGTGAGGGCTTCGACTGAGCTCAGCCGAATGTCCTTGTTGAACTATTTTTTTTGAAATCGGGGCCTCCTCGCCTTCAGGCGAGTGGGAGGATGTGGTCGGTGGGTTGTAGTCTGGCATAAGAAAAGGTTAAAATTAAAATTGAAGTTAGGTTTTATTTAAAATTATCTTATTTTCTTCAAAGAGTCAAGAAATTTCTATGGCAAAGGAGTACTTAACAAAAAATGCCAATCAAACAAAAAAATTGGGCGAGACCCTAGCGAAAAAGATTTTAAAAACCCGGCCAGGAAAGGGAGCTTTTATCATTGGCTTGGAAGGGGAGCTGGGGGGCGGGAAAACCGTTTTTTTGCAGGGCTTGGCCAAAGGGTTAGGAATAAAAGAAGAGATATTAAGCCCCTCTTTTATTATTATGCAAAGGTTTAGAATTCCTACAAATTCGCCTAAATTCGTGGACTTCTACCACATCGATTGTTATCGAATTCAAAGACCGAAAGAAATCTTAGAATTGGGTTTTAAAAAAATTATATCCCACCCTCAAAATATTGTGGCTGTTGAATGGGCAGAAAGAATTAAAAAAATATTACCTAAAAAAAATGTCTTCATCCTGAAATTTGAATTTATTAATAGGAACAGAAGAAAAATTGTGTTAGAATTAATCAATGGAAGGTGAAAAGAAACGTTTGCTTGTTATTGACAGCAATTCAATCATCCACCGGGCTTATCATGCTTTGCCGAGATTGACGACAAAAAAGGGAGAACTGGTCAATGCTGTCTATGGGTTTTTACTGGTTTTTCTGAAAGCAATCAGAGAATTTCAGCCAGATTACATTGTAGCTGCCTTTGATTTCCCGGGTCCGACTTTCAGGCATCAAAAATACAAGGAATACAAAGCAAAAAGGCCCAAAATCCCGGCGGAACTATATCAGCAAATTCCAAAAGTGAAAGAGGTTTTGGCAACGTTTAATGTGCCGGTTTTTGAAAAAGAAAGATTTGAAGCAGACGATATTATCGGAACGATTGCTCATTTGTCTCCCCGGAAACAAATAATACCTCCCCTTGAAACAATCATTTCAAGCGGCGATTCAGACGTTCTCCAATTAGTTAATTCTCAGACCAAAGCTTATATCTTAAGGAAAGGCGTAAAAGATATTATTTTATACGATGAAGATTTAGTTAAAGAAAAATTTCAAGGACTAACCCCGGAACAAATTTTAGATTTCAAAGCTTTAAGAGGAGACGCTTCGGATAATATTCCGGGAGTGACCGGGATTGGCGAAAAAACAGCCCTTTCCCTTCTTTTAAAATTTGAAAGTTTAGAGAATATATATCAAGAGCTCGAGGAAAATTCTGAAAAAGCCAAAAGTATTAAACCAAAACTAAAAGAAAATCTCTTAAAATACAAAGAACAGGCTTTTCTTTCCAAAACCCTGGCTCAAATTAATAAAAACATTCCCTTAGATTTCAAATTAGAAAAGTGTGAATGGGGGAAATATAAAAAAGAAAAGATTGTTCATCTTTTAAAACAATTAGAATTTGAGAGTCTAATCAAAAGATTACCCGAGATTAAAGAAAGGCAAAATCCAGTGGAGAAGAATTTAAGATTATGGTAAAATAATTTAAGATAAAGGTCGAATAAAATCATAATTTTTTAAGATATGGCCAAAAAAAGTTTAATTTTCTTGATAATTGTAGCCCTGGGGATAATTTTAGTTGCTGGATATATTTTTTTAAGGCCTCCCGTAGAAGAAATAATTGAAGACCCAATGCTAAGGGAAATTAAGACCTCGGGCAAAATCCTTGTTGGTACCGAGGCTACCTATCCTCCAATGGAAAGTATTGATGAGACAGGTAATTTTGTTGGCATGGATATTGATATCGCCCGAGAAATCGCTTTTGATCTCGGAGTAAAAGCCGAGTTTAGAAATATTGTCTGGGATGAGATATTTGATACCCTTTTAAACGGGGAAGTAGATATGTTAATTTCTAGCATTACCATTACTCCTGAAAGAGCTGAGAGGATGGCTTTTTCTGATCCCTATTTTAATGCCGGTCAGGTCATTGTCACCACCCTTACTCAGGTAAATGAAATTAAAGGAACCCAAGATTTAGCTGGTAAGAAATTAGGAGTTCAGATAGAAACCACCAGCGAGGTTGAGGCTCGAAAATATACTGACCTTGACTTGATAATACCTTTTAAGAATTACGATTTGGCAAAAGAAGAACTTTTAGAAGGAAAGATTGATGCTATTATTGTGGATTATCCTGCTGCTATTGGTATGAGTTCTGGAGAGGAGCTCCTGACAATAATTGGCGAACCCTTTACTCAAGAATTTTATGGGATAGCAGTTAGAAAGGAAGAAAAAGTGCTTTTGGGAGAAATTAACAAAACTATCAGGCGATTGAAGCGAGAAAATATACTAGAAAAAATAGAAAAGAAATGGTTGGCAGAGTAGATTGAGCTTCGGAAAAAAAAGGTTTTACTCTTTTTGACCCAAAAAAATGAAATTTAATCTTCAAATTAAGTTGCTTTCCTCAGTGGTGATGGTGGTCAGTCTTGTATTGATAATTCTATTATTACAGACTGTCTCCAGAGAAAGGCAGATTTTTCAAGCCAGCTTTAGAGAGAAGGCTGTGATTTTGAGTTTGGCTCTTGATGCCGGTATTGGGAGTTTTGAGGAATTAGAAAACACACAAAAACTTCAGTCTAATATTTACAAATTTATATGGTTATACCCTGAGATTGTTAAGATAGCCATTAGTGTACCCAGTCCCGAAGGTTTAAAAATTATAGCTTCTAATATAACAGAAGAGATTGGAACTCTAGCTGGGTCAGAAAATACTATTTCTTATGAGCAAGGCAGAATTTTAACTGAAACCTTACTTTTGCCTGATGACACCAGAGTTTTTAGCTCAATCACCCCTATTCGTGTCGGGGGACAAAAAGTTGGAACTTATGATATAAGACTTTCTCTTGAGACTGAAGAAAAAACTATTATCCAGCGACAAAAAGAAGTTACTTTAACGATTATAGGAAGTATTGCAATTATCATTACTATCCTCTTTCTTTTATTTAATAAAATGGTTGTCCTGCCCATTACTGAAATTAAAAAAGGATTGGAAGTGATTGGAATGGGGAATTTAAGTTGGCGAACAACCCCGAGGAGTCAAGATGAAATTGGAGATTTAGCTAGGGGGGTTAATGAAATGAGTGAAAAACTTGAAGAATCTTACTATGGACTGGAGGAAAAGATAGCCGAAAGAACAGAAGAACTTCAGGAAGCAAGATCGGTTCTGGAAATAAAGGTTCAGGCCAGAACCAGAGAATTAAAAGATTTGGCCGAAGGTCTGGAAGAACAGGTTGAACAGAGGACCAAAGAACTTCAAGGAAAGATGAAGGAATTGGAAAGATTCCACAAATTAGCCGTCGGCCGGGAATTAAAAATGATTGAATTGAAAGAGGAGATAAAAGGACTTAAAAAAGAATTGGAAAAAAATAAAGGCCGTTAAAAATCTAAAGTAACCACAAAAATAATTAAAAATATTAAATCCTTATGTCAGAAAAATACAAAATAACCAAAAAAGAAATAGAAGAAATAAAAAAAATAAAGGGCCAATGCCGGGGCCAGACAATAGTAACCACTTTGCAAGCTGTTTTGGTTATGGAGGGCAAGGAAGGGTTGACCAAGATAGAGAGCCGATTGAAAGAGTTGAATTGCTGGCCGGAGCATTTCAATAATTTTGATAAAAACATAAAAGTTTTTGAGTGGTATCCTTTATGGCAAGATATAATTCCGAGTGTGGTAGTTGCTGAGGTTTTTGACTGGGGCGAAGAAGAGATGAAGGAATTCGGTATTAATAATCAAAGAGTTTCTTTTTTTGAAAAAATACTTCTGAAATATTTTGTTTCCCTTAAGCTTCTCAGTCAAACCATACCAGAACGGTGGAGAAGACATTATAGCGTGGGTCATCTTGAATGCGCGGAAGTTAATGAAAAAGAACGACGTATAGTCTTAAAATTAAAAGATTTTCCAAGCCATCCGGTTTTCTGTCAGCTTTTGTGCGGTTATTTTCAATCAGCCGCTTCTTTTGTGGTGGGTTCTAACGTCATAACCTCTCAGGAGACAAAATGCGTCTTTAAAGGAGATGCCCATCATGAGTTTTTGATAACCTGGTAATAGTTTTGGGGTTAACATATCAGCCAAATGTCAGTAAAAAATATTAAAAAAACAGCCCGGCAAGGTTTTAGAGAGATAAAAGAAGACCTGGAAGATTTAAAAAAGTACATTCAGGATTTTACTTTATTTTTGCCTTTGGCTTTTTCCCTCATCAGCCCTTTTCATATGATTTTAAGCGTTAACCAGGCTTTTAAAAACTTAACGGGTTATGACGAAATGGAAGTAACGGGTCGAGATATCAGTTTTTTATTTTTAGATAAAGCTAAATTAGAGAATTTTAAAAAAACCATAGCTAAAACAGGCAAAAAAATCAGCCAAGAACTGGCTCTTATTACCAAAGACAAAAACAGGATTCCAGTAAATGTTATTGCTCTGGCCAGAAAGAGCGAAGAAGGTGATTTTCAGGGTTATTTTTTAACCATATCTGATATTAGTCAGAGCAAAAAATTCCAAGAAGAATTAGAACGGCAGGTGGCTGAGAGAACTAAAGAACTTCAAGGAAAAATAGAAGAATTAGAAAAAATTAACCGATTAACAGTGGGCCGGGAGTTAAAAATGATTGAATTAAAAGAAGAAATAGCAAAACTCAAAAATAGTCAGAAAAAATAGGAAATATTAAACTATGAATAAAAATCAACAAAGAATAACAAAAGAGGAGGCTGATAAATTAATGGCTATTCCGGGAAACGTCAGGGGAGCAGTTATTTTAGCCAATTTGGAGTATGCGTTTCAAAGAGGGGGAGAAAAAATCGTTGAAGAAATAAAAGAAAGGTTGAAAGAATTGACTTATCCTTTTGACATAGAAGAAATAAAACCAATGGAGAAATATCCCGAAGCCCTCTCGGTATTAATTATTCTATTAATAAAAGAAATTTTTAACTTGACTAAAGAAGAAATTTTTGAAATGGGCGGAGCATCGATAAAGCTCTCCCCTTTTATTAAAATTTTAACTAAATATTTTGTTTCCATAAAGAAATGTTTTGAGCAAGCTCCAAAATATTGGGAAAAATATTTTGATTTTGGGAAAATAGAACCAGCAGAATACAATGAAAAAGAAGGATACGCGATTTTAAGAGTAATTGATTATAAATTTCATCCTCTTATATGTATTTATCATCGGGGTTATTTCGCTCAGATTGCTAAAATTGCCACCGGCAAGAAGATGATAAAAAGCAGGGAAATAAAATGCATTCATAGGGGCGATCCTTATCACGAATACTCTATATCGTGGAAATAGATAATGACTAATAATAACCTTGATAAAATTAAAAAAGAACTTCAAAAAACCAAAGAAGACCTGAACGATATTGCGTCTTATTTAGACGATTTTTTAACCTTTTTGCCCATTGCTGTTTGTGATATTTCTCCTGCTGGAATAATTATACATATAAATAAATCTTTTGAAGATGTTTCAGGATTTGGTGCTCTGGAGATAGTCGGTGAATATTTGACCGATATATTTTTGGAGAAATCGAAAATTAATAAAATTTTAAATTTAACCAGAAAAAAAGAAATAGTAAAAAACCAAGAATTTACTTTAATTACCAAAGATAAAAAAGGAATAATTGTTAATGCTTTTTTCTCAGCCAGAAAAGACAAAGAAGGTAATTTAACCGGCTATTTTCTTGGAATGATTGATATTAGTTCCTTAAAAGAATTTCAATATGAGATGGAGACAAAAGTTGAAGAGAGAACCAAAGAATTAGAAAAATCTGGAAAGGCTTTAATGAATATGCTTGAAGATGTGGAGGAAGCTCGGGGAAAAGCCGAAGAAGAAAAGAATAAAACCATCGCAGTTATTAATAGTCTGGCTGATGGACTTCTGGTTTTTGATAGAGAAAATAAACTTTTATTAATCAACCCTCAAGCAGAAAATTTCTTTAATATCAAAACAAAAGAAATTATCGGCAATTCTATTTTGGAACTTACCAAATTTCCTAATCTCAGGACTCTGATAAACTTGCTTGGCGTTGAAATTAAAGGAATTTTTAGGAAAGAATTAACAATTAGAGAAAACTTAAGTATAGAGGTGTCGGCCGTGCCAATAGTAATTGAAGGAGAGAAGCTGGGGACCTCAGTTATTTTACACGAGATTACCCGGGAAAAGATGGTCGAAAGAATAAAAACCGAGTTTGTTTCTTTGGCCGCTCATCAATTAAGAACCCCCCTCTCGGCTATTAAATGGACCTTAAAGATGCTTTTGGATGGAGATTTGGGAGAGATAACCGAGGAACAGAGAGGATTTCTTGACAAAACCTATCAGTCCAACGAGAGAATGATTGGTTTAATTAACGATCTTTTAAATATTACCAGAATAGAAGAGGGAAGATATCTTTACAAACCAACCTTAGCCGATTTTGAAAACATTGTGTATTTTGTTATAAATTCCTACCAGGAAGAAATTGCCAGAAAAAAAATAGTTTTAGATTTTCAAAAACCAAAAACCAGATTACCAAGAATAAGCATAGATATTGAAAAAATGAGATTGGCCGTTCAAAACCTGCTGGACAATGCCGTAAGATATACACCGCCTCGCGGCAGAATTACAATCTTGTTAGAAATTGTGAAATTCCATGATAGAAATGAGAGAGAGATAGCTTTTTCGATAAGAGATACCGGAGTAGGGATTCCTCAGGATCAGCAGCCCCGCGTTTTTACTAAATTTTTCAGGGGCGCTAACGTCATGAGAATGGAAACCGAAGGAACGGGCCTGGGGCTTTTCATTGCCAAAAATATCATTGAAGCTCACGGCGGAAAAATTTGGTTTGAATCAGAAGAAGGAAAAGGAACAACTTTTTATTTTAATTTGCCCATCAGAGAAGAATTCACGGAATTTCTGAAAGAATTTTAAAAAATAAATGAGTCTATTCATTTTAATAAGTATTTTTGTTACCATAAATATAATCCAGACCTGGCTGATATTTACTTATAAACTTTTAGTAAGAGGAGGACTGATAATCGGCGCAATGGAAGCGGCCGAGGTTCCCCTTATTATTTATTTAATTATAAAAGGAGGAATGCCGGGCTTTTTAGCAGTAGTTTTGGTGGAGATAGTTCAATGGTCAGTGATTGCTTATTTTTCAACAAAGAGGTAAAATATATCAAAGGTTGAATCTTGCTATAAATTCATTCGAGGATATGCTAATAAAATCTTTTTGGCAGAATCTACCTTATTTAGCAATAGTGCCGGTTAGTTCGGAGCCGCCAATTATCGGCATTGAATATTTTAATCTAAACACTTTTATGGGCCAGACTTTGGGTTGGTTAAAATGGCCCACTCTATTCGGCGTGATTTTTTCGGCCGTTGCTTTTATGATTGCTGCTTATTATATTATTCAGTATACCCGAGGTT
>Ga0172363_10003406_pt1 | contig 12944 bp, 13 predicted proteins | sample LakKivs2_kivu2a2_FD_114541 | JGI IMG/M metagenome (GOLD analysis project Ga0172363, IMG submission 114541) | Sediment microbial communities from Lake Kivu, Rwanda - Sediment s2_kivu2a2 | ecosystem: Environmental > Aquatic > Freshwater > Lake > Sediment | place: Rwanda: Western Province, Lake... | reverse complement strand
GCTATCAAGAAGATGCCCCTCGCTGGGGCGAGCAAAAGGCCGAGATTTGGAGGCAGTTCACGGATTGGATGTTCGAGCAGAAGCTGATCTCCAAGAAGATTGACGCAGAGCGCGCCTACACCAACAAGTACCTGCCCAAGTAGGCACAAGAGGTGCGCGTGTCATCCGTCCTTCCCATCGAGTTACGCGGTGTCCGCAAAGCCTTCCGGGTCAACGGGCACGTCGTTCAGGCCCTGGACGGGGTTTCGGTTCAGGCGCGAGCACAAGAGTTCGTCTCCCTCATCGGCCCAAGCGGCTGCGGCAAGAGCACGCTGCTCAATATCACTTGCGGCCTGATGGAGCCGGATGAGGGAGAGGTCCTACTGCACGGTGTGAGTGAGGCCAACCGCCTCGGGCGCACCGGCTACATGCCGCAGCGCGACCTGCTCCTTCCCTGGCGCAAGCTCCTGGATAACATCATCCTGGGGCCTGAGGTAATGGGCTATGATCTGTCCCAGGCCCGCCGCGAGGCACGGGAACTCCTGCCCCTGTTCGGGCTGGAGGGCTTTGAGGACAGCTACCCGGCGGCCCTCTCCGGCGGCATGAGGCAGAGGGCCGCGCTGATGCGCACCTTCCTGTGTAAGCGAGAAATCCTGCTCCTGGACGAGCCTTTTGGCGCACTGGACGCTCTGACACGGCGCACCATGCGCAAGTGGCTCCTGGACGTGTGGGCTCGCTTCCGGCAGACGGTCCTCTTTGTCACCCACGACGTCGAGGAGGCGGTCTTCCTCTCCGACCGCGTCTATGTCTTTTCTCCACGACCAGGGAAGGTGGTGCGCGAGCTTGAGGTGAGCCTGCCACGCCCTCGCGAGGAACACATCGGTTCTGACCCGCGCTTCGTCGCCCATCGCGACGAGCTTTTGGAGTCCCTCGGGCTGTGATGAGAATGCACCAGATCACGGATGATTCTGCTTGCAAAATCACCATCACCAAGCTGGACCATGCCGGCCGGCCGGTGCTGAGCTATCCTGGCGAAGTGGTCTATCGTGATGAGGAGCTCACCGTAGCCCGGTGTCGGTGGACCGAAGCGGGGACATTCGATCTGGATGGGCTTTATCTCCGCCCCGGCGACATCTTCATAGAATCCTATTTCGCCGGAGAACCCTTCAACATTTTTCGGATATACGATCTCGCCGGGCGCTTCAAGGGTTGGTATTGCAACGTCACTGAGCTTGCCGAGATTACAGAGAGCGAGATTCGCTGGCGCGACCTCATCCTGGACCTGGTTGTGCTGCCGGATGGAAGGCAAATCGTCCGCGACCAGGAGGAGTTCGAGGACCTGAACCCCTCCGCCGACCTTCGGGCTCGCGTGGCCGCAGCCCTAGAGACCTTGCAGCGTTGGGCGCAAGAGGGACGTTACCCCTTCTGTTCGGTGGACGCGAGCGACGGCTTGCGTTAGAATGCCCCCCGATCCTATCTGGCCCCGGCCGGAGTGGGGTGGACCTTGGCGGAAGCAGCTATTGCCCAGACTCGATACGTGCTCGTCGTGCGGGTGCCTCGGCCAGTTGAGGTACGCATCGAGGATGTGTACCTGAGCCTGGCAGGCACAACCAAGCCAGTGATGGGGTTCCACATCACCCTCTTGGGGCCTTGCTTTCTCGCGGACCCGGAAGGGGCCAAGTCCCAGTTCATCTCCAGGGTCAAGGACGTGTGCCGCCGCCGGAAGCCTCTTGGGGTGCGGCTGCGCAAGTTGGGGGCCTTCAGGGGGAAAGATAACAACGTGGTCTATCTCCGGATCACCCGGCCAGGGGCGATCCTGACCCTGCATCGCGACCTGCTGGCAGCGACTTCAGGCTTGATCATCCCCCAAGACGAGCGCTACCGCGAGTGGTATACGACGTCCTATCAACCCCATGTGACGCTCGGCCTCGGATTGAGCGATCGAGAGCTTGAGGGTTTGCTGCACGAGGGAACGCCGCGCCAGTTCGACGAATCTTTTGAGACCTCGCACATCTGGCTGGTAGAGCAGTCTCCTCAGGGGCCCTGGCAGTATGTGGCCGAGTTTCCCCTAGAAGGCTCCCGCATGAGCGACGTGCCGATGGCCTGAGTGCCAGGGCTTGGGCTAGACGGTTGCCTGCTCGCCGAGCTGCGGCACCAGCACGTCCGCGACGCCGATCCCCTGCAAGCTTTTCTGGAAGGCGAGCTCGGCCTCTTCATCACCATGTACCACAAAAGTCTTGCGCAGTCGTCTTGGGTTCAGCCGCTCAACGTAGCCCAGCAGCTCATCCCTATCCGCATGGGCGCTATAGCCGTCAATCTGCTCTACATGAGCGCGAAGCGGGTACATCTCGCCGAAAATGGGCACTTGCTTATTGTGGTCGAGAATGCGCCTGCCCAGAGTATGCTCAGCCTGGAAGCCCACAAACAAAATCGTGTTCCGCGCATCCTCGATGTTGTTCTTCAGATGATGCAGGATGCGCCCCGATTCACACATCCCTGAGGCACTGATGATAATCATAGGATCCTGTCGTGTGTTCAGCGTCTTGCTTTCCTCGACGTCGCGAGTATAGTGCAGTTCGCCGAAGCCAAAGGGGTCGGGGGCCTGGCGCATAAAGGCGAGGGTCTCGGTGTCGTAACACTCGGGGTGCTGACGGAAGACCTCGGTGGCGTTAGTAGATAGGGGCGAATCCACAAAGATGGGCAAGTGTGGGATACTGCCAGCACGACGCATGCGGTGCAAAGCATAGACGATCTCTTGAGTGCGTCCCACCGAGAAAGCGGGGATGATCAGCTTGCCCTGTCGGGCAAAAGTCTCATTGACCACGCGCTGGAGCTGGGCCTCGGCCTCACGGGGCGTACCGTGGAGGCGCGCGCCGTAGGTGCTTTCCGTGATCAGATAGTCAGCATCCGAGACTACTTGGGGATCACGCAGGATCAGCAGCCCCTCGCGCCCAAGATCGCCCGTAAAGAGCAGGCGCAAACTCTGCCCTTTCTCGGTGATGTCCAGGACACATACGCTCGATCCCAGGATGTGCCCGGCGTCCTGGAAAGTGAGCTGGACACCCGGCGCGATCAGGGCTGGGTGGCCATAATCCAAACTGACAAAGTGCTCCAAGCTGGCCAGGGCATCACCCAGCGTGTAGGTCGGCTGCACCGGGCCTAGCCCCTGGTGGCCGCGCTTCTTATTGATATACTCGACGTCGGCCTCCATGATGTGAGCCGAGTCCCGCAGCATAATGTCGCAGAGGTCACGTGTGGCAGAGGTTGCATAGATCTTGCCCGCGAAGCCGCAACGTGCCAGGTTGGGGATGTTTCCGCTATGGTCAATATGCGCATGAGAGAGAACCAGGACATGGATCGTGCTGGCCTCGAAGGGCAGTTTGCGGTTGCGCTCGAAAGCCTCCTGGCGGCGTCCCTGGAATAGCCCACATTCGAGGAGGATGCGGCTACCATTTACCGTCAACAGATGCATCGAGCCGGTCACGTTCCGCGCTGCTCCGAGAAAATCTATTCTCACGCTCGTCTCCCAATTGTGGTATGATATTGCCCTAACATGATTATGGTTCTGGAGGTGTTGCTGTCAAGTAAGTATATAGTCTGACGTATCGCCCGCAACGCTTAGGTGTTTTGGCCTTTGGCACTTGTCCATCATTGCCCAGGGAGGAGATATGGCCGCTTCCGACATACGCATCGAGCCGGTTACGGATCAGCGGGGCCTTCGCGCTTTCATCATGTTCCCCTTTGAGCTATACCGCTCAGACAAGTACTGGGTACCCCCGCTCATTGGTGAGCGCTTCAAGCACTTTGACCCCCATCACAACCCCTTCTACGAGCATGCTGCGGTCCAGCTCTTCCGCGCCCTCCGTGGGGGCAAGACAGTAGGCACCATCGCCGCGATTGATGATCCACTGCACCCCAAGATATGGGGGGAGCTTGTAGGCTTCTTTGGGGAGTTCGAAGTCATCGAGGATTATGAGGTAGCCGCCAAGCTGTTCACTGCGGCGCGAGAGTGGCTGGCCTCTCGCGGCCGTGAGATCATGCGCGGCCCGATGAACCTGAACATCAATGAGGAAATCGGCCTCTTGATCGAAGGCTTTGATGGTTGCCCGGTGATCATGATGACCTACAATCCCCGCTACTACCAGACCCTTTTGGAGCGTTATGGCTTTGTCAAAGCCAAGGACCTCTATGCGTACAAGACAGAGATCGGCGACGGCGCCTCGCAGGCGGTGAGCCTGCCAAAGCAAGTGACTCGCGCGGCGCGCATCGCGCAGGAGCGCCACCATGTGCAGATGCGTCCCCTAGACATGGCCCACTTCTGGGATGATGTGGAGCTGGTCAAGCCAATCTACCGCGCGGCGTGGTCGAAGAACTGGGGCGCATTGCCGATGACCGACCGTGAGTTCGCTAACCTGGCGAACAACCTGCGGCAGGTCTTGGATCCGGAATTGGCTTACCTGGCATTCATCAATGGGCAGGCTGTGGGTTGCTTCGTGGCCTTGCCGGACTATAACCAGGTGGCTTACCACCTCAAAGGGAGGCTATTCCCCATTGGCTGGCTCAAGTTCCTCTGGTACAAGCGCAAGATCAATGGGCTGCGCGTGCTGATCATGGGCGTGCTTGAGGAGCATCGGCTCAAGGGGATCGAGGCCCTGTTCTACCAGCAGGCCTATCGCGTCGCCCTGCCCAAGGGATACAAGTGGGCCGAGATGTCTTGGATTCTGGAAGACAACTACAATGTGAGCCGCGGCATCGAGATGATGGGAGGAAAGGTCTACCGCAAGTACCGTTTGTATGACCTGCCAACTCGGTAAGGAACGCGCACAAGGCGCTATGCTACCAGATCGTGTGCCGTAGCCTAGCCCCTTGTGGGCGAAGGAGTTTGAGATTGGAACGCATCAAGGTGATCACCGACAGCGCCGCGGACCTACCTGAAGATGTGGTTAAGGACTTGGGAATCGCGGTGATTCCGCTGATAGCGATCTTCGGCGAGCGAGCTTATGAGGATCCGGCGCTCTCCCGCGATGAGTTCTGGCGCCTGGCCAGAGATGTGGGGGCCCCGAAAACCTCACAGCCACCACCAGGCACGTTTCGGGAGGTATTCAAGCGCTGGGTAGACGAGGGCTATCGCGTCCTTTGTGCCACTGTCACCGGACAGCACAGTGGGACCTTTAACACGGCCTCAAGCGTCGCCCAGGCCTTTGGTGACCGGGTCACGGTGGTGGACTCGCGCTCCGTGTCGCTGGGAATGGGCTGGCAAGTGATCGAGGCCGCCAAGATGGCCCTGCAAGGGGCGACGATGGAAAAGATCCTGGAAAGTCTCCGCTCACTCAGAGAGCGCACGCACATCATCATCCAGTTGGACACGGTGGAGTACCTGCGCCGGGGCGGGCGCGCGGCCAAGCTCATGCCAGCCATTGACCGTCTGCTGCAGGCCCTGCAACTCAAGCCCCTTGTCACTCTGGTGGAGGGGGAATTGAAGCTCCTGGGGGTTGCACGATCTTACCAAAAGGGCGTTCGGCGCATTCAGGAGGAACTCGCCCGTTTGTGCCCGCTGGAGCGTGTGGCCGTGATGCACACCCGCCGCGAGGCATTTGCCAGGCAACTGGCCGATGACCTGGCCAAGCTGACCGGCATCGCCCGCGAGCAGATCACCATCGGCGAGCCGGGAGCCGTGATATCCTGCCACGCTGGGGAAGGGATCATTGCCGCAGTGGGCGTGACGGCCAGATAGGGAATCAGGAAGCGGAGGGAGCAACGCCTCACTCTTGCACTATTGGGGCGACGACAAAGTGAAAACGGTCCTGAAAGCGTCGCAGGAGCTTGAGCACGGCTGAGCCAAAGAGCCAGGTCAATAGGGCGTTGGCCGCGGCGCGGCCGACATCCCACCAGAAAGAGGTCAGCCCATAGAACAGGGCATAGTGCTGTAGCATCTGCTGCAAGGGCATTCCCGGCTGCCAGTACATCTGAGCCTGCTGTGGCTGGTAGATATAGGGCCAAAACCAGATGTTCATGATCGCCCCGAAAATGAACCCCCAGAGCACCCCCCAGAGCCCCAAGACCAGCACCTCAATCCTTCCCCGACGGCGCATGTTGGGTAACCAGGATGAGGTCAGCCCTACCCAGCCGGCGGCAAGCATCTGGTAGGGTAGCCACGGCCCGACGCCCGCCCCGATGAGGGCTGAAGCCAAGAGGGAAAGCGCTCCCAGCAGAAAGCCGAAAGTGGCCCCGTAGGCATAGCCACAGAGCATAGGCAATACAAAGACGAGGGAGAACCCTGCCGGCCCGGGTATAGCCCGGATCACAGCGTTCGTAGCCGTCAACACGCCCAGGATAGCTACCGTTTTGGAGTTCATCTCACCGGTCCCGCGCGTGGCCATGATGGCCCCCAGGCAGAAAACGACGATGATGATAGTTAGCAGGGGAGCATCCTGCGCATGAGCCGCGCTCTGGGTGGGGCCTTGGGGCAATGTGGAGGCTAAAAAGGGATAGACGAAGGCGACGACCCCGATCAGGCTGGCCAGGCCCAGGACAAGCCTGTCCAGGATTCGCGCAAGTCTCATGCCAGGCTCCTTAGCACGTCCTCGACCGTAAGGTAGGCATCGTCGCGCAGCAGTTTGTTGATCTGCGAGGAAAAGACCATCGAATGAGTCATCACCTCGCGGACGTTGCCATCCACGACCACTTCGCCATCCCCCAAGATGATGACCCTATCCACGCTGGCAGCGGCCAACTCTACATCATGCGTCGAGAGGATCACCGTATGTCCTTTGTGCTGCTCTGCGCGTAGAGTGCGCATGAGAGCTTGCTTTTGGGCATAGTCAATGCCGCGTGTGGGTTCATCTAGGAGGATGATCTCGGGTTCGGCGGCCAGTATGGCGGCCAGGGACACCCTCTGTCGCTCGCCCACGCTCAGGTCGCGCGGGTAACGTTCGGCATGCTCGGTCAGGCCAAGTGGAGCAAGCAAGGGATCGCGGCCCTCGTCGGTCAGGCCGTGGCTACGGCGGGTAAAGGCCAGTTCCTCACGCACAGTGTCTGCAAAGAGCAGAGCGTTGGGGTTCTGGGGCACATAGCCCACAAGGGAGATGATCTGCTCCAGCGGGACACGCCGTGTATCCATCCCGCGAATATGAACGGCTCCGCGCCTGGGGTGAAGCAGGCCAACGAGCTGCTTGAGCAACGTGGTCTTGCCCGATCCGTTGCGGCCCATGACGGCCACCGACTCACCCTGATGCACTGTTATGTTGATGCCCTTGAGAGCCACGTGTCCGTCGTAGGCATGCCAGAGATCCTCAACAAGGATGTCCACAGGTGCTTGTTTGAGGGCAGCATGGGAAGCCTCCGCCGGCGCGGGCCGCAACGTGAGCTCCGCGGCCCTGCGGCGCGCATCCTTGATGGTCAGGGGCAATGGCTCCCAGTCCAATTGCTTACCCAGCCGAACCAAAGGCGGCACGAGGTCTATCTGCGACAACACTTCCTGCGGCGCGCCTTCTATCGGGGGGCGACCCTCACCCGGCAGGTAGATGAGGCGCTCCGCATACTGCACGACGCGCTCCAGGCGATGCTCCGAGAGGATGATCGTCAACCCCAGGTCGGCATTCAGCTTTTGCAGGGCGCTCAGCACCTCCTCCGCCGCCTGCGGGTCCAGTTGGGAGGTCGGCTCATCCAAGACCAGGACCTTCGGCTCCAGCGTCAGCACCGAGGCAATGGCCACGCGCTGCTTTTCGCCGCCGGAGAGGGTGTTGATCCGCCGGTCGCGCAGGTGGGCGATGCTCAATTGATCGAGAACCTCCTCGATGCGCTTGCGCATCGTCGCCTGGGGCAGGGCGTGATTCTCCATGGCAAAGGCCAGTTCTGCCTCCACTGTATCTACCACGAACTGAGCCTCGGGATCCTGGAAGACAAAGCCCACCACAGTACTCATCTCCCGAGGCTGAGCGCGAACCGGGTCAAGTCCCTGGACATGAATCGTCCCCGAGATCGTGCCCCCGTAGAAGTGGGGCACCAGCCCGTTCAAGCAGCGCAGGAGGGTTGATTTGCCAGCCCCCGAGTTGCCCACCACGAGCACGAGCTCGCCGTCCACTATCGTCAGGTTGAGGTCGCTCAACACTGGACGCTGAGCACCGGGATAGGCATAGGTCACGTGCTCAAAAGTGATCATAGCTCGCCCCCCCGAAGCAGGCTCAGAAGCCCTGGGAGGCTCAGCAACACCAGCGTTGCACCGATCCAGGGGTTGAACTCCGGCACAAGCGAATAGGGTGGGAAGGGATAGTAGGCCAGCGACAAGCGGTTCGCCGCGCGGACGAGAAGAGTCGTTGCAAGCACAAGGAGGCTCACCACGACAATAGCCGTGTCTGCGCGACGCCAGCGCGCGCGCCGATAGTGGCTGCGCCGCACACGACGCCCAAACCAGTAGAAAGCGCAGAGCAGCATGAGCGCCGCGCAGATCATCAGCAGAACCCCAAGCCAGGAGATACTCGCCCAGAAGCTGCGGACGAGAAGACCACCCAGCAGCAGTGCCAGCCCTAGGAGCATGGTCAGGCGCACCCCATTCGATTGGCGAGCGCTCATCTCCGCAAGCTGCCCGCCGAATCCACGCGATTCCATAGATTCGGCAAGCTGGATGGCCCGCTCGAAGCTCGTGGTAAGCAAAGGCACAACCAGGGGCAGGAAATCGCGCCAGCCCCGGAAGCGATGGCCTCGCACTTGCTGGGCCTCGCGGATTTCTGTCGCGCTGGAGAGCATCTGCGGCATGAACGTGACGGCAATGGAGGTCACCACGCCGGCCTGATATAGAAACGGCGGCATCAGGCGCAGCAACTGAGAGGCATCAACCGCCACATTGAAGCCTACAAACACCAAAAGGAGCGTCCATAGGGCAAACCCGGAGACCACCCCATAGAGGACGGCCTCCAGGGTGATAGCGCCCCCTACGAGCGGCCAATTGCCGGGCAAGCGAAAGAGGATGTGTGTGCCCTGATGGAGCATCAGCGCGTTAAAGGGAATTGCCAGCAGCCAGACGACAGCGCCGAGCTTGATCAGCCCGGTCCAGCTATGAGCCACGCTCTGGCCTTGCCCGACGGCGAGGTAGACCAACCACGCGCCCAGGGCGATCACCGCCAGGTACAGGGGGTTGCGGATCAGCAGGGTGGCTACGGCCGCGCTGAGCGCCCAGATCAGCCAGGCAAGGGTGTTGCCTGGCTTCAGCTCGTTCTCCGATTGTGATAAAGCGAAGCTTGTCTGGTGCTCCATCAGGTCTCGATCCCTCGCCGTGCGGGCACTCCCCGCTGATAGGGATGCTTCACCTCGCGCATCTCAGTGACCAGGTCGGCGACATCCAGGATTTCCTGCGGGGCGCGTCGTCCGGTCAGGACCAGCTCCACTCCCGGCGGGCGGCGTTCGATGATCTCCAAGACATCCCCAATCTTCGCCAGCCGAAAATGGAGGGCCACGCAAATCTCGTCCAGGACCACGATCTGATACTCGCCGCTGGCCAGGACCTCGCGGATTCGGCCAAGGCCGCGCTCGGCCAGGGCGACGTCCTCGGCGGCGGGCTGGCCCAGTCGGCGCAGGTTGGGTTGGCCGAATTGCTCGATGGCCACATAGGGCGCAAGGCGGGGGGCGCTGTGCAGCTCCCCACAATCCTGCCCCTTCATGAATTGCCCAACAAAAGTGCGGTAACCCCAGCCGGCCGCGCGCAAGGCCAGGCCCAATGCGGCCGTCGTCTTGCCCTTGCCGTCGCCGGTGTACACCTGCACCAGGCCCAATCGGGGTATGGGTTCAGTCATACTCTTATCCCCTGCCTAGCTCTTCATTTTGCAGCCACAAAACAAGGCCCTCGCCATGAGTAAGTGGGCAAGTTTTGATTTTCACCAACTGTATGGCAAATCAAAACTTGCCGAGTGGACAAGTTTTGATTCTCATCAACCATGTGGCGAATCAAAACTTGTCCAGAGGCAAGGGCCTTGAGCATCTTGTCTCCTCGTCCTCTCTCTCGAAGGCATTCGGAGCGATCGGGCAAAGGCGGGTAACCTGGCTCTCTCGACGTAGTGTCGAGAATACAGTTGCGGGACAGCGCCGGACTCTGACCGGACTTCCCCCGTTTGTTATCCTGGCATCCGGGCCGAGGACAACCTTTGCCCAAGCTATGCTATTGTGCAAATACTATAGCCGCTACGGCCACGCCTGTCAAAATGTGTTCTGCGTCGAATTGAAAAGCGCCCGAGAATCTGTTATACTCTCAACAACATGGGGAGTTGGACATGTGAGCGCGAGAGCCTCATCTTGGCGACTCTTCGCCGTTCTTCGGCTATTGGGGTGACCCACGGTGTCTATGCTCACGAAATCCGCAGCTACTTGGTGGCCCGTTGATGGGCAGGCCAACCAGCCACCCCCAGAGTCCTGGGCGTCTCAACCCGAACTGGCCGATCCCACCCTCGAATCCCGCAAAGGGCGGCTATATCTGCTTGTCGCCCAAGGGACCAGCGAGACCGTTCCGGCCACGGCCTACCGACGCTATTACTCAGCTACCTCCTTCGACATACTGCCCAGCCTGCGCAGCGCCCTCTCGGCGATCTATCTGAGCACACCCGAAGCTGAGAAAGGGTTGCCAGTCGCTGTGGTGATCCACGGCCTGGACATGTACGCTGTGGGCACTGCCGCAGGAGCCATCTGGCTGGTGCGCTCCGGCGAAGTGAAGGAGCTACTGAGCCATCCCGTCGAGGCCTGGGTGTCGGAGCTGCCGCGAGAGGGGAACCAGGCTGGGTCTACCTCCGATCCGGGTCGGGGGCCGGCCCCCGATCCAGTCGGGGGTCTGGCGCTGTACAACATCCAACGCCGGCTCACGGTCGGGGATACGCTGGTCATCAGCACGCGAGGGGCAGCCGAGAAGCTGAACCTCCGCGCAGTACGGCAGACAGTTCTCTCAGGGGGCTCGCCCACCGCGTTGGCGCAGACCGTGGCCCGCCTTGCACGAAGGGGGACCAAGTCACCCCCTCCGCCAGTGACCGTGATTCACGTTCCGGGATTCTCTCCTGCACCCGAGCTCGGTCCCGCGCAAGGGCGGCTTCCGCCTGCTGAAGGACCAGCCAAGGTCCGGGCAGCCCATCAGGCCTCGCCCATCTGGCCAGCGTTGGTCCTGGCTCTGCTCGCGATCAGCATTTCTCTGTGGGTCAAGAGGGCCAGCCTGTCGCGCGAGAACCTCTCCGCCTTGTTGGGCTGGCTCCTGACGCCAGCACCAACGACTACGTCAGTCCCTGCGTCTGTGCCGCCCTCTGGGCGTACAGCCAGTGCGGTTGCCCAGTCCACGTCGCAGCCGATCTATACCACGGCGCCAAGTCCAGCGCGCACGCCCAGGCCCCGAGGCACTACCATGCCTAGCCTGACCCCCTCACCGACTCTGGAGAAGGTATATGTCGTCCCTGAGCTCGTGTATCCACTTGAGGGGGCCAAAATCGGCGACTTTGCCCTGACCATGAAATGGTCGTGGGCTGGCTCGCTGGAAGAGGATGAGTATTTCGACGTGCGTCTCTGGCCGGTGGGAGCGCCTAAGCGAGGGATCGCCTGGACCAAGAACCGCGAATACACGCAGCGCTACCAAGGGGCAGGAGCGTATTACTGGACAGTGGCAGTAATACGCGGCAAGGATGGGGTCATGCAAGCCGAACTGAGCCAGGATGCCAAACCGGTGGGGTTCGAATGGCGGATCGAGGATCAAGGTCCAACGCGCACCTATACCCCTGTGCCGACGGTCGCACCAACTCGCTCCACGCCCATAGACCGGCCCACTCGCGTCACGCCTACGTCAGAGACCATCGAAACGCCATCCCCTAACCCGACTCCATCCGTTTCCATAGAGAGGCCAAGATGACGTCGAACGCCAAGCGGGTCGCCTTGAGCTGGCTCCTCTTGGCCGCAGCACTCGCGACCTTCGGGGCAAGCCGATCCTTGTGGCCGCCGTGGACTCGGGCGAGTGCAGACAATGGAGGCGCTGCGTCCGTTACCGCAACCCCCACTCACACCCCGGCCCAGAACTTGACCGTTACGAGCTCGACACGCACCTCTACGCCGACTGTGACGGGAACGATCATAGTGCCCACAGCTACGGAGACTCTGACGCCCACGATTACACTGACAGCCACGCCCACGCCAACCCCGCGTCCGGTCTACCTGCCTCTGGTGCTCAAGTTCCATCGCTCGCTTCACCTGCTGAACGGGGGCTTTGAGTCGGGAGCCTTCCTCCCAGGCTGGCAGGAGAGCGGGACATTGGCTAGAGAAGTCACCCAAGGGCAGCGACATTCCGGGAGCTATGCAGCTCTGCTGGGCAGTCCTTACTATCCGAATCATGGGGGCTGTCCCGCGGGCGAGGCAGCAATCCGCCAGATGATAGATGTCCCGATGAGCGGGCATCCTACATTGCGGTTCTGGTACCGGATCTGCTCCTACGACCTCATACAATTCGACTACTTTGCCGCCTATGTGGCCATATGGCCGAACGGAGCACCCAGACAGGTATGGGTTGATGGCCGGCCGTCCTGGGATGAAGACCTGTGGTGCTCGGAAGGGTGGCGAGAAGCTGCGATCCCCCTGGACATGTACCTGGGGCGCACGATCACCATCACGCTGGCGAATGCCATGACCAATACGGACGGCTGGTACAATACCTGGACATACGTGGACGACGTACGACTCGAAGAGAGGCCATAGGAGGCATTTCGTGGGGGCAGGTCTGGAGCCTGCCCTTACCTTCACACGGCAAAACGGATGTGGATCACATCGCCATCCTGTACCACATAGTCACGCCCTTCCAGACGCAAGCGGCCCGTCTCGCGCGCTCTGGCAAACGTCCCCGCCGAGATCAGGTCGTCATATCCTACTACTTCCGCGCGGATGAAGCCACGCTCCATATCGGTGTGAATGCTGCCCGCGGCCTGGATGGCGGTCTGGCCACGCCGCAGGGTCCAGGC
>Ga0172363_10003400_pt1 | contig 12950 bp, 8 predicted proteins | sample LakKivs2_kivu2a2_FD_114541 | JGI IMG/M metagenome (GOLD analysis project Ga0172363, IMG submission 114541) | Sediment microbial communities from Lake Kivu, Rwanda - Sediment s2_kivu2a2 | ecosystem: Environmental > Aquatic > Freshwater > Lake > Sediment | place: Rwanda: Western Province, Lake... | reverse complement strand
TGACCTGGATGGAGCCGCCCAGAGCCTTGTAGCGTTCCTCCAGGATGGCCGTATTCTCAGCCACCGGGACGACCTCATCGGCGTCGCCGACCACGTGCAGCAGCGGGACCTTCGCGCGGGCCAACGGTTCGAGGTGGTCGATGGGGTTGCAGGGAGCCGTCAGTGCCTGTTCTTCGGTCATACCGTGGGCGGCCAGACACTCGGCCCAGCAGGTCGCGTCGCCCGGACCGGCGCCCTTGCCGCCCGGCCAGCTCTTGATATCGCAGACCGGCGCATCCGCATAGATGCAGCAGACCTTCTCCGGATTCTTCGCGGCCCAGTTGTAGACGATCAGCCCGCCGCGGCTCATGCCCTCCAGGACGGCCCTCTCAGCGAAACCGTGGACCTTGGTCAGATAGGCATAGAACCGGTCCCAGATGGCCACGGCCTGTGGGGCGCCGTACAGGCCGGCCACATCGATGTAGACCAGGTGAAAACCCTTCTCCAGAAGAGCGACGTCCGTCTGGGGTTCATGGCCGAAAAACCGCGCCCGCCAGATCCACGGCTTGCCCTCGGCAACGGTCTTCGGCGTCACAACAATGCAGGACCGTCCGTCGTAGAGAAAATCGTGGCGGTCGTACGAATGGAACGAGGACTTCGCCCCAGCGAACGCAGGGACCGCCAGAGAATCGGCGGCAATCAGCCCAGAGGTACAGCCAAAGAAAAGCATGAAGACCGGCAACAGCCAAAGCGACGATTTCATTCCCCCGTTCGCGTTCATATCGGACTCCACAGGCAAGACTCCTTTTGCGAGGTGCCATTCCTCGCGCAATCAAAGATGATGATGCTACCGGGAACTGCCCCGTCGGGCAAGCGTCGAGGAATCGGTGGCATTTGCCATCGAAATCGGCTATAATAAGGGTATGGGAGCAGTCCCGAGATATGGAGATGCTCATGGCCAAGGCTAATGTGGACCCGGCGGAACTGCGGCGCTTCGCGCGGGATCTCACCCGGTTCAACTCGGAATTGGAGACCCTGATCCAGGGCTTGCAGTCCCGGATGAGAGAGCTGGAGCGAAGTTGGGTCGATCAGGAGCAGAAGCGGTTCGCGCAGGAATTCGAGCAGACGGTCAAGACGCTGGGGCGATTCCTGGAAAGCTCCGGCCAGCACGCCGCCTTTCTGGCGAAGAAGGCCCGGCACGTTGAGGACTACCTCCAGCAGCGATAGGAGACCCGGATGAGCCGGCAAGCCAGAGTGGATTCGTTTCCCGCGATGAGGGAGTTCCGGGCCTCGCTCGCGACGTTCGCCTCGATTGCGGCCACGGCCTTGGACGAGGCGAGCACGGACATCCAGCGGACGCTCCAATGGCTTCGCGAGGACCGCCACCGGTACTGGAAGGCCCAAGTCCAGACCCGGACCGAGCAGTACACGCGGGCCAAGCTCGCTCTCAAGCAGCGTGAAGTCCTCGACCGGGCCCTCGCGGGCACGCGCAGCTCGTGCGTGGACGAGAAGAGGAACCTCCAGATCGCCGAGCGGCGCCTGCGGGCGGCGGAGAACACGTTCCGACTGCTCGGAATCTACACCCGCCAGATCGAGAAGGAGTCGCTGGACTTCAAGGGGGCCGTCCATGGACTCGTCAGCGCAATCGAGACGGAGATCCCCAACGCCTGCGCCCGCATGGACCGGATGGTCGATTCGCTGGAGCGGTACGTGGCGCTCGCCCCGCCGGAGATGGCCCCTGCTCCGAGAGAAGAGGCGGACGGTAGCGTCCTGGAACCCTGTACGATGCCGCCTGTGGAAGATCAGGAGTCGGAGACGCTCACGGGCGAAGAAATCCGAAATCCGAAGCACGAAATTCGGGACAAACACGAATGAGCACCGCCGACAGCCGGGCCAAACTGGTGCAGGCATCCAAGAAGCTGCTCTCCGACTGGCAGCGGGTACGGGAGGTCTGGCGCGACCAGAACTGCGTGCAGTTCGACAAGCAGGTCGTCGCGCCGCTGGAATCGAGTATCCGTGCGGCGGTCGTGGCGATGGAGCGGATGGCCGCTCTGCTCGAGAAAGCAGAACAGGATTGCCAGGACAGCAGGGAGTCCGGCGTATGATCGAGAGCCTGGAAGCGTATCTCCGTGATCCGGGATTGCAGGCCGACGGCCACTACACGGGCCTGCTGCGCCAGGCTCTGGGCGAGGTGCTGAAGCTCTCCTCGACCGTGGTCGATCCCCTGGAAGCACAGATCGAATCCCAGTATCGCCAAGCCAAACAGGACGCGCAAGCGCGATTCACCCGGGACAAGGACAAGACCGAAAGGGAGTTCCGCCTCCGCCGCCAGGAGATCCGCCAGCAGTACGAGGTCAAGGCCAAGGAGGCCGAGGCCGACTACGAGACCCGCCTTAGTGCCCTGAAGGTGGACATTCAGCAGAGACGCAAGAGGGTCATGCAGGCCGCGGTCGAAATGGAGACCGCCGCAGAGAAAGAGCGGCAGGACCAGATGCTGGTCATCGACTTCGTGGCCGAGGGCGCCGCGACGAAGCGACAGCAAAGGAGCTTCGAGGCCAAGGCGAACGCCGAGGAGGGCCGCCGCCGGCTCGACGAATTGGACGCGGAGGCGACTCGACTCATCGAGCAGTACCGCTGCTCGAATCTGGCCTCGACCGAACAGCTCGGTCCCGCCGTGGATGGCAGCCAGACCTTCGCAGAGGCCTGCCGTACACAGGAAGCGCAGGCCCGCCGGCAGTTGGAGAGGCTCCGCGGACTCTTTTGTGCCCAGATGTTCGTGGGAATCCGTCCGGCGCTGTTTGCGGGAGGGCTGCTCGGCGGAGCCGTGGCGGTGTTGGCGATCCTGCACTTGTTGAACATCCCCGGCATGCCGCCGGGACGCGTGACGGTGCCGATCGTTCTGGCGGCACTGGGCGTCCTGATCGCGCTGGGCGGCCGCCTCTTGTGGCAACGAAGCCGAAGCCAGGTGCGACGCGTGTACGGCGAATTCCGCAGCGATCTGGCGGGCGCGCGCATGGCCCTCGGGCAGCAGTTGGCCCTGGCGCTCGACCAGGTCGAGCAGGAGTGGCAGGCGGCCGTCGAGCAGAAGCAGGCGGAGATCAAGAGGGCTCAGACCGCCCTGGAGACCGCCAAGGCGAACATCGGCAAGCAACGGGGGATCTCGCTGCGTCAAGTCGAGGACCAAAGGCAGGAGTCGCTCAACGGCCTCAAGGGCGAGCGGGACCGGATCGTTCGCGCGGCGAAACAGAAGTACGAGCAGCAGGAGTCGGAGCTGGAAAACCGATTCCGGGAGGACATGGCGGCGATTCAACGGCAGTACGATGAGGAGATGGCCGCCAGCGAGGGTAGATACCAGGCCGCCCGCAAGTCTCTGGAGCAGCGCTGGGATACGGGATTGGCCCGGATCGACACCCTGTTTCAGAATATGGCCCAGCTCGACCGGAGGGCCGCCGGCGACTGGGACCATCTGCTGGGTGAATCCTGGACTCCCTCCCAGACACCGCCGTCCGGCGCGCGGTTCGCGGCGATTGAGACGGACCTCGGGTGCCTGGCCGGTTCCGTGGTGGCCCGGGCGGGGACCACCCTGAAGAGCACAAAGCTCGCCGCCCTGCCGGCCATGTTGGAGTTTCCCGACCATTGCTCCCTGCTGCTGGAATATCCGCGGGAAGGACGTCAGCAGGCGATCGACACGCTCCGGGCGGTGATGATGCGCCTGTTTGCGTCGTTCCCGCCGGGGCAGGCGCGCTTCACGATCCTCGATCCCGTGGGATTGGGCGAGAGCTTCGCGGGCTTCATGCACGCCGGCGATTATCTGGAATCCCTCGTCGGCGGGCGGATCTGGACGGAGGCCCCGCAGATCCAGGAGCAACTGGAAGAACTCACGCAGCATATGGAGAACGTCATCCAGAAGTATCTCCGCAACGAGTTCGAGAGCATCGAGCAGTACAACCGGCAGGCAGGCGAGCTGGCGGAGCCGTACCGGTTCCTGGTGATCGCGGACTTTCCGCAGAATTTCAGCGAGGAGACCGCCCGGCGTCTGAGCAGCATCATCCACAGCGGCCCCCGCTGCGGCGTCCACACCCTGATCGCGTACGACACCCGCGCCGAGTTGCCCAGCGGCGTGGACATCCGCGACATCTGCGATACCAGCGTACACCTCGTCTACGAGGACGGCCGGTTCGTCTGGCAGGACCCGGTCTTGAGGCAGTTCCCCCTCGTCCTGGACCGTCCCCCCGACGAGGCCGCCCTGACCCAAGCCATGCACGTCATCGGCAAGGCCGGCGCTGCCTCCGCGCGGGTCGAAGTTCCCTTCACCGCCATTGCCCCCGCCGGCGAGCAGCTCTGGTCGCTCGACAGCCGCCAGGAGCTGCGGATTCCGCTCGGCCGGACCGGTGCAACACGATTGCAGTACCTCACCCTCGGTCGCGGCGTCGCCCAGCACATGCTCATCGCCGGCAAAACCGGCTCGGGCAAGTCCACCCTGCTGCACGTGATGGTCACCAATCTGGCCCTGTGGTACGCGCCCGACCAGGTCGAGCTGTACCTCATCGACTTCAAACAAGGTGTCGAGTTCAAAACGTACGCGACGCATCAATTGCCGCACGCCCGCGCGATCGCCATCGAGAGCGACCGCGAGTTTGGCTTGAGCATTCTGCGGCGGCTGGACGCAGAGATGGCCCGCCGGGGCGACCTGTTCCGCCAGGCGGGCGTGCAGGACCTCGCCGCCTACCGCAAAGCCACCGGCAAGCCGATGCCGCGCACAGTGCTCATCGTCGACGAGTTTCAGGTCTTCTTCGCCGACGACGACAAGCTCGCCCAGGATGCCGCGGTCTTGCTCGAACAGCTCGTCCGTCAGGGCCGGGCCTTCGGCATCCACGTGGTCCTCGGCTCCCAGACCCTCGGCGGCGTCTTCGGTCTGGCCCGCAGCACAATCGGTCAGATGGCCGTGCGCATCGCCCTGCAGTGCTCCGACGCGGACTCCCAGCTCATTCTCGACGACGACAACGTGGCCGCCCGCCTCTTGTCGCGACCGGGCGAAGCGATCTACAATGACGCGGGCGGACGGGTCGCAGGAAACAGCCCGTTCCAGACCGCTTGGCTGCCCGATTCCACGCGAGATTCCTATCTCGCGAGAATCTCGAATCTCGTATCTCGCACCTCGAACGAGCGACGAGATACGAGATACGAGATACCAGGCGCCATCGTCTTCGAGGGCAGCGCCCCCGCCGATATCCGGGAGAATCGCCAATTGGCCGCACGCGTAGAGGCACAGGACGATTCGCCTCTACAGGCTCCCAGGATCTGGCTCGGCGCCCCCGTGACGATCAAGGAGCCGACCGCGGTCGCCTTCCGCCGGCAGAGCGGCGCCAACGTCCTGATCGTCGGCCAGCGGGACGACCTTGCACGGAACCTGATGAGCGCGGCGATGGTCAGTCTGGCGGCGCAACTCCCCGCGGAGTCGGCGCGTTTCGTCATCCTGGACGGGACTGGGCCCGACTCGCCGCAGGCGGGCGCGTTCGTGCGGATCGCCGCCGTGATCCCGCACGACTGCCGCAACGTCGCCTGGCGGGAGGTCCCCGACGCGATCGCGGAACTGGCCCGGGAGGTCGAACGGCGCATGAAGGGCGAGCAGCAGAACGTCCCCTCTGTTTTCCTGCTGATTTTCGGCCTGCAACGATATCGGATGCTCCGGCGGAGCGAGGACGTATTCAGCCTCTCACGCGAGGAAGACGCCAAGCCGCATCCGGACGTCCAGTTTGCGGACCTGCTGCGCGAGGGACCCAACGTCGGCATCCACACGATGGTCTGGGCCGATACCCTGAGCACCTTGGAGCGGACCCTGGACCGCCAGACAATCCACGAGTTCGATCATCGCGTGCTGTTCCAGATGAGCACGGCCGATTCGAGCAACCTGATCGACTCCCCCATCGCGAACCAGCTCGGCCTGCACCGCGCCCTGCTGCACAGCGAGGAACAGGGCGGCATGGAGCGCTTCCGACCCTACGCCGCGATCCCGGAAGATTGGCTGGCGGAGATCGGCAGGAAGCTCTCGCAGAAGAGGACTCGGACGGACAAACACGGACAGACACGGACAGACACGGACAAGGGCGTCCGTGACGGTCCGTGAAGGTCCGTGCTTGTGCGTGCTCGGTTCAATCTGGGCTGAGAATCCCGATCGGCGGAGTCGTTTTCCAGCGGCCACGGGTGAAGTCGGGGAAGTCCATGGGGGTGCTGCGATTGGCTACCGACTTCTCACTCAACTCCGTGATGCAACTCCAGGTCGCGGCGTCGTAGACGTCAATATCCGGGGTCGCGCCGGTCTGTAGTGCTCGGATCAGGCGGTAGATCGTCATCCAGTCTGCGCCGCCGTGACCGCCGTGCGACAGGGCCTTCTCGCTCCAGGCTTTCCAGAGCGGATGCTCGTACTGCTTGTAATACTCGTCCATCGGCTCCCACGTGACGCTCTTGGGGCTGCGACCTTCGATATAGATCTGGTCCAGCGTCGCGGAGTAGATGCCCTTGGTGCCTTGCACGCGGTAGATCAGGTCATAGGGCCGGGGCAGCTTCGTGTCGTAGTAGAGCGTGATCGTCTGGCCGTTGACCGTGCGGATCAGGCTGGTGTTGATATCTGCGTCGCGGCTGCCCCGCGTGCCGTCGGCGCTCATGGAGACGAGGTAGTCGAAGCGGTTGCCGCGATTGATGTCCAGCCACTGGGCGACCGGGCCGATCGGGTGCGTCGGATAGCTGTTGGCGGAGCGGGGCTGGCCTTCCCGTGTGCGGCCCGCCGTGGCGGGATCGGCGATGTAATGCTGGTATCCCGCCTCGCAGTGGCGCAGCTCCCCGAACAGGCCTTTACGCAGCATGTGGTGGACCAGCATCACGTTGCGAAAGTAGCAGCAGTTCTCGAGGATCGGGCAGTACTTGTGCGTCTTCTCGGCGGTTTCGACCAGTTGCCAGCACTCCTCGACCGTCTCGGCGGCGGGGACTTCGGTGGCGGTGTGCTTGCCTGCGTTCATGGCTGCCATGCAGATGGGCACGTGCCACCTCCACGGACGGACCGCATTGATGACCAGGTCCAGGTCCTCCGTCTCGCACAAACGTTTGAAGTCGGTTTCGCCCCGCGCGTAGCCGGCGGGCTTGGGCTGTCCGCCGGCCGTCACAAGGCTCTGCGCCCGGGCGACGCGATCCTCGATGATATCGCAGACGGCCTTGACCTGGACCCCTTCCAGGTCCAGCAGGATCTTCAGCAGGACGGTCCCGCGTCCGCCGATGCCCACGAAGCCGACGCGAACCGTCTCTATCGGGCGGGCTTGGGCAGCGGAACCCAGGGACGGCCCCGCCGTCGCCCACGCCGCGATGCCTGCGGCTCCCACCTTCAGAAGACTCCGCCGATCATATCGCTCTTGCATGATCTTTCTCCTGTCTAATCCTCATCACCATTCGATCCTGACAACATCGTCCAGCTCGGTCCGCAGCTCTTTGGGAACCTCAATCGTGAACTTGCCGCTCAATCCGGTAACGGTCAATTCCCTCCCGCTGGCCAGTATCGTCGCTCGCTTCGGTTGGTCGGTCCCCGTAAGCACGACGGTCCCTTCCGAGGCCGGACCCTCCGAGGTCTTGGGCAAAAGGTGGGCGAACCAGGTCCTTCCGCGAACGGTGACCGGCACATTGCACTTGTCCGGGTAGGGTCCCGGCTCGACGCCCACGAGCGAGGTGCCGCTGTGGGCCATCCAGTCCTTCAATTCGGCCATGCCCTGGTAGAAGCAGTCGGGCATCTCGCCATCGGGTCGAGGGCCATAGTTGGCCAGCACGTTGCCGCCCCACGTCCTCACGCGAGCCAGCTTCGCAATCAAGAGACTCGTTGGACTGCAACGCTCCGGCTTGGTATAGCCCCAGGCGCCGACCATGCTGAAGCAGTGCTCCCATGCGCCGGCCGGGCGGGCCTCGGGCAGCCGGTATTCATAGTGACCGGTCATGACGTCGCCCCGCCCGTGCTGGCGGTCGTTCACGATGATGCCCGGCTGGAGCGTGCGAATCTGTTCGATGGAAAGCACCTTCGGCCCGGCGCTACCGTCGAACCAGAGGTAGTCGATCGGGCCGTACCAGCTCAGCAACTCCTCGATCTGGCCATTGACGTAGGCGACGTATCGATCCTCGAAGTCGGCGGGTCGCCGGGGCAATTCCACCGGCTCGTGATTCAGGCCCAGGTGCGGCGCTGCCGCGGTTCCCTTCGAGCCGTAACCGAACGAGCGATACTCCCGTTCGAAATGCCAATCCGGCGGGGAATAGTAGAACCCGACCTTCAGCCCCTGCCGACGGCAGGCCTCGACGTACTCGCGAACGAGGTCCCGTCCGTCAAGATACATCCCCACGTTGAAGTCACCATGTTTGCTCGGCCAGAGGGCGAAGCCGTCGTGATGCCGCGTGGTGAGCACGGCGTAGCCAAAGCCCGCCTCTTTCGCCGCTTTGAGCCAGCGGTCGGGGTGGTAGTTGGTCGGGTTGAACTGCCTGGCCAGGGCGAAATACGCGGCGGGTGCCAGCTTGTTGCGGTTCTGGGCGGAGGCATCCCAGGGCGTGTTCTTCATCATGCCCCAGGACAGATCGAGATTGCCCGGGATGGACGCCAGGCCCCAATGAATGAAAAGCCCGAGCCCCGCCTGGGCGAACCAATGCTCCGGCGTGACGACGGAATCTGACCCATCTTTCAGCGTCGCGGCGACTGCGATGACGCGATGCTGATCCGTCGCCGCAGGCGGGCCGGCAGGCACACACGGCGTGACGGCCATCGTACACAGGATAGCGAGAGCATATTCAGATTTCATGAAGGGCCCCTTTCCCCATGCGGCCGAATTCCAACTTGACCACGAGCCATCTACCGACCATGTTATACAGGCGCAGAGTCGGGTAGTCCACAGGTCTGGAAAGGGATTGCGTATGACCGGTCTGCTCGTGGTACTCACGCTTCTCGCAGCAAAGGCTGAAGGAGCTGCGGAACTACCCTGGACTCGCCATGTCATCGACGATTCCAGCCGTGGAGCGGATGGCGTGCGCCTCGCGGATATCAACGGCGACCGGCTGATGGACATCGCGACCGGCTGGGAGGAGGGCGGCATCAGCCGGGCCTACATCCATCCAGGGCCGAGTCGATCCAAGGAGAAATGGCCGGCTGTCACCGTGGGCGCCACGGCGTCCGTGGAAGACGCGGTCTTCGTCGATCTCGATCAGGACGGCGCCATGGACATGGTCACCTGCTGCGAGGGCAAGACACGGACGGTCTTCGTCCACTGGTCGCCCCAGGACCCGAACCGGAGAATGTCTGCAGCCGCCTGGCGGCAGGAAGCAATCCCCGTCACACGGAATCTCACGCAGTGGATGTTCGCGTACCCCATGCAGATCGACGGCAAGAATGGGGCTGATCTTGTTGTGGGAGGCAAGGGCTCGGATGCCTGGATCGGATGGCTTCAGTCGCCTGCGAATCCACGCGACTTGGCCGCGTGGAAATGGCGCCCGATCTCGAAAGTTGGTTGGCTGATGTCGATCATTCCTTCCGACCTGGACGCAGACGGTGACACGGATATCTTACTGACGGATCGCCGGCGCGAGCTGCGCGGCTGCCGATGGCTGGAGAATCCGGGACCGGGCGACGTGCAGAGCAAAGAATGGACGAACCATTTCCTCGGAGGACAGGACATCGAGGTGATGTTCGCGACCATGACGGACCTGGACCGGGATGGACGTCAGGATGTCCTGGTGGCAGCGAAGGAAGCCCAGGTGCTGTGCTTTCGACGACTGGATGACAGCGGTAAGCGATGGGCTGAGACGAGAATCCCCTTCCCGGAGGGTACGGGCACGGCCAAGGCCGTCGCCGTCGGAGACCTTGATTCGGACGGGCGTCCTGACATCGTGGTCAGTTGTGAGGGTGCCGACCCACCGAAGTCCGGCGTCAAGTGGCTGTCTTACGACAAATTCCCACTCGATCCGCATTGGACCGGCCATGAGATCAGCGGACCGACCGGAGTCAAATTCGATCTCGTGGAACTTCTGGATCTCGACGCCGACGGCGACCTGGACGTGCTGACCTGTGAGGAGGCGCAGAACCTGGGCGTCATCTGGTATGAGAACCCGCACCGGCAGCAAGCTCGTCAGGGTCTCTGACGGAATCAGAAAGGCCGGCCAGTCCGCTTCCAGGTCATTGCGAGCGGAGCGAAGGGCCCCCAGACGCAGAGGTCCGCGTTGGGGAACCCAAGCCGTCTCCAACACCGAGATCGAGATTGCTTCGTCGCTGCGCTCCTCGCAATGACATACAAGGCTCATTCCGACATGTGATTCACGTGAGGGAACGGTACGTCTTGCGGATCGCGTCCACGAGGTAATCGTTGATCCGTTGCGTATACTTGGCGCCGATCCGCACCTGGACGAAGCGGTCGAAGATTTCCAGGGTCTGTCGGCAGCAGTCCGGGCCGTACTGGATCTTCTTTCCCTCCGGGCTGTTGAACGACGGCCAATCCGGATGCCGGGCGCGTTTGTTCACGACGGATTCCGCGACGGGCAGCAGGACCGAGCCCGTCAGCGTGGAGGCCGGAACCTTCAGTTTTCTCAATTCCTGGATGCAGCGGTCGCGGGCCGCTTTATCGTTCATCTCCCAGCCCACGCAATAGCCGATATCGCCGTCCGGATCGGGACGCCGGCGCAGGCGAATGCCGGGAATATCCTGGATGCCCTCATAGACCGCCGAGGCGTTGCAGCGCATCTGGGCGACCATGGAATCGAGCTTCGATAGTTGCGCTCCGAGCACGGCGCCGGTGAACTCGTTCATGCGGAAGTTCTCACCCGCGAAGGTCTGGAGCCGGCTGGGCCCCGCGCGGTCGGTAAAGACACTGCGAATCTCGCCCATGTCGTGGAAACGGGCCGCACGCTCATAGAGCACCGGATCGCTCGTCACGACCGCGCCGCCCTCGCCGGAGGTCATCGTCTTGTTGATCTGAAAGCTGTAGATGGCGATGTCGCCGAGAGAGCCGAGTTTCCTGCCCCGATACGAGCCGCCCACGCATTGGGCGCAGTCCTCCACGACAGCCACGTGTCGTCTGCGGGCAATCTCCAGGATGGGGTCCAGATCGCAGGGGCCGCCCAGCAGATGCACCGCGATGACCGCTTTCGTGCGGGGCGTGATCTTCCGCTCGAAGTCCTGCGGATCGAGATTGAACGTGCGATCGATGTCCGCAAAGACGGGCAGCGCCCCCGCGTGCACGACGCAGGTGTAATCCGACCACCAGGTGTAGGCGGGGACGATCACCTCGTCGCCCGGCCCGAGGCCCAGGCCCGCGACGGCGCAGTCGAGGGCCGCGGTGCCCGAGGTCACGCCCAGCGCGAACTTCGTACCCATGTGCTTTGCGAAATCCTCCTCGAACCGTCTCACCTTGTCCGGCCGGCCCGGGCCCCAGTAGCGAAACGGCGAGCCGGATTCCAGGACCTCCAGCAGGGCCTGCTCCTCCTTCTTGTCGAAGAACTGGGGTCCCGTGTAGCCCGGATCGATATTAGGAATCTCCCCCGCGGGGGCGGTCTGCCCGGCGCGGAGTCCTGCGGTTCGCAAGCCGATTCCGGCGACGGACGCGGCCAGACAACCGGCGGTCAGAAAGTCCCGGCGGCTGACGCTTTGAGATTCGACATTTGAGGAAGTCCTGCGCGCGCTCATGTTCTGCCTCCTTTCTCAATGTGCCTTGCGCGAGCCCCTGTGCCCGGCTCGGCACAACCACAGTATACCAACAGCATCATTCGCATGGTACACTGGCCTGCACAGAAAATCAGACAGGTTCAGGAGGACAAGAATGGATCGTCGCGTGCAATCCACGTTTCTCGGTATCGTCATCGTCTCATATCTCTCCTGCGGTGCGGCCGTTGCCGAGGAGTTGTCAGCCGTACTGCTCGATGAGGATTTCTCCACGTTGCACACCGGCCTGCTGATGGACGCCGTCGGCGCCCACACGGAGTACCACTATCTGCCGCACGCATCACAGCGGGGCAGGTGGGCCGTCTCCGCGTTCAAATCCGACGGTTCGCAACGCGCCTGGCGCGTGATCGAGGAGGACGGCGCCCGCGTCATGCTGCAAGCCTATGAGAACAATCTCAACTACACGCATCCGATGCTGGTCACGGGAGACCCCCTGTGGCGCAACTATCGGGTCACCGCCCAATTCGCCCCAATTTCGAATAAAGGCCGGAGCGGTATCGTCCTGCGGTATCGGAATGACCGATGCTACTACTTTTGCGGCGTGGACGGCCCGCGCGCGATCCTCAAGAGGGTCCGCCACGCCACGGCGTTTCACAAGCCTGATGAAGAGATCCTGGCGGAGAAGCCCTGCGCCTGGACGCCGGGCAAGTACCTGTCCCTCGCGGTGGATATCAGTGGCAGTCGCATCTCGGCCCAACTGGGCGATGGCGTCGCGTTGGAGGCCGAGGACGCCATGTACCCGCAGGGCAGGATCGGATTGATGTCCGACGTGCCCACCCGGTTCAAAGACATCAAGGTGACGACCACAGCAGCGGAGAAGGGCTGGCTGGCGAGGCAGATCGCGGACCGCGAGCAGCAACTGCGGCGTTTGCAGGCGGCCAACCCTCGTCCGGTCGTGTGGCGAAAACTCGACACGGAAGGATTCGGCGTCGGGCGGAACCTGCGCTTCGGCGACCTGAACCACGACGGACAACCCGACGTGCTCTTCGGGCAGATGGTCCACCACGGACCCCGAGACTGCAACAGCGAGATTGCCTGCCTGACCGCGATGACGTTCGAGGGAAAGAGGCTCTGGCAGGTGGGCGAGCCGGACCAGTGGAAGGATGCGCTCACCAACGACGTGGGCTTTCAGATCCACGATCTGGACGGCGACGGCCAGACCGAGGTGGTCTACTGCAAGGGGATGGAGATCATCGTGGCGGACGGGGCTACCGGCCGGACCAGGTACAAGGCCCCGACCCCC
>Ga0172363_10003399_pt1 | contig 12953 bp, 8 predicted proteins | sample LakKivs2_kivu2a2_FD_114541 | JGI IMG/M metagenome (GOLD analysis project Ga0172363, IMG submission 114541) | Sediment microbial communities from Lake Kivu, Rwanda - Sediment s2_kivu2a2 | ecosystem: Environmental > Aquatic > Freshwater > Lake > Sediment | place: Rwanda: Western Province, Lake... | reverse complement strand
GTCCATGTCCCGGAAAATGTCCGTATCCATGCAGCCCCTTCAGATTATTCATACGGCGTAACTTCGTATATTTGGCAGGTTTTTAATTTGCCGCGCATTGTTCGCGAGGTAAAACCCGACTATATTTATGCCCCGACGCATATCGCCTACAAGGTTCCCGGCGTCAAAACGATACTGGCTATGCGAAACATGGCCATACCGAACTTCCTGAAAATTGACGTCCCCTTCAGAATGAGACTGAATCTTCTCTTTAAATACCTCCCATTAAAACATTCTCTTCGAAGGGCCGACAAAGTCGTGGCGGTCTCTAATTATGTGAAGGATTTCTTAAAAAAAGACATCGGCAAAGATGAAAAAGATATTTTCGTCGCCTACCACACGATAAATAGCCTGCATAAAGAAGATAATGACGACCAGCTCGAAAAATATGGTGGTCCCGTAAAAAACGATTATATTATTTTCGTTCCTGGGTCATATTACAGATACAAGAAATTCCACGCTCTGTTGAAATACATGGAAACTGTTAAACTGCCCCCAAATGCAAAGGTGATATTTGCCGGCGACGAAGCCGATACGAAATATCTCGGTCAATTGAAACAATATAGCGCCAGGTCTTATGAGCCGGTCTTTAAGGTCAGCTTGAGCGTACAGGAAATGAAGTTCTTTTACAGGACCGCCAGTTTGGTAATATTATCTTCAGAGGTTGAGGCCTGTCCCAATATCGCGCTCGAGGCGCTCGCGAACGGCTCCAAAGTCTTAGCGAGTGATATACCGCCATTCAGGGAAATACTCGGCGAGTTTGCCACTTACTTTGACGTCAGTAATAAGGATGATTTTATTAAAAAATACGAGACAGCGGCCTCTTCCGAGCCTGATCTTGCTGTTCAGGCCGAACAAATGAAAAAGGTCGGCAGCAGTAATTTACTCGATATTCTGCATTTTTCCGAGTCTGATTGAATTAATCCAAGACAACGTTTTGGTAAAATATGAAGGTTTCAATAATAACTGTTTGTTTCAATAGTAGCGCAACAATTGAAGATACGCTCAGGAGCGTTATCAGTCAGGACTACAAGGATATCGAATATATAGTTGTGGACGGGGCCTCTTCCGATGGTACACTTGATATTATAAACAGGTATAAAAATAAGATAGCCAAAGTTATATCCGAGCCGGACAACGGTATTTACGACGCGATGAACAAAGGGCTCAGGTCGTCAAGGGGCGACATTGTTGCGACTCTAAACGGCGATGACGTTTATGCCGGGGAGACAACCGTCAGCCGAATGGTAGAATTTATAAAACACAACGGCCTGGACGCCGCGTATGGAGATTTGATATATGTAGACCGCAGGAATTCAAACCGCTTAAGGCGATTCTGGAAGGCCGGCCCGTATAAGAAAGGCGCTTTTTACCGTGGCTGGGTCATGCCGCATCCGACGTTTTTTTGCCGGAAAGAGATTTACGAAAAATTCGGGTATTTCAATGACTCGCTGCAAATCGCAGCAGACTTCGAGCTGATGCTTCGCCTGATCGAAAAACACCGAATAAAAATCGGCTACCTTCCTAAAATCATCGTAAAAATGAGTACGGGAGGCAGGGCAAATGTTTTACGAGGCATGATACAAGGCAACAAAGAAATCATAAAATCCTTCCGCTTAAACGGCCTTCGTCTGTCTCCATGGTTTTTTGTCTGCAAACCGATAATAAAAATATCACAACTTTCCAGAAGACCTGGAAAAATAAACAACGGCAATATCGACTTGTAAAAGACCAAATGGATATAAAGATGACACACGTGCTTGGTAAATTGGTATCTTTCAATGTAAGGCTAAGCGAAATATTAGACCGAAGAATATCCTGTTTTTCAAAAAAGGAAAGCCACAATAAGCAGCTTTTGTTTTATGTTAATGAGGTCATTGACAAATGTAAACCCTGCGCAGTGCTCGAAGTAGGTGGGCTCGACAAACCATTATTGAAACGATCGAAAGAAATAAGATATGATGGCCTGGATATAGAGCACAAGGAGCATTATGAGCGTACTTATGACAGTTTTTTCGTACAGTCTATAGAAGACCCGATAAGAAACAAGTACGACCTGATTATTTCGAAGTCTGTGCTTGAACACGTCCGGGATAATGATGCCGGTATAAAACAAATGTACCAGGCCTTACGAACGGGCGGATATGCGATACATTATTTGCCATCCAAATATCACCCGTACTCACTTGCACTGAGGTTATTAGGACCAAATTGGCAACGTAGATTGATTGAAGCACTTAGGCCATGGGCGAGCAATGAAACCGGCTATCCTGCTTTCTTTGATAAATGTTCTCCTAAAGAAATGAGAAGGCTTTTTAATTGCACAGGATTTGATTATGTAAAAATAATACCCTTTTTCAAAGCAAACGACTATTTCCGATTTTTCCTCCCGTTTTGTATCACCGTGACATTCTGGGAAAACATTTGCGCAAAACTCAGACTGGAGCAACTCTGCTCCGGCTTCATTATTATTGCGAGGAGATAGATTATGAGAACCCAGGCTATACTATTTTTGACAAATATGATCCTGATTAACCTGGCATTTGTTGTTTCTTTTCTTGTTAGAACAGGTGTAAACATTCCCGAATATAATTTCATGCCATACAAGAAAAGTTTTATATTTATAACACTGATATACATGTCCGCTTTGTCTTTTTTCAGGGTATATAAAAACAGGTTCAGATCCTCGTGGGACTTGTTCAAAAGAGTCTTTTTGGGATTGTTTTTCGGAACGTTATTAAGCATCGCTTTTGTTTACGTATTCAGGATCAAATGGGGCGCCTTCCCAACCACCGTTTTTGTTCTTTCCTTCTTCATCACTCTTCTGCTTATTTTTAAGCTGAACCAGTACGTCCTCAAGGCCGGAAAAAGGATAAAAAAGAAGGTCCTCGTCATCGGCTGGGACAATGCAGACGACATCGTAGGAAGAAAGGCAGTGGTCGAAAAAATCAGCAGCGATGAAATAGGGCAGGTGACAAAATATAACGACGTCGACGAAGTTGTTATATGCGAAAGTATCAAAGATGACAGAATCCTGAACCTCCTCATCTATCTCGTACAAAACTTGAAAATAGACGTTGTTTTTAGTCCTTCGATTTACACCGAGCTACTGTCCGACAGAATCAAAGGCGACAATTCGGTCCACTTTATCAGCACCTTCGTCGGAGAAAAACGGGATATTGAGGAGTTTATGATGAGGGCCCTCGACATAGCCGGCAGCATTCTGATTCTGGTTTTTTCCGTGCCGGCGACGATTCTGATCTCCCTGCTGATCAAAATTTCATCCTCCGGCCCGGTTTTCTACACACAGCAAAGAGTCGGCAAAGACGGCAAGCTCTTTATGCTTTACAAATTCAGAACAATGGTTGTGGACGCGGAGAAGGAAGTCGGTCCCGTCCTGGCAAGCCGGAACGACCCCCGCGTCACGAAAGTCGGAAAATTTCTGCGCGCCATACGATTGGATGAGCTTCCCCAGCTTATCAACGTGCTAAAAGGCGATATGAGCCTGGTCGGCCCCAGGCCGGAACGGCCAAATTTTGTTAAAGAGCACAAAGCTCTGCACGAATTGAGACTGGCCGTTAAACCTGGACTGACGGGCCTGGCCCAGATTCGAAGCTTCTACGATTTGAAGCCCCAGCATAAAATTAAATACGATTATCTCTACATCCAAAAAAGGTCGCTGCTGCTGAACCTGTATATATTAATCCGAACTATCCCCGCCGTCTTTTCCAGAAAAGGCTGGTAGCCTCTTAACAAGAGGAAGCAAGAATGGACACACTTACGACCACTTTATACGAAAGGCTGCTCACTCTGGCCCTGATTCTTTCTCCCCGCACACCGCTGCCACCCGACCTCCCTACTCCCCTGGAAAATCAGAATGAGCTCAAACAGAGAATGCCCTCTGAGCATTTACCTCTTGCAAGAATACTTCGCGACGAAGTGATATTGCCGAGAAAGCAACATATCGGCTCGACGGCCATGATGAATGTCAACCACCTGATCCCTTACTATAAATACCTTCCACGATTCCAACTGCTCAGCCTTATCAAACGCGGATTCACCGCCTGCCGGCGCTCTTTTACCAACACTGAATACTTCAAAGACTAGCAAAAGCGCCACGGAATATGGCATGCCACATACAAAGTTGCACGCTATTACCATCTCTACCGCTCGGCCACAACCGAGGGTCTGAAGTTCGACGTTACCACAAGACTGAACCTGCCCATAGTATTCTGCGCCGAGAACATTTGTTTCAGACTGGACGGTACCCATAGGTCAAGCGTTGCAAGGTTTCTCGGAAAAAAAGAAGTGCCTGTGGTTGTGGTTGTTCCAGACGACATACGGCACATTGCAATATCCGACGAGCTGCGCAATTTCGTTGAAACACTCGCCCCTCCTGCGCCGGGTACTTTCACTCTAATCTAAATTCGTTCAGCTTCAGTTACGAACCGGATTTTTTTATTGCAAAATACAAGTGAACAAAGTATAAATTTCACCAGAGAATATCCGTGCAAAGAACCCGGATTCGCGCTTATGTACATTATATTCAAACCACCTTTTAATGGAACGTGAGGAAACATGCCATGAAAACTTCATATCTCAAAGCAAATTTTACTCTATTGTCCGTCTTTCTATCGCTCGGATTCGTTCTGACCGGCTGTAAGAAAGAAACTCCATCGCAACAAAAGCCAGCCGTATCCACCCCATCGGTACAAGATCAAACTGCAAAAGAGAAGGAATTCCTGTCGGCGCCGGATGCCGTGACCTGCCAGCTTGAGAAAACCACGATCTCCAAGCTCGATCTCCCCAAAAACCACATGGCGTCGTTTGTCCACAGGATGGAGAGGGAAAACAGGCAAGATATCAAGGCAGGCAGGATCATTCTCGCCAATCGCCCGTACAAAATTCTGTTGGGAGAAAGGCCGGAACGGGAATTTTACATATACGACATCGAAACAGGAATTGGTCCATACTGGTGGGGCTCATGGAGCTTACATTCGTATCACAAGATTGGCGATAAGTTTTTCGAATTCATGCTAATCGAGGGCGGCACTAAAATTGCCGCCCGGCAATATACAGGACCGCTCGGCACAATCACGGTCGGCAAGGGCGGCAGAGAGCTTGAAAAAGTTGAATTCAACGGTTCAGTACATCAGAAGGAAAACGTCGCTGCACCTATAGGAATAGTCAAGGAAAACTGGCCTGACCCGGTAACCGAATGCAAAATTCCCGTAGGTGATTATACGGCGTATCTTATGAAAGTGACCTATGACAACCTGTCTATCGACATCTCCAACAATTACCACACAAATGCACAAGGCCAGTCGGCGGGCAAGGAAATCGTCTATGGCATGCAGGTACGTCAAGACAAGCCGTACGTGCTGGATTTCTCGAACGAGCCGATGGTTGTGTTTGACCAGCAGCCCATGAACCAGACCGCTTTTTCGCGTGGAGATGAGATCAAGTTCGCCGCCGTGCTTATCGATCCGAAGCTGGATATTATGATACGCGGGCTGGATGACACGTCCGTCAAAGTTGACAAAGAGTACAAAGATGCAAACGGCAAAGTAATTCATACCGTAAAACAAGACAAGTCGCTGGATCCGAATGTCGTTATAGCTCGCGACGATGGTGAAGTCATCGACAAAGGTGTAATGCCCTTTGGCTGAGCGGGCACGTGCGGGTACACGTGGCGTGTACCAGACGACCTCAAAATCAACGGCGACAAGGAAGAGCTGACCGTGACAGTGACATACGAAACGCAGAAGCTTTACGGCAAAGTCAGCGCACAGCGAAAAATCAAAATACGAAAATAACAGGAGTAAGGAAACAAAAACATTCTCGTATCATGCGCTGTTTCATTTAAATTACGATAACTTTTGTCTTTTCATCATCCCAGCCATGAGCCGGAATCCCGGAAATCAACAATGGATTCCCGCTCGGGCGGGAATGACAAACACCGTTCAACAACAAAATTGAATCAGGTATATACCTAAGGCGATAAAATGATAAAACTCAAAGATTCAATAGAAGTCAAAACGTCTCCTGAGAAAGTTTTCCAGTAGCTCTCCCGGCGTATGAAAGACAGGGAATCTTATCGAGCCTGGCATCCCGACTACGTGGACATTCGCTGGATTAAGGGCGAACCTTTGCGGGAAGGCTCCATAGTTTATGTGGAAGAGTATCTTCAAGGGGATTTGCATAAACTGAAATTTCGTATTACGAAGATTATGCCGAACAGATTGATTGAATACAGAAGTTATAGATTAAATTCGTAAATCAGGCAGCCTTGCGGCCTTTTGTCATCGTCAGGCGAACGGAGATAACCCGATAGAGCACCGCTAAAACAAATATCAATACGAGCAATCCCGCGGCACGTAAAAGAAGGCCGTTCAACATGGAGCTGTAACGGCCTGACTCAAACAAATCCTCTACTTCGGCCAACAGCGCCTTGATGTCGTTCGCCGCCCGGGAGGTGTGCTCCGCCGTGTCGCTATAATCCTTGATATCGAACGACGATTCTTTTTTCTGTGACGAAGACCTGACCTTGCCGAACTCTTCCACTGCCTCGCCCGTGGCTTTTGCCGCGTTCTCCCAAGCCTGAGCCGTGACGGTGACATCCTTAGCCACGGCGTTAAACGAGCCAGCGGTTTGGTCAAGCTTATCAAGAGTATTATTCAGAGCAAGCGAGGTTTTCTCGGCCTGATGGAGTGTCTGCTGAAGAGCCGCCTGTTTTTCATCAATATCCTCAACAAACTGAGTCAACTGCTGGGCAAGGCGCTCCGGCAATTCTTCAGCCGTCTTCTCAAGGCGGACGCTGCTTTCGGAAAGCTGCGACAAACTGTTCAGGAATGATTTGGTCATGCCCATCTCTTCGAGATCGAACAGCAGCAGTTGCAACTGCCAGCACGAAGATTCGGGCAATTCGGCGACTATACTGGAAAAACGCTCGGCCGTATCGCTGAACCGATGTATCGCCGAGGCCGTCCTGTCAACGCCTTCCATCGCCCGGAAGGGCGTCATCGGAATCTTCAGCACGCTTAAAAAAGGGTTCGGCTGGCCCTTCTGTACCTCGGTCGCATACACGATTACATTCGAAAACGTACCTCTGATGGGATTGTTATGGGCAAACTCGATCACGTTTTTGCGGGTCGCCTCGAAAACATCTTCCTTGAGAAAAATGATTCCTATACGCTGGATTTCCGCTTCCAGGCTTTTGACGCCGGCAAGTGCGATCTGAAGCGCATCTCCAAACAGCACGCTTCCCTCGCCTTCTTCGAGATACATCCTGAACCTTGTGCACAAAGCCCACGTCTCGACAAACGCCACAATCGAGTCGTCATTGTCCAGCATTGCATTAAGCCCCTGAACCATCCGCGCCCTCATCTGCAGCGTCGTTTTTTCCGTTCTCGTGCTGGGCACGCGCTCGTTAAGCTCGTTCGAAACCTGTCTTAGTGTGGCTTTGAAGTATTCCCGGAATTTATCAAGCTGCTCCCCCAGCTCCTGCTTTGAAAACTGGCCCGTGGTCGGAGTTACACCGCTGCCGATTTTGCGTCGTCCCGACGAGCCACAGCCTTCCAGCAGAAGAAACAAAAACATTCCCAGAATCACCGTGACTATCGAGACGTAACGGTACACAGTATATTTGTACGCCATTTCATGCTCCTTCCATTATCGCTTCTGCTTTATCTCACATCGCATTTTAATGATGACCAAAACATTTTCGAGAATTCAACTTATCACAAACATTATAAGCCTCTGTCGTAAAAATACGAGAGAAAATCTCCGGCGTGAACCTCAACCTGTATTTCAGACGATATGCCGATCATCTCCCGAGCAGAGAATTGCAGAACGGCATGCGCTCCGCGAATTAACGAGCAAACGGCCGTTTGAAGCTTTCAGGCTAATCTTCCTCTTTTTTCCTGGCGTACTGGGCGATGATCTGCTGCTGGACGTTTGGCGGCACCAGCTCGTAATGGCTGAGCGTCATCGAGTAGCTGCCCCGGCCGCCGGTCACGCTTTTGAGCTGGCTGTTGTACTGCGTGACTTCCGAGAGCGGAACCTGCGCCTTGATGACGATGAAATTGCCGGCCAACATATCCTGCCCCTGGACCCTTCCGCGCTTGGAGGCCAAATCACCGGTGATGTCGCCCACGTTCTCGGCGGGAATAGTGACTTCTATATTGACAATCGGCTCGAGCAGGACGGGTTTTGCCTTTTGCAGGGCATCGACGAACGCGCCCTTGCCCGCAGCGCGAAACGCGACCTCCTTCGAATCGACTGGGTGGTACTTGCCGTCATAGATGGAAACGGCCACGTCCTGCATTGGGAAACCCGCGACGATGCCGTTCTGCATGACCTCGTTAATGCCCTTGAACACGGCCGGCTCGTACTGGCCGGGTATCGAGCCGCCGAATATGTCCCAGCTAAACTGAAGCGGCGGGTCCGAGTTCCGCGCGGCCGGCTCGACGCGAAGATAAACCTCGCCGAACTGCCCCGCTCCTCCGGTCTGCTTTTTATGCCGGTAGTGACCCTCGGCCTTTACGGTTATCGTCTCGCGGTAAGGAATCTTCGGCTCTTTAGTAATGATCGACAGCTTGAACTGGTTTTTCATCCTTTCGAGCATCAATCGCAGGTGCAGGTCGCCGAGTCCGTTGGCGACCAGCTCTTTGGTCTGCTGGTCCCGCGTGACCTTAAAGCACGGGTCCGCCTCGCATAATTTTTCAAGAGCGGAGCTGATTTTCTGCTCGTCCCCCCTCGTGGCCGGCTCCATCGCTAATGAGAACATCGGCTCCGGCACGGGCGGCATATTGATCTTCCCCGCTACCTTGCCGTCGTGCACAAGGTCTCCGATTTTAAGATCCTCGATCTTGGCCAGGGTAATAATGTCGCCGGCAATGCCAACATCGACGGGATTATTCTCCCCGCCCTGCGATTTCAGGATATGACCCGGACGAACGCCCTTCTTCTCGTCGTTGCGCAGCATGTTCGTATCCGACTTGATAGTGCCGCTGAAGATGCGGACGGATGAGTACTTCATATTCGACCGCGGATCGAACCCCACGCGAAAGACCAGCCCCGCCAGCGGCCCGGCGGCGTCGGCCCTTAGCTCTGTGACGTTCTCGCCGGCCTTTAGCTCAACGGGTTTGGCCTGCAAAGGTGACGGCGTGTATTTGACGATAATATCCAAAAGCTCCTGGATCCCGACTTCCCGCCGGGCATCTGTAAAAAATATCGGAACCAGCGTGCCAGCCTTTAACGCCTCCACAAAAACCGAAGCAATCTTCTCGACGGATATTTCCTCGCCCCCAAGGTAGCTCTCCATCAGTTCATCATCGGCCTCGATAACGCATTCGATAAGCTCGGTATGGGCCTGACCGACGTCCATCAGCGGCGATTCGCCGCTGTCGTTTTCGATGCAGTCGATCACGGATGACTTGTCCGCAGCGGGAAGATTCGCACAGCGGCATTGCGGGCCGAACGTATCCTGAATATTCTTTATCAACTCGGCGAAAATCACGTTTTCGGCGTCCATTTTATTTATGACAATAATCCGCGGCATGCCAATCCCGGCGGTCAGTTCAGCCATTTTGCGGGTGATGGTCTCTATGCCGGCAGCGGCACTGATAACCAGCACGGCTGTCTCGGCCGCCGATATCGCCTTGATCGAAGGGCCGATAAAGTCCGGATAGCCCGGCGTATCGATGATATTTATCAGCTTGCCCGCGTGCTCGGCGTGAACAAGGGCCGATTGTATCGAATGCTGGTGCTCTTTCTCCTCATCGTAGAAGTCGCAGATGCTCGTCTTGTCGTCCACGCTGCCGAGCCGGCTCGTCGCCCCGGTTTTATGCAGTATCGCCTCCGCCAGAGACGTTTTTCCGCCGCCCCCGTGTCCTAAAAGTACAATATTCCGTATATCGCCGGTACTAACCACTTTTTAAGCCTCCATAAAGCTAATTGTCAATTGCCAATAAAGCCAATGATAATACAACAATTCCGCACACAATGAAAAGGTTTTTTTCAAAAAAGTCAGACTTATTCCCTCCGATGAGGATTTAACTATTGACAAGGGCTTGCGATTTTAGTATATAGCATCGCTTTCGTCTTAAATTAATTTTAGAAGGAGAAGTATAGAATGTCAGAAAAACGAGTTTACTTCTTCGGCGGTGGAAAAGCCGAAGGCAACGCAAAAATGAAAGAGCTGCTGGGCGGCAAGGGGGCGAACCTCGCTGAGATGTCCAACCTCGGCATACTGGTGCCGGCAGGATTTACAATTACGACCGAGGTGTGCACGCACTTCATGAAAACGGGCGGCAAGTACCCCGCGGGGCTGCAAAAAGACGTGGACGCAGCCCTGAAAAAAGTCGAAAAATTCATGGGCGCCTGGTACGGCGATCCTGATAATCCGCTGCTTTTCTCCGTTCGTTCCGGTGCCCGGGCATCGATGCCCGGAATGATGGAGACTATTCTCAATATCGGTCTGACGAGCAAGACCATTCCGGGGCTGATTGCCAGAAGTGGAAGCGAGCGCTTTGTATATGACGCGTACCGGCGTCTGATTATGATGTACTCCGACGTCGTCATGGAGAAGGCGGCCGGCATCGAGCCCGAGGAAGGCAAGGCCATCCGGCACCTGCTCGAAAAAGAGATGCAGAGAATCAAAGACCAGCGCAGCGTCAAGCAGGACACTGAGCTGACCGCCGACGACCTGAAGGAGCTCGTCGCCGTCTTCAAAAACAAGATCAAGCAGGTCCTCAAGAAAAATTTCCCCGACGACCCCACAGACCAGCTCTGGGGCGCCATTGGCGCGGTCTTCAGATCATGGAACGGCAAGCGGGCGAAAGCCTACCGCCGTATCGAGGGCATCCCCGACGACTGGGGCACCGCCGTCAACGTCCAGTCGATGGTCTTCGGCAACATGGGAGACGACTGCGCCACCGGCGTCGCATTCACACGCAACCCGGCTACGGGCGAAAACAAATTCTACGGCGAGTTCCTCGTAAACGCCCAGGGCGAAGACGTCGTCGCCGGAATTCGCACACCACAGGCCATCAACAAGGATTCCATGAACGATTCCTCGCGTCACCTTCCCTCGCTGCAAAAGCTCATGCCGGGTTTGTACAAGGAGCTGGCCGGCATACGCTCCCGGCTCGAAAAGCACTACCGTGACATGCAGGACATCGAATTCACAATCCAGAGCGACAAGCTCTATATGCTTCAGACCCGCGTCGGCAAGCGCAACGGCGCCGCCGCCGTCACCATGGCCGTCGATATGGCAAATGAGAAGCTCATAACCAAAAAGGAGGCTATCATGCGCGTCAGGCCCGAGCAGCTCGATGAGCTGCTGCACCCCATGCTGGACCCGAAGGCGGAGAGGAATGCCGTTCGTCTCGCCAAGGGCCTGCCCGCCGGTCCGGGCGGCGGGGTTGGCCAGATAGTCTTCACCGCCGACGACGCTGAGACGTGGGCCAAAGAGAAAAAGAAAATCATCCTCGTCCGCGATGAGACCAGCCCCGAGGACGTCCATGGGATGCGCGTCGCCCAGGCCATTCTCACAGCCCGCGGGGGCATGACCAGCCACGCTGCTCTCGTCGCCCGCGGCTGGGGCAAGTGCTGCATCGTCGGCTGCGGCTCGCTCAATATCGACAGCACCAAAAAGACCATGACCGTCGACGGCAGGACCTTCGGCGAAGGAGACTGGATTTCGCTCAACGGCTCCATCGGCACCGTGTACGAGGGACGGATCGATTTGCTGCCGGTCGACCCGGAGCGAAACAAAAGCTACAAGATGCTCATGTCGTGGGCCGACAAGTTCCGCAGGCTCAAAATACGTACTAACGCCGACAATCCTCACGACGCCGGGCTCGCGCGGAGCTTCGGCGCCGAAGGCATCGGCCTGTGCCGGACCGAGCACATGTTCTTCGGCCCCGACCGGATTGCCCCGATGCGGGAGATGATTCTGGCCGACGATGAAAAGGGCCGCAAGAAGGCCCTTCGCAAACTCCTGCCGCTGCAGCGCAACGATTTCATCGGCATCTTCAAGGCCATGGATGGATTGCCCGTAACAATCAGGACGCTGGATCCGCCACTGCACGAGTTCCTGCCGCAGGACGCCGAGACCCGGCGGGAAATGGCTGCGCTGATGGGTGTCACGGAAGAGGCCATCAAGACCAAAGTCGAATCGCTGCACGAGCTGAACCCGATGCTGGGCCACCGCGGCTGCCGGCTCGGCATCACCTATCCCGAGATTACCGAGATGCAGGTCCGCGCCATAATCGAGGCGGCCTGCCGCGTCGCCAGGAAGGGCGTCAAGGTCTATCCCGAAATTATGATCCCGCTGGTCGGAACGAAGGCCGAGCTGGCCAACCAGCGAGACCTGACCGTCGCCACCGCCAAGGCCGTCATGAAGGCCGAAGGCGTCAAGGTCGATTACATGGTCGGCACCATGATCGAGATTCCGCGTGCCGCTCTGACCGCCGACGAAGTGGCGGAGGTGGCCGAGTTCTTCTCGTTCGGCACGAACGACCTGACGCAGATGACGTTCGGATACAGCCGGGACGACGTCGGCAAGTTCCTGCCGATTTATCTCAAGGGCAAGATACTCGCCGCCGACCCGTTCCAGACCCTGGACCAGACCGGCGTGGGCCAGTTGGTGGACCTCGGCATCAAGAGGGGCCGCTCGACCAGGCCTAAGCTCAAGGTCGGCATCTGCGGCGAGCACGGCGGCGACCCGAAGAGCGTCGAGTTCTGCCATCGCGTCGGCATGAATTACGTCTCATGCTCACCGTTCAGGGTCCCGATAGCAAGACTCGCCGCGGCCCAGGCGGCAGTACGCTGATTCGTACAGCGTACTGCGTAATGCGTTCTCCGTATTACAATATTTAGCCCCCCGGTTTTAGCGGGGGGTTTTTTAT
>Ga0172363_10003397_pt1 | contig 12955 bp, 16 predicted proteins | sample LakKivs2_kivu2a2_FD_114541 | JGI IMG/M metagenome (GOLD analysis project Ga0172363, IMG submission 114541) | Sediment microbial communities from Lake Kivu, Rwanda - Sediment s2_kivu2a2 | ecosystem: Environmental > Aquatic > Freshwater > Lake > Sediment | place: Rwanda: Western Province, Lake... | reverse complement strand
TGCTTGACTAAAAAGCCGCGTTCCTGTATAAATTCAAGGTCATTTCATCCGGATTGGAGGTGAAAGCTTTTGGCTTTCGTCATAGTCGAAGAAGGCGAATCTCTTGACATCGCCCTCCGCCGTTTCAAAAGGAAAGTCCAGCAGGAAGCGATCATAAAAGAGATCAAGAAGCACTCAGTCTATTTCAAGCCCGGCGAGCGGCGGCGGCTCAAGGAGGCCCAGGCGCGCAAGCGCATGCGCCGGCGGTTGAAAAGGGAACGAACGGTCGAATACTGACGGCTTTCATCTCCTGCGGATCCGTCTTCGAGCGGAATACAATTTAGTCTGTCTGGCAAGGGAGTCTTACGACGCAAAAACCCGAATGGTTGAAAGTCCGGCTTCCATCCGACCCGAATTTCTTCCGGGTCGCGGCCCTGATCAAGAAATACAAACTTCACACGATATGTGAAAGCGGCCGCTGCCCCAACCGGGCCGAATGCTGGTCGCGGAAGACGGCCACCTTCATGATTCTCGGCGACATCTGCACGAGAAACTGCGCGTTTTGCGCCGTGACCAAAGGCCGGCCCGGCCCGCTCGATCCCGGTGAACCGGCGGCCGTCGCCGAAGCCGCGGCTATTCTGGGCATAAAATACGCAGTGGTCACGTCGGTCACGAGAGACGATCTGGCCGACGGCGGAGCCGCCCATTTCGCTCAAACCGTCGGGGCCATCCGCCGGCGGAACGAGGGCAGCCGGGTCGAAATCCTCATCCCGGACTTCCAGGGCAGTCTCGAAGCGCTGGAAACCGTGCTCGAGTCAGGCCCGGAGGTGATAAACCATAACGTCGAGACGGTTCCCAGTCTATACCGGAAGATCTGGCGGCCGGCCCGGAATTATTCGGTTTCCCTCGGGGTCCTGCGGGCGGCGGCGGAAAGAGGAGCCCTGACCAAGTCCGGGCTGATGGTCGGACTGGGCGAATCAGAAAAAGCTTTGATCGAGACGATGAAAGACCTGAGGAGCGTAAACTGTCAACTGCTGACCGTCGGCCAATATCTGCAGCCGACCTTAAAGAATCCCCCGGTCGAAAAATACTACACGCCCGCGGCCTTCGAAGACCTGAAGACCGAAGCCCTTAAGCTGGGTTTCAAACAAGTGGCTTCCGGGCCTCTGGTCAGGAGTTCCTACCTGGCCGATCCGCTGTACGAAAAGGCAAAACAGGAGAGAACGGAAAAATGAGATACATGATTTTCACCGACATCCACGGCAACTATGAGGCCTGCGCGGCCGTCCTTAAAGCCGTACACAAGAAACGGATAGACAGTTACATCTTCCTCGGCGACCTGGTAGGATACGGCGCCTCCCCCAACGAGGTCGTTCAGGAAGTCAGGTCCCTGAAACCGCTCAGCATATTACGCGGCAACCACGACAAGGCCGTGACCGGCCTGGATTCCGTCCAGACGTTCAACCCGATAGCCGCCGCGGCTATTTTCTGGACCAAAAAGGTCCTGTCCAAAAAAAATCTCGATTACCTGAGGCAACTGGAGCGGGGGCCGATGATCGTCGGCGAAAACATAATGATCTGCCACGGGGCCCCCTTCGACGAAGATTATTACATATTCGGCGAGTTCGACGCCGCCGAAGCTTTTTCTTACGTGACCACTCCGCTCTGCTTCTTCGGCCACACCCATTTTCCCTTCGTCTACACGGAAATCGAGGGGAACGTCGAAAGCACTTTCCTCGAGGGCGACTCGAACGAAATCAAGCTCGAGAAAGGGGTCAAGTACCTCATCAATCCCGGCTCGGTCGGCCAGCCGAGGGACAGAAATCCCAGAGCCGCTTACGCGGTTTACGACTCGGAAACAAGAATCATCAAGTTCTACCGGGTCGAATACGATATCGAGCTGGCCCAGAAAAAGATTCTCGACGAACACCTGCCGCCGGCTCTGGCCGAAAGACTGAGCATGGGCATCTGAGGCCCGGAGCGTCGAGGCCGGCTAAAGCTTCGGATTGGCATAACAGTAAACGCAGGCCCCCGGACAGGCCTGGGTATAGCTGCCTATGTCCACCGATTCCGTGCAGCCGCAGTCGGGCCGTTGCGTCCTGTCGCGGGCAACCGAGGCCGGCTCGCGGCCGGGATGGAGTTCTCTGAGGAGGCGGCCGTCGATGCAGCTCGAGGGCCGGATGCCCTCGACCGAGCTCAGAAACGACTGGCTGCAGGCGTAAAGAGTCAGCCCCAGGTCCGAGGCGATCGACGTAAGCTCACGGGCGTATTTTTTCTTCTCTTCTTCCGGCGGATCGACGAAATCTATGCCTCGGGCGGCGGCCCGGCGCCGGGCCTTCGCGTACCACTGGACAAAGCTCATCCTGAGGTCTTTTATCCCGGCCGATCGGGCCCGCTCAGCCAGGGCTGGGAAAAAACCGAGGTTAGTCAATACCCGGCCGTTTTCCCTCCAGAAAACGACCGGATCGAAACGAAGGCTGACCCGCCGGGGATCTCCGGCCAGACGAACCAGCGGCTCGACCTGGGCCAGAGCTTTCGAGGCAGCGGGGATCGCCGGTTCGAGCGGCCCGCCGCCGAGCCCGGTCACGGTGAAATGCAGGTAAATCTGGTCGTAGCGGAGAATCTGTTTTTTTAGACGGGCCGTGCCGGCCAGCAGGTTGGCGAAATTCTTCGACCAGAAAACGATTGTGTGAACTTCCGAAGGCAGCAGGCCGACCTGGTACGTCCGCCTCGGCCCCCGGACTACGGCCTGGCCTTGCTCGAGGCAGGCGGCCAGCCAGCCGGGGAAAAAGGACACGAGATCGGTCCGGCGCGAGGCACTGATGACTTTCTTCATCGTCTTTTTCCGGAGGCCGGATCCGTGGGCGGGCAGGCGGCCGGGTCGGAGCGGGAAACCTCAGCCGTCCCGTTCCTTGAAAAGGCGGTCGCCGAGAGTTTCACCGAGGAAAAATTTGAACAGGAAAAAGTAAACGCCGGCCAGCAGGACATATAAAATGAGCACGGGCCGCGGGGTCACGGCCAGAAGATCGAAGAGCGTCGCTGCCATCGACCTGGCCGCGAGCCACAGGGCCAGAAGCCAGAAGACGCCGATGAACAGCAAGTCGAATACCAGGGATTTGAAAAAGACGGACAGACTGAAAGCTTTGATCCGGGCCCGGGCCGTCGTGGGGCCGGCCCCGGCGAACGGTCCGGCGGCGGGGCGAGCAGTCTCCCGGACGTCGGCCGGCGTTTCAGCGGCCGGCGGAATATCGGGCCGGGGATAGAAAAAAGGCTCGGCTTCTTCTCGAACCTCCTCTTCCTCTTCTTCAACTTCCTTTGTTTCTTCAGCGCCGAGCTCGACTTCTTCCAATTCTTCGTCCGGCTCTTCTTCCGGCTCTTCGGAGATCACTCTTTCCCCTTCTTCCTCCGCTTGTTTCTCCTTCTCTTCTTCCAGTTCTTCCTCTTCCTGTTCTTCTTCCTCGTAATAAGGCAACACCGGTGTTACATCCTGCTCCGGAAGACCCATGGTCGAATCGGAACTTTTTTCCCCGGCGAACAATTCACCCAGATCCTTTTTCCGGGTTTCCGGCTCTTCGGGAGGATTTATCATCCGGTCGGCCCAGGGAGGAAGACTGCCGGACTCGCCCGTCTTTTCGGTGGTATCGCCTTCCGGCCGGACACCGGCAGTATCACTCGAACCGGCGCTGCCGGTCGTCTCTGCCCCGGGAGATTCGGGGGCTCCGGATTCGCCGGCCCCGGCTTTCTGTTCATCCTCGAGGCCGTTTAAAATTTCCTCCAGGCCTTGCCGGCCGAGGTCGACGGTCCGGCCGATTTTATCCAGCTCCCGGGTTTCGAACGTTCCCTCGGCCAGAGAAACTGTTCCTTCTGCTTGTTTTTTTTCTTCCGGCTCCACGAAATAACCGGCCTCGGTCCCGGAGCCGGCCTTTTCTTCTCCGGACGGCTCTCCTCCTTCTACGACCGGCTGCTCATCTTTTTCTCCCGCGCAGCCCTGACCTGAGCCGGTTCGCAGCGAGCCGGCTGCTTCCCGTTCCTCGGCTTCCGCTTCGAGTTCCGGAAACGAAGTCCTCGTACTCTCTTCCTGGGATTCTTCGGCCGGTTTTTCGGCGGCTTCTTCGCCGGCCGCTTGACCGGAGACTTCTCCGGTCACTTCTTCCGGCTCACCCGTACTGTAGTCTTTTTCGTCGATCTCGAGATCGACTATTTTTTCGCCGGGTATTTCTTCCTCGATTTCGTCATCTTCGGTGAAAAGAAGCTGCGTGCCGCAATTAGGGCAGTACTTGCTCGACTCGTCGACGATGGCATGGCAGTAAGGACAACGGGTTATGGCCATTACTTAATTTATAGAATCAATCGGTTCTCCTGTCAACTGCTATCTAACTCCTGGATATTGATCGGCGGGCCGGCTTTTAGTAGACTCTGCGTTTCAGGCCAATCTATGAGCAAAGCCGCCTCAGCTTTCGGAAACGCGCTGGTCACCGGAGCTTCAGCCGGAATCGGGGGCGAGTTTGCCCGCCAGCTGGCCGCTTCGGGCGTCAATCTGACTTTGGTCGCCCGCCGCCGGGACAGGCTCGAGGCTCTGGCCGCCGAACTCAGAGAGAAATACGGCGTCTCGGTCGACATCCATACCGCCGATCTCTCGAAACCGGCCGAGATCCAGGCCCTGGCGACAAAGATAGCGGAAAGCAAAGACATCGATCTTCTGGTCAATAACGCCGGCTTCGGCGGCAAGACGAGCTTCTCCGAAGACAGCCCGGAAAATTCGGAGTCCATGATTCAGGTTCACGTCGTCGCCCCCATTCTCCTCTCCCGGGCCGCGGTTCCGGCGATGCTGGCCAGAAAGAGAGGAGCGGTTATCAACGTCTCTTCCCTGGCTGCTTTTTCTCCACTTTCGGGAGCGATGTACAGCTCGACCAAGGCGTTGCTGACCATGTTCTCCGTGAATCTCGGGCAAGAGCTCCGCGGCACCGGAGTGCACGTCCAGGCCTTATGCCCGGGTTTCACCCACACCGAATTTCATGAAGCCGCAGCCATAGACGAAAAGCGCATTCCCGGACCGTTCTGGACGACGGCCCGCCGGGTGGTCCGGACTTCGCTCGCCGCCCTGGCCGGAAATAAGGTCATCGTCATCCCCGGCTTCCGCAACAAAGTCCTGGGGTTCGTGATGCGCTGCCCGCTCACCTCCTGGATCATCCCTGTGGCTGGGAGGCTGCCGGCCGTGAAAAAGCGCACCGGCCGCGCCTCGCCTTCAGGATCTCTCTGAGTTCCGCCCATATGGCGCGCGGCTCTCCATGATGACGAACTCCTTGTTCGGCGCCACGGCCGAGAAAAGCTCCGCGAACACGGGGCTTCATAAAATCGATATACACATATTTGTATAATTGTCAACGTAAACGCGACTGACTTCCCCTATGCATCCAACCAGCATAACGGTCTTGAGCCCTGACGGGAATTCGCTTTTTGCCTTTTTTGGCCGCGAGTATCTTATCGAAGCCGTAGACTTGACCGCCGCCGTAGCGGTGAAGAGGTTCAGGAGGATTTATCCCAGGATTCCCCATATCGAAAGCAGTTGGGAGACAGACCTACGTAAGAAATATGGTTTTCCGAAGATCGAATACGAAACGGACATCCGGGGGCTCTACCCGACAAACGGCCACGTTTGGGTTGAAACCTCAACTGAGGATAAGGCCAAAGGTCGGTTGATTGACGTCTTCGATAAAGGGGGCCGCTTCATTGACAGCTTTTACATCGGAGCGGGCCGGATGCTGATGGCCGTCAGAGAAGGCTTCGTATTCTGTCAGGAGAAGAACGACGATGAAACCATCACGATCGTCAAATACAGGATTGACTCTCCCTTGTGATCCTCCCGAGGCAGCTTTGAAATGGAGCCTCCCATTTTGGGCTCGAAGCAGGTATAATGGGGGGAGAGGGAGGAGCATTATGTTCTCCACTTACACGGCCAAATACACCAAGATCAAGTCAGGCTATATGGGCCAGCTCGTCGAGTGGCCCGAGGTCGTGACCGAGGGAAAAACTCTCGAGGACTGCCGGTCGATGCTACAAGACGCTCTTCGCGAGATGATCTTGGCCTACCGGAAGCAAAAGAAAGAGATCCCCGTAGGCGGCGCGCTTCTCGAACAGATCCCAGCCCAGGTCTAGATGTCGGTCAAGAGGCGGGACCTCGTCCCTTACCTCGAGGAAAACGGCTTTGTGCTTTTCCGAGAAGGGAAGAACCATTCTATCTATACGAACGACAAGAAGACGATACCCGTCAAGAGGCACAAGACCTTCGACCGGATAACAGCCAACGAGCTTTGTAAACAAGCCGGCCTAAAACCGAGACATTGAAGATCTTTGCCAGAACGGCGCCAGGCAGTTTACTCAGCGTCAGAAGTCGCACTCCCCGGGCTTTGAACGGTGAGATTGACAACCGCTCGAGATTCTGTAAAATATTGATTCTGGGGCGATTAACTCAGCGGCAGAGTGCTACCTTCACACGGTAGAAGTCAGAGGTTCAAGTCCTCTATCGCCCATTCTTTTTTAGGGGGACGTCATACCTAATACACTTAATTCTGCCTATGATTCATTGCACAGGCCTGAGCCCATGGGCACGCTAAGTCAATGGGCCCGTTACCGGCGCCTTTAAATAACTTCGCTCGAAAAGGGAAGAGCTTATTCTCTTAACCTCTCTCGTTTGTTTAGACCATTTGATTTGCCGAGAAATGTCCTTCAAAAAGTGAATTATTTTGATATTTTATGGCATAATTATTAATAATGTTAATATATATATTAATAATATTAATTAATTACCCCATATTATATTGAAATAATTAATCGTCCGGGCTGAAAATTAGCCATGATCGGCAGTTTCTATCTGCCGACCAGGTCAACCTGACCTTTGGTCAAGAGCAGGTTGCCCGCGATAGCCGCCCGCTTCAGGCCAGCAATGAATTTCTTTTGTTTCAGAGAGGCGGCCGATTTGACCGCGTGAGTCATGTCTGTATAAAATTCCCAGCGCGGACGATATAATCCCAGTAAAGGAGTCACATCATGCCCGTTCGCCGAAAGACCCTGAAGGCCGGTTTGGTGTTTTCTGCGGCGGCCGGCATAGCAATGAACGGCTTGAGCGCCGCCGTCTTAGTTCCATTCGTCTTTGGAGCGAATTATGGCCAGGTTATCAAAACCTCCAATGCCGATATCGAATTCATCGGCTTGAGAATACAGATAGAATAAACTGCCCTCTCGAATCTAGAAAACCAAGGTATTTGTCTGAGGAGGCCATATGATATTTGCTAAGTTTAGAAGATTCAGCATGAAAGTCGAGAGTCAGAGTTTTTTAACCATGGCTGATTCGACCTAAAACAAATTCATTATCCGCATTCCCTTACGGTCCAGTTGCTCTTTTTTGTTATCTGAAGATGAATCCAAAAACAATTTAGGGAAACTTCTGGCATAGGCTCTTCTTGACTTTCCGCGTGGACAACATCCGGAAGGATCTGGAGGCGGGGTTTGATGAGGTTGTGGTTGTTGTCTTGTCTCCAGAGATAGGGAAAAGGATAAAAGACGAAATTGCCGATTTGGGACTTCTCCGAAAAGAAAGGATAAAGATTATTTGGCAACAGAGGCTTTTTCAGGAATGGGAACGTTAAAAGCCAGCACCGTAAGGATAAGCTCTCTGTTCCGATCGTCTGGCTGGTGGAGGACATATCGGAATTCTGTTTCGTGTGTCTTGCCTGCATCTCTCTTAAAGCAGGCATGGGATCGAACGACATCCGGAATCTTTTTCAAAGTATCGCTGAAGTTTTCCCCACGATTAAAAATAACGATCGCGGTTTTCGTGTCTCTCCAGCTCGTATAACTAAGAAGCTGGTCAATTGTCTCCAGAAGCCCCTTTTCCCCTTTCCAGAATTTGCACTCGGCAATGAAAACATTCCTGTTTTCATAACGGATCAAAATGTCAGTTTTGCCTTTATAATTGAACGTTTCTCCAGTTGCAAGACCTTCATATTGGCCATTTAGCTGCACCAAAAAATGTTGCCTTAAATCTTCTTCCTTCATGCTTTCAAAGGCACGCGGACTCCTTTCCAAAACCACCGCCATGTTTCTGATGATGCCTAGTATACTTTCATATTCCTCCATCTCCAGCGATGGCTCTGGAGTGTAGGGTTTTTCTGTAGAAACGGGCTTTGCTATTTTAGGTTTTCTTCTTACCTCTGGAACAGCATAAGTTCTCGGCATATCTTCTCGCTTTTTTATTGGAATCCCTAACTTTGCGACTAAGTCCAAGTCCCTCGTCCTTTTTTGTTTTCTTTGTCTGATGACCTCCCGGATGAAAGGTTCAAGCTCTCTGTTGAAGCCTTCGATGTTACTTCTTACCCAACCCAAGTACTGTTGAATATCGCTTATTTTCCTAGATATTTCTCCTCCGAGCTCTTCGGCGTTAGGCTCGACCTGCTGATAAATCAAATGCACTTCTTGCCCAACAACCTCCCCTCTTGGGGGATTATAAGTAAATGTGCTAGGCGTGTATTGAAAAAAGGTACCATCTCCGCTAAAAGGAATCGCGATCGTTACAGAAATACCTTTCACATAAAAAGGCCGGCTCCGATCGAAAATCCCTCTCATTCTGTCCTGACTAACGTCGATGTCAACTTCGGATTGATTAGATATGTATTTTCCGTCAGGATTTAGAATCGCCGGGTCGAGTAAATATTTGTTCACCAAATATCTGACGAGGTCTTCTTCGCTCGTATTAAAAAGATAATTGGTATCGAAATCCTCGATTTCCTTTTTAGCTGTTAATTTGACGCGCTCAAAATAATCCCTGAGCTCACCATGTCCATGAAATAGCAGGTCCTGCATTTTATGCCCCCTACACGATTCAATTGAAAGATAGCAATAAATAAAAACCGTGTCAATTTAGCTTATCGGCATATTCGGCAATCCTTCTCGGTAACCTTTTAAATATTATCGGCAATACTCTATGCGTATGATAGAGGAACCTGCCGTCGTCACGAATCCGGACATCCTCGGAGAGACGTACGTCCCTCCAGACATACCGGCCAGGGAGCCTCAAATTCAGGAGCTTTCCCATTGTTTGTCGCCCGCGCTCAGGAAGAAAAAGCCGATCCACGCCTGGATTTTCGGGAAGCCCGGGACGGGCAAGACCCTGATCGCGAAGTTCATCCTGAGGAAGATCGAGAGGGAAGCGTATGTTGACGGCGTTTACGTCAACTGCTGGGAGCAGAATTCGTATTATTCTGTCCTCGACAAGCTCGTTCGCGAGCTCCGCATCCTCGGAGCGGAGAAACTGAACACTTCGTACAAGCTTGAAAGACTGGAGCTTTTCCTAGGGCAAAAGCCCTTCGTAATCGTCCTTGACGAAATCGATCAGCCGCATTTGAGGGAAAGAGATTCGATAATATACAATCTCTGCAACATGGGGAACGTTGGCTTGATCTGCGTGTGCAATTCCCGTTCCGTCCTGTATTCCATGGACGAGAGGATACGTTCCCGGCTAAATGCAAAGCAGATCGAGTTCAGGCCGTACACGGAGGACGATCTCGCCTATATTCTGGAAAGAAGAGCGGAATTGGCTCTTAATCCTGATTTCTGGAACAGGAAGACTCTTGACAGGATCGCGGAGCTCGCTGAAGGGGATGCGCGCGTGGCGATACAGACCCTGAAGAATGCGGCCTACAATGCGGAGAACGAACTCAGCCGGAAGATAAAGGAAAAGCACATCAGGGAGGGATACAATTCTGCGAAGGACATCAAAAAGACGTATTTGCTGAACAAACTGACCACGCATCACAGGCTTCTTTACGACTTGGTCAAGGAAAGGAAAACCATCCATTCTGGGCATCTTTGGAAAGTCTATCTCGAAAGGTGCGCTGAGCTCAATAAACAGGCAATAGCGCTGCGGCCATTCTCAGAATATATGAATAAACTGATTGAGCTGGATCTAGTCCAGTGGGACAGGGCGCTCGTTAGAGGGAAAGTTAGGGTGTTTAAAATGCCGGAATGATATCTTCTATCTTATCTTCAGAATGGCCTTTGCTCTATTGAGCAACTTTTCAGCTGTTTCGATAACGTCCAATGCCCCGCCTTCAGAGAATTTAAGGCCATAATCAGCTTCCTGTCTTAAATACATTCCGTGTTCGAATTCACGGATAAGCGAGTGTTCGATATCATTCGGATAGAGCTCTCTTATTGCCGTCAACAAAGCATAATGGCTCTTTTCACGATAGCCCCTATCAAAAAGCAGCGCCCGCGCGCTGTGAAACATCGAATAATAACCTTGTATTGTTGCCCACTTGAACTTCTTTCTTGAGATGGATTCCTTTGCGTCCTTCAAATCCGATTTTGCTGCCGCCATTTCTTTGTAAACAAGCTTCTTATCATTTCTAATTTTTATCAGTTTTCGCTCTTCCAGCAGCTTCCGAATCCCAGGACTTAAGACGTTTCCCATAGAACAATCCCCCTGTCTATCCTTTCGAAAAGCGGCCTATCCTCCCTCTTCATTTTCGTGAATTCGTTAACGTCCAGGATAATGGGCGAAATTTTCATTTCGCTCTTCCGATTGAATCTGCTCACGCTCTCCTTTACCATCTTCTTTTCGTCGGTAAGTATAAAGACATCGATATCGCTTTCCCTGACATCAGTTCCTTCTGCACAACTTCCGAAAAGGATAATCTTTTTTGTCCGTCCTTTGTTCTCGCCGACGAATTTTCTCAAGACCCACAGATTGCTCAATATTTTTAACTGCCTTACGACCGGGTCTCCTGTGCTCAGCTTATAAAAGACCATCCTGCCTTTCTGCGTTCTTGCCAGGATCGCCAGTTCCGCAAGCCTTCTGAGAATTCTGTTTGCAGAGCCCTTGCTTATTTTTACCTTTCTGATTATTTCCCGTTCGTGGAATTCTTCCGTGGAATTGGCGAAAAAGAACTCCAGTACCTGAAGGCTCTTCTGCGTCATGAAGTCTAATTTTTGGGGCATATGCTCAATATTTTATACCGTAAGTATAAATACTTAACGTTTCACTGTCAACCAAGATAGAGTTTTTTTATCCCTATTCTTATCCGCACAAACCGCATCCTTTTCCCGCAAGCGATTTTACTTGTTTTGTCTATTTCTCCCCATGAATCGCTACGATGACGAGCCACCAGAATGGGTCAAGCTGGTTAACAAAATTCTTCACGGCCAGAGGAAGTGGGAGGAGGAGAAAATGCGTTTCGACGGAGCAACTTGAGGCCTGAAAATCACCGCTTCTGAAAGCTTTATAAGCATAGAAGGCAATATATAAACAGGTCACCTGCATCACGCTTTGAATTCTAATATCGGTCGGCGCATAATCGGCAAAGTGTGATGCGTTGTGATTTAAACCAATAGGGGGGGTTGATAAACATGGATCACGACGCGCACAACTACATTAGAAGACTTGAGAGTCAGCTGAGACTGCTCAGAGAGGACCCGTCTATTTCTGAGAAAAATAAGGAATCGATATGCAAGTTCAAGGAATTCTCTTTTTCTTCCGGAGTGACGACGGGGAGGATAGTCAGGTACATGTTCGATCTCCGGACCCTGGCCCAGTATCTCCAAAAGGATTTTGAGGAGGCTAAGAAGGAGGACATACAGGAACTCGTGGGGAAGTTGGAAAAAACCGACAGGTTTTCGAAATCGACGGTAAGGGACCTGAAACTCAGCCTGAGGAAATTTTACAAATGGCTGAGGAACACGGACGAATTTCTGGAGGAGGTGAGGTGGTACAAGACGCACATAAAATACAACTCCGTAAAGAATCCCGAGGACATCCTGACCGAGGAGGAAGTGAAGAGAATGATAGAATGCTGCCTGAAGCCGAGGGACAGGGCCTTCATATCGTTTCTTTACGAGAGCGGGTCAAAAATTTCATCACTAAATACGGAACCTCCTCATCTTATCCATCTTGGTTGAACAAGAAATGGGCCGGCTGTATGAGAAAAAGGGCTTGAAGGAAAGAGCCATCGAGAATTATGAGAAATTCTTGAAGCTATGGAAGGACGCTGATCCCGGTATAGCTGAGGTAGAGGATGCCAGTAAGAGACTGGCTGGATTGAAAGGGCAGTAGAACAAGACCATTGGGTTAGAAATCCGTGGTCTCTTCGCGTCTTTTATGAGTACCGGATCACCGAGAAATAGAAAGGCGTTTTGTCTCACGGAGCTTGCGAATTAGCTAAAGCTTCCCTGCCCTTCTTAACACCACCGCCCATAAGTCTTCCAGGCCGAGCTTCCGGGCCCAAGCATCGATATAAGCGAAATCGATGACGTCCGCCGAGATCTTGAGGATGCCCGCGATATCGCGCAGGTGCTTGTCGGAAACTCCCTGCCGATAGAAATCCAATTTCTTAAGGACCATGTCCTCCGGCGAGGCGAAATCGACTTCGGTGTCTTCGAAGGGCTTGAGCCGCCGGGCCCTGCGGAAGCGGCTCTGATCAAACTCGTCGCCCTGGGTGATCATGATATCGATCTTCAGGCCGGAGCCGGGATGGATGATGTTGAACTGGGATCTGGTTTGGACGGCTCGTATGGCTGATCCTTCGTCGAAATAGAATTCGTCCTCCGGATAGCAGCTCTTGAGCCGGGAGATCTTTTCCTCGTCGAGATCGGCCACGATATCGATATCATTCGTTAGCCTCGGCTCGCCGTAAGCGATAGCGGCGACGGCGCCCGTCACGAAATAGCGGATGCCGTGCTTGTCAAAGCACCGTGCGGCATATCTAAGGAGCTCATCCTGTTCCATGAGACATCCTTTTCACGACTTCTGCCTTGACGGTATGGTCGTCCCAGTCTGGGTGTTGGGACCGGAGAAGCCTTTCGAGCATTATCCTGGTGGAGGTCCACAGCCCAAACGCAACGCGAAGGCGCTCTATAGGCGTTTTGCCCCTGAGAACGGCCGCCATCTCGTCATCGACGATTTCCGGGTCTCTGTCATCGGTTC
>Ga0172363_10003395_pt1 | contig 12956 bp, 10 predicted proteins | sample LakKivs2_kivu2a2_FD_114541 | JGI IMG/M metagenome (GOLD analysis project Ga0172363, IMG submission 114541) | Sediment microbial communities from Lake Kivu, Rwanda - Sediment s2_kivu2a2 | ecosystem: Environmental > Aquatic > Freshwater > Lake > Sediment | place: Rwanda: Western Province, Lake... | reverse complement strand
GAAACCTTACAAAAGCTGTCTAATCAATGGCATGGTTTTGGGTTCGGATGGCAGAAAGATGAGTAAATCACTCAAAAACTATGTTGCAGCACCAGAAGTAATAAACAAGTATGGGACGGATGCTGCTAGACAGTGGGCTGCAGGCGGTGGAGCCACTGGATCGGACGTTCCTTTTCGCTTGCCAGACGTGGAGTATGGAAGGCGTTTCTTGACTAAATTGTGGAATGCGGCGCGGTTCGTTAGCACTCAGCTAGAAGATTATGATGTTGGCGGAAAATGCGAGTTGCAGCTTTTAGACAAGTGGATTCTAAGCAGAGCTGAGAAGCTGACGCAAAAAGTCACCGAAGCCCTTGAAAAATGTCAATTCAACATAGCCATAGAGGAAATACGCAACTTTACGTGGCACACGTTCTGCGATCAATACATTGAAGCGGTAAAGGATAGACTTTACAAGCCAGAACTTTATGGAGAAAAAATAAGGAAGGGCGTTCAGTACACGCTTTACACGGTTTTATACTGCATAATCCAACTGTTAGCTCCAATAACACCTCACACAACAGAGGAAATCTACCAAACGATGTACGCTGAAGACATGGGACAGAAAAGCTTGCAGTTGGCGCCTTGGCCGAAGCCAGACCTTGGAAAAATAGATGAAGAAGCTGAGAAGAAAGGCAGCTTGGTGATGGCTGTTATAATGGAGATTAGGCGGGAAAAGGCTGAGGAGCGAAAACCCTTAAACGCGCCAATAAAGAGGGTGAAAATCTATGCGGAAAACAGTAAATTTGCAAGCGTAATCAACGAAAACAAAGAAGTCATTGTTGGAACTTGCAAAGTCTTGCAACTTGAAATTTTGTCCGAAAGAGGCGAAGGAAGAAAAGTCCAAGAAATTCCAGAAATAAGTTTCATCAGCGAATATTAGTCTTTAAGGCTATTCTATTTAGATTCTTTTTTATTTTTGAACCTAAATAATTGTAGGATTAGCTATTTTCTTTTTCTTTTGAAGAAATCGTCTATAAGCAAACAATGTTCCATGTGGAACAATCAGTTAAGACTAGAGTTATGTGTTCTAAAGTGTAGAGCTAAATAGTTCTAATTCATACTTTGCTAGTGAAGGAATTAAATGCACAGGTTTTCAAGATTTCTTTCTGATTCGTTACTATTATGTGCATGTTGCATATTCCTGATTTCAACCTTGAATCCTTTCATTACAGCCCATTATTATTTTCCACATTGGAGACAATTGCCTGTAATCCGGAATTTCACTGTAGCTTATTGGTCATACAAGGCATTTGCTAGTGAAAACGAAGTTTTTCTAAACAGCTATTGGTTCAACAACGCTGATCCTGCATTAACTAGTTATGTAGATATCTCCTGGATTCTTGTAACAATGTTTCTATTACAGGTTCTGACTTTAACTTCTAGCATAATCTCTCTCTTGAAAATAAAAGGGATTAGAATCATCCCATTTGTTTCATCAGCTCTCACAATATTGTTGATGATTCAAGTTTATGTAAAAGCTAGCGGAGCAACTCCAAGTCTAAAAACATACCAACTTGGATACTGGCTTACTTATCCAGCTATATTTCTCTATCTCTATGCTCTTATATTTCATTTGCACTCTTATAGGGAGAAAACTCTCTACACACCCAATCATACTCTATCACAATAACATACTCAAATAACAAATAGAAGATTCTCCGTAAACGTTATCTTCACAATTAAACTTGATTGACATTCTAAATGGGTTTGAAATAATTGCCATTAAATGTCATAACTGCCACAAGACAATTGGCCTAAACGTAAAAAAGTTGACTGACTACTAAGGCTTATGTCCGGTTCCTACGTCTATCCAAAGTTTTTTGCCTATCTTTTTGTAGCCAATTTTTTCGTAAACTCTGGTGGCTGAATAGTTATCGGATCTTACAAATAGGGCTGCGGTTTCTGCATGTCTCAAAGCTTCTTCCGTCACAGCCGAAGTGGCTAATGTTGCATATCCCTTGTTTCTGTAGTTTGGGTGTGTGTAAACTCCGCCTATCATTCAAACTTGCGGCAATTGCAGAAAAGAACCAGCGTAGGAGACTAATCTAGAGTTTATAGAAACTCCATACATTGGCATCTTACTGATCCAATCCACATATGTCCTTGTCCTCTTTGGGCGGTCTTCACGGCTTGAAAGAAGAATAGCAAGCCTAGAAGCCTCATCCTCAGAGCATAGTCTTTGCACATGCTCAGATTTGAAAAAGTTTGCTTGTCTCTTTTTAACCAACATCCAATCTTCAACGTAATGTTTAGCACTTGGAAACTTGCCTTTTATGATTGGTAGCAGATTCTGTGGAACATGCATGACGTAGTTCTCAGGTGCGTATTCAATCAGTTTTTCTGCTATGTCCTTTTCGCATTCTAAGTCTACACTTGGAAAATCTAGAGCGGCATAGATGAGAACGTATCCTTTTAGGTTTCCGTTTTCGAAAGCAGCATACATGGTTGTGTGTTGAGGTTCATGTTGAATGTCATAAAATGCGAAAACATGCCTTATAACATCTGATCTAAGGGAATCAATTACCCGTTGCTTATTATTCTCAACAACCTTCTCTACAACAACCATAAGGCTTCCTCTCATCCGCTTGAACAGTCTAGAACTTCGCTCAACACTGCCTCGGCGCGGTCATTTTCGACCATTTTTGATTTCTTCCACTAACGTGTCAATTTCTTCTTCTGTGTTATAAAAGTGTGGTGAAACCCTTAATCCATGAGTCCTAGCCGAAACAATTATGCCTTTGCGGCTTAGGCTTTCGGCAGTTTCTTTCGGGTTATCTATTTTAAAGTTGACTACGCCTGAGCGATATTGTGGTTCTTCTGGCGTTTGAAGTTTCAACCCTAAACTCTTAACAGACTCTATCAAATGGTCGGTTAGCTTCAGTATTCGCTTTTCGATGTTTTCTATGCCAAAATTCAACAATATTTTTAATGCTTCTATGGCGCCTGTGAAGCTTATGAAACTTGGTGAACCAACTTCAAAACGGCTTGCAGTTTCCGAAAGCCTCAGGTTCCAAATATCCCAAAAATCTAACGTCTCGAAAACTTCTGGTTTTACGCTTGCCCAACCAACAAAAGGCGGCTCAAACTTTTCTATAAGCTCCTCTTTAACGTAGAGGTAACCTGCTCCTGGCGGGCTTAGAAGCCATTTGTAACACGCAGCTGTTAAAAAATCAACATCATCTCTTTTAATGTCTATTTGCATGGCGCCAGCCGATTGAATCGCATCAACAACTAGGTAGGCTCCATGTTCGTGAGCTATTTCGCTCAAAGCTCGCAGGTCATGGCGGAAACCGTTAACGTATTCAACGTGGCTTATGGCAACAGCCACAGTTTTGTCGTCAATAACCTTCTCCACGTCATTAAGCAAGATTTTTCCATCAACATTTTTCACGTAATGAACTTTCACGCCTAAGCTTTTTCGCAACCAAGGATAAACTACTGAGGGATACTCCAAATCCGTTGTGACGATTTTTGAACCCTGCGGATAGTGGAGCACGTTTGCAGCTATGTTTAAGCCTACGGATGTGTTTTCGACAAGGGCTATTTCTTCTGGTTTGGCTCGAATTAGTTTTGCGAAGAAGGGTTTTCCGCCGTCGTTCCATTCAATCGAAGTGGTTCCGAAATTCGAGAAATCGTCAGCAAATCTGCGAACAGCATCTGCAACTGGTTTTGGAAGAGGCGACTGAGCAGCATGGTTCAAAAATATTTTGCTCTTTGTTATTGGAAATTGTTCACGAATTTTATCCGTGTTTTCCATGCATTATCCATCCAGCGTTTTGGTAGTAAACCTAATTAATAGTGCCAAGTATTAAAGTTTCGAGGCTTGCTTGATGAGTGAAATAATCATTGTTATGACGAAGTTTGCCTGGATACGACATCGTTAAGGTTTTAGGTACGGTTCATGGCTTGACGGTGCAGACAAGAGGGGTTGGCGGAAAATTTGTCGCTGGCATTGAGGGAATTTTTGAGGAGAAGTAACTGCTTATACTTCAGAGTGTGAAAAGGCTAGGAGAGAATCGCTAGATAGGCTTGTTGAAAATGCGAGAAGGATTGGTGCAAATGCTATTTTAAGCGTGGATTTTGAAACAGCCGACATACTTCAAGGAACAGCCAGTCTTCTCAGCCTATGGAACAGCAGTGATAGCTGAACCAAAAAAGAAGGGAGAGTAACCTCAACTCATCTCCTATACCGCATAAAAGATAAATGCTTTTAAAGAAGTTCTCTACCATTTTGCTTTCTCTTAAGAGTTGTTGAATATGAAGGAGAAAAAATATACAATTGATACCTTGTCGAAAATCCCTCAGATTTATTTACCCATTGTTAGCCATTCAAAAGACAAAGTGGCCTTTTACTGGGATAAGACTGGTATACTGGAATTGTATACGGCGGATTTGAAAACTAACGAAATAAAGCAAGTGAGCCACGGTGAATGCCCTAGAGCCATACGTGCTGGGTTCGTTTGGACAAGAGATGACGCAAGCCTCATTTTTGCAAAAGACAAAGATGGCGACGAAAATCACAACCTTATGAAAATCAGTGTCAAATCTGGAATGATTGAACCGCTTACTAGTACTACGGGATGCCAGAACTATGCCGCTGACACAAGCCCAGATGGTAAATACTTGGCAATGATTTCGACGAGAATGGGCCAGCTTAACGTCTTCAGATTGGACATTAAAAATAAAGAAGTGAATCAATTAACCAACCATGTAAACCCAACCTGGGGGGTTGTTCTTGGAACCCGATATATGGTTGGATAGCCTATAACGTGAATGAAACTAGAGATCTGCGAAACTTGGACACATGGCTTGTGAAACCAGATGGAAGCGAGAAGAAAAGGATAGTATGCGTGAAAGAAGGTTCAGAAGACATTCTGACTGAATGGAGCAAAGATGGCAAATTACTTGCCTTCACTACAGACGCAAACAAGGTGAAACAACCCGGCGTCTACAACCTTGAAACTGGAGAGACAAAACTTCTAGGTGGAGAATGTGAGGAAACTGCTGCAGGTTTTTCCGAAGATGGAAAAAAACTCGTATGTTTAAGGAATTATGAAGCAACAGTTTTTCCGGTCGTTTATGACATTGAAACTGGAAAATGTGAAAAGACAAAGTTTCCAAAAGGTGTAGCGGCAAGCGTCCAATTTGCATTAAACAATCAGCTTTTAATAGCGCCTTTGAACACTCCGACGATTCCAAGCGCTCTAGTTGCCTACGATCTTAAGAATAGAACTATAAAATACTTGGTTGAACCGCAATATGGAAACGCAGACCCAGAGTTCTTTGTGACACCAGAATATATTAAATACAAGTCATCTGACGGACTGGAGATTCCTGCTATTCTCTATAAACCTAAAAATATTCCCAAGAGAAAGATTCTTCCAACGCTTATTATGCCTCATGGAGGACCAACTGGGCAGTATTTCTTTGAATTTGACATAATTGGGCAGATTCTGGCAAATGAAGGGTATATTTTGCTATTGCCTAACGTTAGGGGAAGCACTGGGTATGGAAGAAAGTTTCAAGACATGAACCTTATGGATTGGGGAGGAAAAGACCTTGAAGATGTCGCTGCTGGCGCCAACTATCTCAAGTCTCTACCATATGTAGATGAGGCAAAGATTGGAATCTTTGGCGGGAGTTATGGGGGTTTCATGACTTTCATAGCGGTTACTAAGAAGCCTGAGTTGTGGGCTGCTGCATGCGCGTGGATAGGGATTTCGCGTCTTAAGACATTTTATGAGCGTTCACAGCCGCATTTCAAGTATTTCATCAGAATGCATATGGGAGATCCTGAGAAGAATTCGAAGCTGTGGGAAGATAGAAGTGCATTGAACTTTGCAAGTAATGTTAGGTGTCCGATTTTGATTGTTCACGGTGTGCATGACCCAAGGTGTCCGGTGGAAGAAAGTCGGCAGTTCAGAGACAAATTGGTTGAATTGGGTAAGAAAGAAGGGGAAGACTTTGAGTATGTTGAATTTGGTGAAGAGGGGCATGGCGCCTACACAGATATGTCAATGCGCACTCGAACTCTCAAAATACTTCTTGACTTCTTTAATCGTAGACTAAAATGACAATAAAAGAAACATGATCTGGTTCCTTTTTTATCTGAAGCACATCCACTTTTTCTTTAACAGGCTCTTCAACTCGTCAATCGTGTTTTCAACCTTTTTTCGGCAGAAAGGTGGCTCTTCTGGTGGATTATAAGGGTCTTTAACGTTGATTTCTTTTAAGCCAACTACGCCGGCAACAAGCGTATACCAACAAAGGGGCAAAACTTTGGGGTTATATCCGCTTCCTGGCATTAAAACGAGTTTTCCATCGCAAACTTTGTCTGTAGTAGTCCTAATTATGCGGGATATATTGAAAAAACCTTTAACAGTTAAATTTAAATCGCCGAGCATGTCTGCAAAATGCGGGTCACTTCCACCATTTGCAATAATAATTTCTGGCTTAAACTCCTCAGCCAAGGGAACGAAAATCTCGTTTAAGGCGTGAAGATATGTGTTGTCGCTGGTTCCGGGCGGCAAAGGCACGTTAACATTGTATCCTTCTCCCTTGCATTCTCCAATTTGCCAAGCAAAACCTGTTCCTGGATATATTGTGCGTGGATCTTGATGCAACGAAATATACAGCACGGTGGGGTCTTGGTAGTAGATGTCGCTCGTGCCGTTTCCGAAGTGAACGTCATAATCCAATATCAGAAAACGTTTAACATTGTTGTTGGCTCTTAAATACTCGACTAAGACGGAGATGTCGTTGAATAGGCAGAATCCGCCGCCGTAGTTTCTTCCAGCGTGATGATAACCGCCACCTAGGGAAATTGCTCGTTCCGCTTTTCCTTCAAAAACAGATTTGCCGCATTGGATTGCGCCGCCAACAATGAGCAGTGCCCCCTCAAGGATTTCCAGAGAAACAGGCGTTTCAATATCGTATGGCTTATTTTCCTTTGCCAAGCGAAAAATCAAATCAACATAACTTTTATCATGAACCCTTAACAAGTCTTCCTTCGTTGCAAGCTGAGGTTCAGTAAGAACGATTTCAGAATGCTTAAACAAGCCTTGATTTTCAAAAAACTTCATTGCGTTTGCGAATCTGTCTCCTCTAAAAGGATGCCCTTCGCCTAAATCGTATTGCTTAAACTTTTCGTGAAAAGTCATTATTGTTTTGTTTTCTGGAGTGTTCATCCTCGCTTAAACTTCCTAAATGGCTTTTGTCTTTATAGTGGCATAGGTATTCAAATCCTGCTGTTATAAGTTTTCCAACATGCACTGACGGCACAGTAGTGGTTACTGTGCCTGGTGACTAGGGAGCCTTCGACAACTTATGTGACTTTGACGATTCCTTCCTGTTCAGAGACTCCTACATCAACTACTATCACCTATTGGTAGACTTCAACGACGAAGAAGTGAACTTCGACAACTTCTTCAACTTCAGAGACTGCTATATAGGCTAAAACCCTTAATTCCACTTTTTCTTTTTTAAAGCATTTATAAAAGAAAGAAAATAACATACGCCGAAGGGAACTTGACAAATGTCCGAAAACATTAGAAGTTTCATAGCCTTTGACATGGACAGCGAATCAATTCTGAAGAGAATAACAGACGTGCAAAACCTCCTAGCTAAAACTGGAGCAGACTTGAAACTTGTCGAGCCAAAAAACATTCACATAACTGTTCGATTTCTCGGAAACATCACCACTTCTATGGTTGAAAAAATCCATGAAGAAATGAAAAAAGTTCAGTTCACCATCTTTGATGTCAAAATTCATGGAGTTGGCGCCTTCCCAAATCTGTACTATCCACGAGTGTTGTGGGCTGGAATAACTCAAGGCACCGACCAATTGCGAAGCATTTTCAATCAACTAGAACCCAGTCTACGCAGTTTAGGGTTTGCACCAGACTTCAAAGGCTTTAGCCCCCACCTAACAATTGCCAGAGTGAAATCTGGAAGAAACAAGGCTGAACTTGGCAAATGCGTCACCGAAAATGTCAATTATGAATTCGGAATCGTTAGAGCTCAATGTTTGAAGCTTAAAAGAAGTGATTTAACACCGAAAGGACCCATCTACTCAACCCTTAAAGAGTTTTGCCCACAAGAATAGAGAAAAAGGCATGTTTATGCAAGGAAAATTTGAGAAAGTTTGCACAACCGTTTTAAAGCGGGTTACACCTAAAAAAGGAGAACGGGCCAAAATTGAGGCTTTGGCTAAAGAACTAGAGAAGAAGATTGTTTCTGCATCAGAAAGGTTAGGCATTAAAACCAAAGTGCGCCTAGAGGGTTCTGTGTCGAGGGGCACATGGCTCAGTGAAGAACCAGAGATTGACATTTTCATGCGTGTTCTAAAAACCATACCACGCAAATCCCTAGGAGATGTATGTCTAAAAATAGCTAGAAAAGCCACAGAAGGCTCAAAACAAATTGAAAGGTTTGCTGAACATCCCTACCTCGAGGCAATAGTCGATGGCGTTAGAATAAACATTGTTCCATGCTACGATGTCAAACGGGGAGAATGGTTAAGCGCCACAGACAGAACGCCATACCACACGGACTATTTGAAAAAACGCTTGAATAAACAAATGCGGAACGAAGTGCGACTGCTAAAGAAGTTTATGAAGGGAACCAACGTTTATGGCGCAGAAATCAAAATCGGCGGGTTCAGCGGCTACCTATGCGAACTCCTAATCCTAAATCATAAATCCTTCACAAACACGCTAAAGACATTTGCTCAGCATAAAAAAAGGATAGTTACAGATATTGAAAACTATTACAAAGGAAGAGAGAACGAGCTACAACTTCTATTCAAAGAACCACTTGTAATCATTGACCCTGTTGATAAAGGAAGAAACGTAGCCTCAGCGGTTAGACCGCAAAAACTCTACACTTTCGTAGCTGCTGCACGAGCCTTCCTAAAAAATCCAAACCTAAAATTCTTTTATCCGCATGAAACAACTGCCTTAACCGTTAAAGAACTCAAACATGAATTAGAAAGGCGAGGCTCTACAATCATCTTTTTAACTTTCAGAAAGGTTAAAGCTGTTCCAGACATTTTATGGGGACAACTCTACAAATCTCAAAAATCCTTGCACAAACTTGTCCAACTAAACGATTTCAAAATTTTAAGAGATCTCCCATGGAGCGACGAAAAAAATCTATGCATGTTCATGTTTGAACTTGAAAATTGCTGTTTGCCCCCAGTCAAAAAGCATTTTGGGCCGCCCTTAGAAAAGGAGCAGGAATGCGAAAAATTCCTTAAGAAGCATCTAAATAATTTTGGAACGGTTTCTGGGCCATACATTGAGGATGGTCGATGGGTTGTGGAACTTCGAAGAAAATACACAGATGCTTGTGGCTTGTTTAGAGAGCGATTGAAGGATGGTGGAAGAAGTGCTGGTGTTGCGGAGCAAATTTCGCAGGTTGTGCACAAAGGGTTCCAAATCTTTCTTAACGAAGAAGTAATCAAAATTTATGAAAAGAACAGCAAGTTTGCAAAGTTTCTGACAGAATTTCTATCTGGTAAGCCCAAATGGTTAGAACCCTCTTAGACTAAGAATTATGAGCGCTGTGCCAAGTATCCAGCAGTAAAATGCGAAAAGGTGAAACTTTTTCTTTCCCAGAACCTTCCAAAGCAATTTCAAAGCAAAATAACCAATAAACATTGCGACAATCACTCCAGTAAGGATTTCAGACCAGTCCAATCCAGCAGATGCTAACTCGCCAGATTTTTCAACAAAGTTATAGCCTAAAACGCTGAGTATGGCTGGAATCGAAAGCAAGAAAGAGAACCGGAAGGCTTTTTCTCGTTTTATCCCAAGCAAAAGTGCAACCGCAATGGTTGCTCCGCTTCTTGAAATGCCTGGAATTATAGCTATGCCTTCTGCTACGCCGACTAATACTGCTGCTGAATATCCGATGGCGTCGGTTTTTTCGTGTGCGAACTTTGTAGAGCAAAGCATTGTTCCGCACAGAACAAACGCCACAGCAATAGGCAAGATGTTTTGAAAAGCCGTGTTCACTGGTTCATTAAGTATTATGCCGATGATTCCCGCAGATATTGATCCGACAACTATAAGCGGTACGAGTTTTCCATGCTCTGTTTTGAAATCCAAACGCACGAGAGCCGAAAGTATATTTTTTATGTCTCTTCTAAAGAAGAGCAAAACAACAATCAAGGTTCCAATGTGCAAAATAAAATCAAAGAGCAGAGGGAGTTTTTCGTTCATGAAGTGTTCAGCTATTTTGAGGTGTCCTGTGCTTGATATTGGGAGCCACTCTGTTAAGCCTTGAATTATGCCCAAAATTATTGTTTTTATTATGTCCAAACTTTCTCGCCGCTGATCTCCCTTTTCTATTTTCGGGTTAGGCTTAAAAGATTAATTCATGTATTTGCTAATCTCTATGTTGGTGTCATGTATGAGTGAATATCCGCCTGGAAGCCATGAAGACCGCAATATACTTGCCAAAATGCCCATGGAAAAGCTACTTGACTTGTTCTTTCTACAAATTCGAAATTTATGGAGAGTTGATGGGCTATACTTCTTGGGTATAGAAAAGAAATTCGGCACAGAGGTTGCAACGGAGATTGATGCTGGTGTTTGGGAAGTTATGGCTCAGATTGAAGCAAAAAGTCTGCAGAAAATGTTTCAGGTTGGAGAAAACCCTGATATTCAAACAATTATTACGCTTTTGCGCAAATCAAGTTGGGCTTTAGACCAGTCTTTCAAAACAATAGAAGTAAGCGATAAACGGGCTACCTTAAGCGTTGACAGGTGTAGGACGCAAGAGACTCGTTTAAGCAAAGGATTAAGCGAGTTTCCATGCAAACAAGTGCGTTTCAGCTATCTGAAAAACTTTGCAAAAACATTAAACCCAAAAGTGGAAGTGAACTGCATAGTCTGCCCGCCTGATCGGCATCCACAAGACTTGTGGTGTAAATGGAAATTCAAACTCTGATCTGCAAAATTCATATGGTATAAACTCTAAAGAAAGGAAAAATATAGGAAAAGCGATTATTCGGATTAAAGCAATTAGCTTAACCTAAAATCTTCGCCTTTGGCTTCTTCTTTTTGACCAGCACTCTCGGCAGTAGACAGGCCTACTTGGGTCAGGTTTGAAGGGAACTTCACATTCCTTACCGCAATCAGCACAAACTGCCTTGTGCATCTCTTTCTCAGCCATTTGCTATTTTCAACTCCTATACTATTTATTGTGCAAAAATTGCTTCTTGCACGATGCAATATTTCATAGCATAGTCGCTTATAAAAATTGTCTCGCAATTACACATAAAACGACTGCTGCAATGAACAAAAAGCAACCAATTGCCTTTGACTGCGTGACTTGTGTTAGGCTTTTACCATTTTCCAGATGGCATCTTCCATTTCTTTACCATGTTTCATTCCGTAATATATTCCAGCCATTTTAGCTCCCAACGGAAGCGCCATTTGCTTGACAAATTTGTAAAGCAATGGGTTGTGGATTCTTTGTTTTAGGAAGGTGTCACGCCAAATTCTGACGTTGTATTCCCAACAACGAGTAATGAACAGCCACCGTGCTTTTGTCAAAGAATTGGCTTCTGCCCCACGCTTGTTCATTAGCAAACAGTTCTCCAGCGGAACAAAAAGCAGTGGAACATAGAAGGCTTGATAATCCTTCAAGTCATCCATCAACTCAAGCGTTTCGATGACGTCTTCTTCTGTTTCCTCTGGAAGCCCAACTATAAACGTGGCAAGCGGATACCAATCGTTGTCGTTCAATATGCCGAAAGACTGACTAACAATCTCTTTCCACTGTTCAGGCTTAAAGGGAAGCATTTTTCCAGCCATGTACTTCCGCATCAGCCTGACACTTCCAGTTTCTACGCCTGTTTCAGAGGTTACGATACGCTTTTTCCCGTGAATATACCAGTTATGCTCTATCAGGATTTCCGCGAGTTCTTTAACCATGCCCGCATCGTGGACAACTGGTGCTAGGGACATATGTGAGGGTTGTATGGCTTTGACTCCTGGATGTGTTGCTACGCTTTTTACAAGTTTCAAAACTGCTTCCTTGTTTGGTATGAAATGCTTGTCTTTTGCTCCATAGAGAAAGATGTCCTCTGTGACTAGTGTAATATGATCGCCGCCTTCTCGTATTGTTAACTCCACTTCTTTCATGATCTTTTCCAATGGCATGTCACGTTTTATTTGCATGGTAGGCGTACAAAATTGGCAGTTTCGGCCACAACCCCTAGAAATTTCCACACACCCATGAATAGCCGCGTGTCTAATGATCGGAATCTGTTCGTTCTCTGAGCTTTTCTTGACTCGAATCACGCGTGGAAGACGCTCTCCATTAACGGCTTTTTTAAAAATTTCTGCGACAGCCTCTTCCCCTTCACCGATAACCACACAATCTACACCATAACTTTCTGCGACTTTCTTGCGTTCAAGTTGCCATGCACCGAAACCGCCCACAATCACTTTCGATCTGAAGCTTCGAATGCTTCGATGTTTCACAAGTGCCTTGAACTCGATGGCGTTCATTGGTTCACCCCAGCCAACGATCGAAGAGTATGTTTTGCTGACGAATCCCATTCCCGTTGGATCCATAGAAGATATACCCACTGCCTTCGTGTTTGAGCCTACAAAGGCATCGAGGTCGAACGGGTGAACCACTGCGACTTCAGACTCGTCGAAACCATTTTCCAAGAGAATAGCTTCCACTTTTCTCAAACCATAAGGCGCATACTTTGCCCTTCCACCATTGTCACGTTCCACTCGCGGATACAGTTTCTTTCTGAGAAAACGAAGAGGTAAGGGGCCTTTACCGAATCCCGCTACAAACGCTATGAAGGGGCTATTGTAAAATTCACTCATCTCTGTAGCTGAAGCCGTTAACACCACTTTTACGCCTGAATTTATCGCCATCTTTTCTTCCCT
>Ga0172363_10003393_pt1 | contig 12964 bp, 14 predicted proteins | sample LakKivs2_kivu2a2_FD_114541 | JGI IMG/M metagenome (GOLD analysis project Ga0172363, IMG submission 114541) | Sediment microbial communities from Lake Kivu, Rwanda - Sediment s2_kivu2a2 | ecosystem: Environmental > Aquatic > Freshwater > Lake > Sediment | place: Rwanda: Western Province, Lake... | reverse complement strand
TTGACTGGTTGCTAAAGTATGCTCGTGATGCACGCTGGGATATCGTTGGTCGCGCTATGGAAGTTATGGAAGCACAGTTCGTCAAGAAGATGAACGACGACGGTTGGCACACATTGCTAGCTGCCGGTGTTGACCGTAACATTGTTGTGTTTGACCCAGATGCAAATCCAGGTCAGTTTACCAAGAGAGTGGTATCTCTAGGTGGTATCGTTATGCGTAGAAACGGTGGTGGTAACTCAACTAGCACCAACCGTGGTAAGCTAACCGATATTTTCATGTCTCCAGAAGGCATGGAAGACATCCGTAACTGGAATATCGACCAAGTAGACGAAGTAACTCGTCGTGAAATCTACGTTGCAGAAGACGGTGCTATTAACCGTGTGTTTGGTAAGAACCTACACGACCTAGACGAACTAGGCGAAGGTCAGGAATACCAGAACTACTTCGAGAACGACCTTGGTGGTTCAGTACCTTCGGGCGACGTTGAAATCGCTGTTGGTCTAGACCTAACCAAGAACGACAGCTTCATCATGCCAGTGCGTGAACAAGTCCAAATCTTTGAAGACGACAATCTTCACAGAAGCAAGAAGGCTGGTTTCTACGGCTGGGCAGAACATGGTTTTGCTGCTCTAGACAACAGAAGAGTTGTTCTACTATCTTACTAATCGAAATTGATTATAAGCTTGATAAAAACGCCACAGCAATGTGGCGTTTTTTATTGGTAGGTGTAATATATAATATATGGCATACACAGAATTTACCTGCCGCGCAGGCGGTAATAATCTAAACGCTGGCACCTTTTCTGGTCTTATAGAAGAGGGTGTGAACCCGTTATTAATTTTTATTTCTGGTACTTGGGTTAATTCTACGCGTACTTTTACAGTACCAGTAGCCTCTGGCGACCCTAGAATACTTGGTGTTACAACTGGTTGTTATGTGTCGGTTTATGCTAATACCCCGCACATCACAGGTGCCGCTATTATTGGTCAAGTATCTGGTATTACATCTACAACCATTTCTTTACATGCATCTTTTTGGGCGGGCAATAGTGGTAATGCTTTCGTACCGTCTGGAGCAGACGCTACCACAATGAGGGTTGGCGGGGCTTGGTTAGGCCCTAATGGTAGAGACATGTTTCCATTTAATACACTAAATATGGCAAACCTTCGTGGCACCCAAGGTTTATGGCCACGTATTAACTTTAAGAATGACCAAACATATAATATGGCCACCGGCATTCATCAGGCTGCTGGCGATATAACTTGGATGGCATATAGTGGAACTTTTGGTGACCGTGGTAGGTCTACATTTCAATTTCCTACCAATAGTGGTAACTTTACATCTATGAACTTCGTTAATAACAATAATCATATTGCCGATTTTAATGTATACAATAATGGTAATGCTGGTACTACGAATTATCTAGTTGCTGGCGCAACTGTTGTGGAGCGTATACTTGCAACTGGAGGTAGGGCTTTTGCGTTTGGGCCTGGGGCTAGCGTATCTATGTTTATAGATTGTGTTGCAATGAACAACAATACAACGAACACTGCGAACGTAGGTGCATTTAATAACATTTCTAATGCTGCCACTTATATTAGATGCGTGGCTATAAACAACAATAGAGTTGGATTTAACCTTACTCGCCAATGTGGACTATATAATTGTATTTCAGCGTTTAATACCGAGGAGGGAGCACGATTAACACTTGGCGCGCTTGGATATCATGTTATACAAAATTGCACATTTTATAGAAATGGAAGTGATGCTATTCGTAGTAACGCGACGAATGGTAATGCATATGGTTTTATAATGGTTCAAAATTGTGATTTTATACATAATAGTGGTCATGCGGTAATCGTTAGCGGGGCTACACGACCACATAGTTTATTAATTTATAATTGTTTGGTGTCTACTGGTACATTTGCAAATACAAGGTTTCCAGTACACCCAGGAACTGGTCTATGCTCTGTATCATATAATGGGTTTGGAGTATCCACATATCCTCTAGATATACAGCCTTATCAATATCCGTCTGGTGGTAATTTTACAAGCCTTTCTCCATTAGCACGTAATTCTGGATATTGTACATTTTTTCAGGCAGCCCCTAATTTTACCGGCACTATTGCATATGACAATATCGGCGCTACAGCCATGAATACCAATATTCTTCCTAGAAGGGGTGAAGTTTAATGCCAAAACAATCAATAGCTCAAGGAACTACCTCTAAAACACATATTGTTTTTATCCAAGATACTACTAGATTTGACGGCGGAGGATTAGCTAACCTGGCACACAATACGTCTGGTCTAATCTCATATTATGCTAGAGAAAGAGAAAATAGTAGTGTGATTACACTTGTTACGCAAACGCCAACCGGGGCTTGGTCAAGTGGTGGGTTTTGTGCAATCGACAATACAAACATGCCTGGTTTTTATAGACTTGATGTGCCAAATGCGGCATATGCTAGCGGGGCATCTTCTGTAGTCATTAATCTACAGGGTGCTATTAATATGGCCCAATGTCCTATTGAGATTGAGCTGACGGCAACCAATAATCAGGATGCAGTTCGTGGTGGTCTAACAGTACTTCCGTCTAGTGTTCAATTTGCCGAGCCGTCAAGCTGGCCAGCCACACCAACATTTGATGAAGCAATAATGCTACTATATATGGCTATAAGAAACGCATCTACGGCCACAGCAACAGAGCGTACTATTAAGAACGACGCAGGCTCTACGGTTGCTAGTAGCACAATGTCTGATAACGGTACGACGTTCGACCAAGGAAAACTATCATAAATGGCTATTGATTCTGAGGCCAAAAGAAGAACAACACTTAAGGTTTTGCCTGTGCCGGATAATGCTACGTCGGAGGAGGACAGACGGCGTTCTATCTATATATATGGCTTTTCTGGAGTAGAGGCCATACCTGTTTTGGCTGACTATACTCTGTCGATAGATAATTGTTTATCTCTAATCGGAACATCGTCACATTCTATAGAATCTGTTTTATACCGGTCTATTTTGTGTTCAATCGCTTCAGATACGCTCCTATACGATTTTATCGGTGCAAATCACAGTATTGAATCGGCGGTATTATTAAACCCAAGCCAAGTCGCGGCAATAGAATTTGCGGGTATATTATCAAACCACAAAGAAGTTCCGCTGGACACTCTCAAGCAGACAGTAGCTAACCAAATAGTTTCTCAAGAATCTCTTTCAAATGTCCAAGGTATCAACACTATTAGTCTAGAATCTCTATATAGTATATTTAAGAACCATCAGATATCTATAGAGAATATATTATCTCTAGTTATAAACCAAGAGATTAATAGTTCTAGTATGCTTTCTATCCAACATAACAGGTCTATTGCTATCGAGATATTAAGTTCTATATCTAGTAATAATGATATAGCGATAAATACTTTAGTCTACGTCCTTTTACCAGTATTGTCGGATGCTCCAGTTTCTATAGAAACCCTAGAGTCTCTATACGTGAGCCAAACCAATACGGTTGATACAATATTGAGTATGTTAAAGACTAATAGTATTTCATTTGAGACCCTATTGAGAATTGCCACACAGGCCGAGGTTGTTGCAGAATCTAATGTCAACCATATTTTATCCTTCCATTCTAATATAGAAACTGCCACTATGCTATATAGTCAGAAAATATATAATACTGAAACGTTAGGCCATATTGGATACTCATTAGTGTTAGGGTTAGGGGCTGTCTCAAGATTCTCTAATAGACTAGACCTGCCAATTGATTCTATCTGTGGTTTTGTCTTGAATAAGGCTTTCCCCGTCACGACTAATTTGGCGTGCTTGGTTTATAAGTCTACTAATATAGATGCTCTCGGCACAACTAAAAACATATCTTCTGTCTCTAAAGAAACAGTACTATCTGTTGCTAATATTCATAGTGGTAATATAGAAACAATAGTTGAGATATTAGTTCCTATTGGAGATGACGTTTCTATTGATACTATTTTAGGCGTATTGGCTAATTTAGATATACCTCTTGATATAGAAAGTTTGGGTGCATTTGTTATGCCAGCAGAACTTTCTGTTTCAAGAGAGAGAGGAACAACCGTTATAAGGTCAAACGACACCGTCGTTATTATACACTCGAAAAGCCCAGAGGCCATATCAAAAGTGCTCGCAGAAACCACTACATCAATTAGCCAAGATGTAAATAAGGCGTCAATCAGGATAGTTTGAATATTACAAATAATGAAAAATCGTACATTGGTGTATTATCATGTAGGAATACGCCCAAATCACCGTTAGATTACTGGAGAAACGAATGCCTATAACAACAGACGACATTAAAATTTATGGTAGTTTAAACATGCCAACCGGTGATGGCAGCACTGCTGGTGGGGCTATAGATACGACAACCCGCATTGTTTTTGACGATGCTACACTGGCTGGTACATTTGGTCCTCATCCAGTTGCTTTTAGTTCAACTGTTGGTGGAGATAATCAAAACTGTACTTTCTATGGGCGCGATGCTGGTGGTGTAATTGTGTCTGAACAATTAACCCTAAACGGGACAACTCCAGTAACCGGTGTCCAATCGTTTAGTAGAATTCTGATGATTGATTTTGCTACTTCTCACTCAGGAACCGTAGGTGTTAGACAGGGTGGTGGTTCTTTTACTCCTCTAGCATATATGGAAGCCGGTGTCGATACTCTACGTAGACCGTTTTATAACGTGATAGCAGATTCAGATGGTGGCTCTCAAAGGGTGTTTTATGAGAAGGTTTTTGTAAAGAATAATCATGGAACCCTGACTCTGCAAGATGCCGGTATGAGTGGTGGTGGCCCAATGGCTACATATACGGCTTTTGGTATTGAGAGTGGTCTAAATAACTCGCAAAGCGTAACAAATAGATTAACTGCCCCAACTGGTGTGTCACCATATGTAAATACAGCACAGAATATATATACATCAAATTTAGCCGCAGGTAGTGGGCAGGGGGTTTGGTTAAGACTTACTTTGGCCGCTGGTCAAACACCACTTAATGATATTTATTCAATACAGGTAACAGGTAACACTATATAAATGCCTATACCAAATATTTGGTTTAAAAAACCTAATGAGTCTAAAGTTTTTGGAGTAGACTTTTCTAGTAGATTGGCTACTGGAGAAACTATTGCTACAGACTCAGTTACGGGTGGTTCTGGACTAATATTGGGAGCAGAAAGTAATAGTGATGGTATTGTCTCGTTTAGGATATCTGGTGGGACATCTGGTATAGTATATGAACTTACTGTGTCTATTACTACATCTGCAAATAATATCTATGAAGAATCTGTACAAGTATCTGTACAGCCTTATTCATGGATGTTAGATATGATTTTAATACTAAGATTTTTGATTAATGACCTAGAGAGTACACCAACATATTCAGACGCTAGACTAGCACAATTGCTATGTGTGGCTGCCCAATATGTTAAACAAGACCTCTCTGACGCTACATATACGATTGATGTTCCCAGTGTGACCATCTCGCCCGACCCTGTAGTGGTTGGAGATAATACGTTTATTAATTTTGTTACAATGAGAGCGGCGTGTTTCACAGACCAGTCATCTTTAAGAACTCGGGCATCTGCCGCAGGGCTTCGTGCTGCGCTTGGACCCATGAGCTTACAGGTAAGCGATAGCGCGGTACAGGGTATTGTAGAGCTGTTAAAGAACGGTGCGTGTGCGGCCTATCAAGACATGTTGAGAGATTATATGTATGGTAATACTAGAAATCTTGCAGCTATAATAAGTCCTTTTGTGCATAATCAGTATGACCCACGCGGGTACGATGGTCGTAGGGGCGACGATATTAGTAGTGATGGTTTTTTCAACTAAGGAATAAATAATGCCAGCAGATATACAAAAAATTAACTCAGACAATCCTATTAAAAATGGTACAGCGACAACTAAGTCTGGTAATTCTTTTAATAGTTTGATTTCAAAGCAGCCAGTTAAAAGAGCTGTATTTAATGCTTCTGGTACTTGGACATGCCCTGCCAACGTTACAGAGGTAGAAGTAGAATGTTGGGGTGGTGGCGGGGCTGGTTCTTTGAGGTCCGGTATTAATAGTGGCGCTGGTGGTGGTGGGGGTGGTGCGTATGTTCGCTCAAGACTAACTGTAGTACCGGGTCAGGCATATACTGTTACAGTAGGTGGTGCTGCTAATGATAGTTGGTTTGGGGGTGTTTCTATTATATTAGCAAAGGGTGGCGTGAATGCATCAACAAATTCTGTAACCGGCGCTGCTGGTGGTTCTGCTGATGCATCAGTTGGAGAGGTTAAAATAAGTGGCGGCAACGGTGGTGATGCAGATACTAAAAAATCTGGGTATGGCGGAATTTCACCAAATGGCGGCCTTGGAGGCGACGGTGTGTATGCATCTGGTTCTAATGCTGTTGGTCTAATAGGTAATACTCCAGGTGGGGGTGGTAGCGGCGCTTGGAAAGGTGCTGGCGGAGGTCCTGCGGGAGGGGCTGGTGCTGTTGGCCGAGTAATTGTTTCATATGTAGAAGTGCCAAAAGAAGTATATCAGCCAGAAATTGGTGATATCGAAGATAAATATACTGAACGTTTTGATGATACGGGCTATTATGCATAATGACAAATCCTCTATCTGGTATTATAACTCCTGAATTTAAGCAAACATTTGATAATGCTATAGACGCATTATTAGAAGATACTGGTATAACGGTTCCGTGTAGGATGATTTATTCTGGAGGAAAAAAAACAACGTGTCCAAACTGTGAAATCGACGCGATTAACGGTTGTTCGGCCCATATCTATAAAAGCGGCGGACCTATTCCTTTTACAACCGGTTCTCCATGTCCAACGTGTAACGGTGTTGGTTTTATATACACTGAGGCTAGTGATTCTTTTTATATGGCTGTATTATGGAATGAATTGCGGGCCAAGTTTATCAATCTCGGAATTAAGCTAGATGATAAAACTATCTATGCACAGTCCATATGTGCAATTGAGAAACACCCTATGATTATAAAGGCACAATCTGCTGTATTGAATACCAACCTAGAAGGATATGGTATGCAGAGATATGAGCGCGAATCTGACCCAACCCCTTTTACTTTTGGTTATAAGACATATATTGTAACATTGTGGCGCAGGGCTAAATAATGGACATAGTTGAAAGCAATGCTCAAATCGAAAAAATCATCAACGACGAGTTGCAGACACATTTTCGTAACTGCTGGATAAGGGTGCAGCCTGCTATTACTAACAGAATACGATATTTACTTATAAATGCAATCAAGACACAGCCTGAATATGATTCGCTATTGCGTGGTAGACTTTATTCGGAATTTGGCCTGACCGACCCAAGAGCCAAGCTGAATGCCATATTAGATGTTTGGTCGAAGAATTTTGAGACACGATATTTAAAGAAAGTGTTCAAAATTGAGGCTATTGATGCTGACTTTGCAAATGTGTTAAATATACCAGAGGCAATGCAGGCAACCAGTAAGGGTCAGTCGTTGGCCTGGTTAGACTGGTTATTAATCCAGGGCGACACAGCTATTGTGCGCGAATATGAAATTACAACATTAACAGGCGCATACAACAATTCCCGCACCGGAACTGCTATTATGAAGAAAACTAAAACTGGTAGCTGGAGGGTTCCGTCACAGTATGCCGGTAATCTACAATCTAACTGGGTCACAAGAGCTATAGACGATATTGACGATGGGGATATTGAAGACGCTGTATTTAGTGAGATAGAAAAGGTATGGTAAATCATTATACCGCTTTCAAGGGCGTAACCAGCATTGGTGATACAATGCTTATGGGCGAACTTGAAAACAACCTGAAATACTATCTAGATTGGTGCTTTCTACAAATTGGCGCTTATGTGAATGTGCGCATACCAACGGTCAGTACGGTGGATAGTGGTAACTTCCATGTTTTGCGTCCATCTTTAGACCCTACATTTACAGAGGGTACTGTTTTTGAGTCTATACGTAAGGGGTGGGTGTGGGAAACTGGCGTGTCTGGCCCTATTTCTATCTCCGGTGTATACGTCAATGGACAACTTTTTGGAACAGGCGATGCAACATATGGACATTACTATGATTATACTAATGGGCGAGTTGTATTTAACAACCCAGTACCAGCAAATAGTGGTGTAACACTAGAATACTCATATAGAACAGTACAGGTATATCAGTATGGTCAGGCTGGGTGGTTTACAGAAGGGCAATATGAGTCATACAGACCGGGCTCAGCACAATGGACAACCCACGCCCCAAACAGTGGGGATTTTGTCGTACCGCCATATCAAAGGGCACAATTTCCCGCGATAATTATTCAGCCAGTTCCAAGGGTGTCCAGTCGCCCATATGAGCTTGGTAGTAAAAGTATGTATATGTATCGAGATATATTGTTTAATATAGTATCAGACAATAAGAAATTAAGGGACAATCTAGTAGATATTCTTGCTCTAGAAAATCATCATACTATAAAACTATTTGATACAGACGTGGTTGTACGCAGTGGGGCAGCTCCGTTAGACTACCGGGGTATGTTGGTTAATACAAGCGGAATGTACCCAAATCTGGTTGACACGTATACATTTACCACCGCCCAATTCCAAAATGTAGTAGGCTCCGAAGTAGAGTCAAGAAACGCATATTTACACCAAGGCGTTGTTAGGGCTACTATGGAAGTAATTTTGCGAGAAGTTTAAGCGTTCTCGGTCACTAGTTTACATATTTCTGTCGGGTTTGGTGTATAAAATAATGTATAGAGGTCTTTAAATCCATAGAGGGGATAAATAATACATGAGCAACAAACGTATATTTTACGCGATTTCGCAGCTTGGTATCAAATCTGACGGTGATGCTGGTCAATTTACTGAAGTACACGGCGTACAGTCATGTGGTATTACTACGAACTACAACCTAACTCAGACCTTTGAGTTTGGTAAGATTTCTTTGTATGCTAATATTGAAGACCTTCCAGATGTTCAGTTGACCATGCAAAAGGTGTTGGATGGATATCCTCTTATTTATCACCTAGCAACTCAAGATGCTCCAAATCCAACCCTAGTAGGTCGTTCAGCATCTAGCTTTGTTGCTGCTCTAGCTATTTTCCCAGATACTAATACAAATGCCGAAGGGTTACCAGCATCAGAAGTTGTGATGTCTGGTCAGTTCGTCAACTCAATCTCATATACTTTCCCAGTTGAAGGTAACGCAACCGAAGATGTTTCATCTGCTGGTAATACCAAGATTTGGGCAAACGATTCTAGAATTCAGAACCCAGGCGGCGCTCCAGCCCCAGGCTTCAGTGGTGCTATCGACATAAATGATGAACCAATTGGTGTTGGTCGTCTTGGTCGTAAAGAATCTATCGTTTTTGTACCAAACGTTGCGCCATCTGCCGACGTTAATGGTTCTTACGCTGACCCAGACTGTACCGTTCTTCCAAGAGAAGTTCACGGTATTACCACTAGCGGTTTAAACCCAGTAGATTCAGATGGTAATTTTGCCGCACATATTCAGACTATCACTGTGTCTGTAGACTTGAATCGTCAGGCCCTAAACGAACTTGGTCACCTAAAACCATATACTCGTTATGCTAACTTCCCAGTTGAAGTAACAACCGATGTTGCTGTTATTTCTGTAAGTGGTGATATGGTGTCTGCAAACGAACAGGGTATTCTAAGCACAGGTGTTGGTTGCGGTAGCTTCCGTGGAAACCTATACAATGGTACTATTCGCGTAGCAACCTGCGAAGGCACAAGAGTATACTGTGGTACTAAGAATAAGCTTCGTAGTATCAATTATACTGGTGGCGACACCGGTGGTGGCAACGTTGAAGTAACATATAGCTTCAGCAACTTTAATGACTGTACTGTTATGCACTCTGGCGACCCAAATCCAAACACACCATGTTTATGGGTTAACAGGTTTGCATCTCTAGTTGATATGCCATAAGAGTGAATTAAGTTTCGCTCTTTAAACTGGGGGGTCGCGGCATAAGCCGCGCGCCCCCTTTAGGACTTTAAGGAATTTTATCTATGGACGAATTCGTATTACAAGCTGTGGGCCGTTTGTATCTTGATAATCTGAGACTCCAGATGTTATTGCAAGAATCTGGACGTAAAGATACTCAGATAGCAGACCTTACTAAACAAGTTGAACAACTTAGTAGGGACTTATTAAATGAATCAGGCAAAAAGAAATAGGCTGATATATAGGCTATTGTCTGGTAATTTATATATAGAAAAAAAGTATATATTACGGTCATCAGACATAGAAACATTACAGTTAGCAGCAGAGATATATGAAGAATTATTGTTTAGTGAGTCTTTGAGTGAATATAGATTTGATATGATAGCACTAACAGGAATTCCTGATTTTGAAAATAAACTAACAATAATGAATGAAAGACAGGATAGTTTAAAGATAGAAATGTATGAACAATATCTAAATGTAGAGATTTTATCTAAACTTCGTAAACAATTAGATGCTGTCAAAAAAGGAATAAATACACTATATAGTAAATGGCATAGGTTTGACCACCTAACACCAGAAGGTATAGCGGCGCTCACGCAAACACAATTTATTGTATCTCGTACACTATACAGTATAAATGGAATTCGCGTATTCGGAAATGATTTTGATAATTTAAACTATACTCAACTAGACGATATTATATCTGAAATATATAGTAATGATATTCCAGAAACAGAAATGAGAGATATTGCTCGCTCTGATTTATGGAGGTCTTATTGGAATATTGATAAGGGGCAGCTATTTGGAAAGCCAGCAATCTTATTAAATAATGAACAGCGACGTATTATAGCATACTCAAAAATGTATGATGCGGCTTATGAAAGTTCAGACTGTCCTAGCGATACTGTTATTGAGGATGATGACTTATTAGATGGCTGGTTTTTGAGAATGAAAAGAGAGAGAGAAAAGGATAAGGGTACTAAAGAGGTGGATAAGCTCTTATCTAGACACAAAAACGACCAAGAAGTGTTCTTCCCGGCGTCGGACGGAAATGCGGCGAAAAAGATTGATGACCTGAATACGCCGCTTGTTAAGAAGCAGAAGCAACAGCGGGCAGAGATTATTAAACAGCGTGGACAGGTATCGGAATTAGAGTTTCCAGATATACAGATAGACTTACTAAATAAGCAAAAAGGGATATTATAATGGACAACAATATGGATGAGATTCAGGCACAAATAGCACTGAATAAAAGGAGGGTCGCACAAGAGAAGGCCGAGCATATTTACCGCGAGAACTCACGTAAAAGATTGGTGAGCATCTTAGACCAAAAGTTTAAAACAACGATGATTGGGGCCATTGCGCGCTTCGAGGAGGCGTTTGGCGAGCTTTGGGGCCACCGGGACAACTCGCCCTCAATAGAGCAGCTTAAATTCCGTAGAATTTGGGATGAGGTCAGAAAGGATATTTTGGACAATGGAAACAAACAACGTAGGGCGGCGCATGACGAAGTTTCCCAGTACACTATGAGCTGGGATAAGTATAAAACAGAATTTATCGTAAGAAAGGAACAGAAATGAGTAAGCCAGAAAATTTGCTAGTAGGAAAAAATGGGGAAGAATTAGAGGTTCGTAAGCCAACTCGTAAAACTATAGTGGAGGCTGGGAAGGTGTACAATGCTGCTTTTAGCGAAGCTGTAACCCCAACTAAAGATAGAAAACCATTGATTGTTAGAGATAAATTAGACGACATTTTGAGGGCTCAGGGTTTATGGGACGATGAAAAAGAAGCTAATTTTCAGGCTATTAAAAAACAACTTATTGATAATGAGTTAATTTTGCAAAAGGGCGGAATTAAACTATCTGAGGCGCGCAGTATAGCTGTTGAAATGATTAGGCTCAGAGATGAGTTGAGAAAGCTTATCACTCAAAGGTCTACATTAGATAATAATACGGCTGAAGGACAGGCTGATAATGCTAGATTTGATTACCTAGTCAGTGCTTGTTTGGTGTATAAGAATACAGGGAAACCCTATTTTTCTAGTCTAGAAGCATATCTAGATAGTGATGAAGATGTTGCAAGCCACGCTGCTGTACAACTGAGCACGCTGCTGTATGGGATAGACGAAGATTTTGAAAGCAAATTGCCAGAATATAGATTTTTGAAGAAATTTAAGCTGGTAGATGAAAAACTACGTTTCGTTAATAAGGAAGGTAGGTTAGTAGATTCAGAGGGACGTTTAATTAATGAAAAGGGTAGACTTGTTAATGAATCAGGACAATTAATAGATAGAGAAGGGCGCTTAGTTGACGAGGAAGGAAACTTTGTTGTTGATGAACAACCGTTCCTTGATGATGATGGAAATGCTGTGGTACTTGAAGAACCTAAACCTGAAGTAAAGGAAGAGGGGCCAGTACCAGAAGAAGTAAGTTAACGTGGATAGTGTATAGGCTATACGGAGAGTACGGTGTTAAATCCTGTAATTTCTGTATAGCCTTTTTCTTTAGATAAATGGAGATAGTTTGGGTTGGCCAAAACCTTTCAATTAACAGCGCAGCTTAACTTACAAGCTCCTAAAAATATAAAGCCGATAGTAAATAGCATACGTCAACAGCTTAAGTCTGTTACGATGGATGTTAACCTTAAGGTATCCTCGCGCGCTTTGTCTCAAATTAAACAGATAAACACAGAGCTTAAAACTCTTCAGGGCAATATTCAGCAAGTTTCTTCGAGTACTGGTGGTTTGAATAATGTTGCATCTGCATTAAACGGTGTCGGTACATCCTTACGTAATACATCAAAGTCTGCTGGCCAACAAGCTGCTGCAATGAAAAACGTTAAGCAGGAAACAGAAAATGCTATGACCTCTATGGAGGCGTTTGGTGCTCAGTCTGCTTTGGCTATTAAGCGCTTTGCGGCATTTAGTATTGGTACTGCTGGGTTTGTTGGATTTACAGTTGCTA
>Ga0172363_10003392_pt1 | contig 12966 bp, 12 predicted proteins | sample LakKivs2_kivu2a2_FD_114541 | JGI IMG/M metagenome (GOLD analysis project Ga0172363, IMG submission 114541) | Sediment microbial communities from Lake Kivu, Rwanda - Sediment s2_kivu2a2 | ecosystem: Environmental > Aquatic > Freshwater > Lake > Sediment | place: Rwanda: Western Province, Lake... | reverse complement strand
CAAGTTTAAGAAGGTTTATGTCAGAGACGCTGTCATCAGCGGCAGCAATCATAACGTCAATGAGATCAATATTTCTGTCACCGATTCTCCCGGCTTCCATCGGTCCGCCTGACACAAAAACTGTCGGAATATTCAATCGCATGGCTGCCATCATCATTCCGGGAGTGATCTTGTCGCAATTGCTTATACATACCATAGCATCTGCGCAATGGGCATTGCAGACATACTCTATACTATCAGCAATCAGTTCACGCGAAGGAAGAGAATAAAGCATTCCGTCATGACCCATTGCAATACCATCATCTATGGCTATTGTATTGAATTCTGCGGCAAACAGACCCTGTTTCTCAATTTCCTTTTTCATAAACTGTCCGATGTCGTGCAAATGGACGTGACCGGGCACGAATTGTGAAAAGGAGTTTATGATGGCTATCACGGGTTTTCCGAATTGCTCCTTTTTCATACCGTTTGCACGCCACAGGCTGCGCGCCCCAGCCATATTCCTGCCGGTTAATGTTTTCAGGCTCCTAAGCTCATTTTTCATATCAGGACGTATTTTAAAAAAAGCTTCCCGGTTGTCCGGGAAGCTTTTTTACACTATTATCATTATACTACATATTACTCCCCGTTTATACGCCTGAGGCGATAAAAAGAATAAGGGAAATAATAATCAGTATAAAAAGGTTCATAATCTCAATTGTGAAGGGCAAAACTATAGATAATTTTAATATATCCAATAAAAAATAACATTTTTTAAAGAAAAATATCTTTGCTGATTTATGCGTCAAGGTGCCTGAGGATGGAATAAATAGTTGTTATTAAGCTGATTGGAATATGGCTGGCTCAAACTGATACACCATGAAAAAATTAACAGCAGAGATCATTTTTATAATCTTCCCGTGTTTCAGTTGCTTACCGCATAGTATTTCAGCAGATGATCTTTTGTGAGCTTCGTGAACATACCCGGGTTCCGCATACTCTTGAGAAATACCATATCAGGTTTCCCTCTGGCATCGCGGATTGGCTCGTAATTACCCTTACTGTGCAGGAACACCGATCTCTCCATTCCCGGGGCAATGGGCGGAACCTTAAAAGCAAGGCTGGCTTCATTGTTTACAAAGGGCTGAACCAGGTACCTGTCGTCGTCATAACGAAGCAACAATGAGACATCTATACCAGTTTCATCAGTGGCCGTTTCTACGGAGATCATTTTTGAGACGATCTTACTGTCCGGGGTGAAGTCCATACCGGCATAATCAACTTCCCAGAAAAGTACTCCAGACACAAGTTTTAAATTGACCATGTTGCTGCTTACATGTGACAGATCGAGTTGCAATACGTCCTTCTTGTCTTTTGCCGGTCCGGGAACGTTGAAGTAATCAACGAATTCGAGGCCTGAGTCAGTTTCAAGGTAAACGGCAAGTGGTATTCCCTGTTCGAGGGTCCACTTCGTAAGTTCTTCCCCTGATCTCTTGTTTCTTTGCGTTTTCCATTCATTGTACCTGTTGCCGAACATATCGGAAAAGCGTGCAAACATGTAATCAAGCCACATGGTGTTTTTCCCTGATATGACCAGCTTGGATATTTTTGCATTATCAGGTTTGTCAAACGAGAGAGAGACAGTATCAAACAGGAGCTGATCGTTCCTGATTTCACTGTAATACCTTGAGGTGTCACATGATAGCACTTCACCAATAATTGATCTTCCGTAAGCATTAGTGGCAGTAACAGGTTGTTTGATATCTGAGATTGAATGAGGAGTGCCATATTTATCAGTAAGAATCTCTGCTCCGGGCTGATGATCAACAACCATCAGCTCGGCAAGGTTGGTGTTCTGGATCTCCCTGACCTCATTGGTGATCCGTATCCTGTACTGATCATTCACAGGCTTAAGCGAATTAAGTCTGAGATAATCGTTTCTTTCAATTGGTTTTGCACTTGCTCCGCTATAGATCTCTCCTTCAAAATCTAGGGCAGCATCATTTTCACTGTAAACGAACGGGCATGACATCTCCTTGGTCAGCAGCAATATTATGGCAACGACCATAAGCGCCCCGTAAACAGCAGCTGCACCCACCGCCACCGATCTGCCGACATCAACCTTGTTTACCTCTGCCTTGGCAATATTGGCTACCGGCACGCTGACCATGTCACCTGCGATACTGATCATCGAGTCCGGGGCAACATAAATATGTATTTCCTGTCCCTTTTTGGGAGTTGTAACAGAATACAATACCTTGCCTGAAAGAATGCCTTCAGAAATTGTTGTTCCCACGATCTGGAATGATGACTTCTGCCCATGGATATAGTAATATGTCTTCTGGGCATACGGTATCTCATCCCGCTGGATTCCCCTCAGGCTGTAGCAACCTGAGAACTGGATTATTACAAGAGCTGACAGAACTGTTGCCAGTATCTTCTGAAATTCATTGAATTTTCGCATAATACTGATTTTGATGACGTTATGCCCTCAGTGCTCAATAGAACACAGGAGCGAGGAATGAATAGAGCAAATATCCCGCTCCGGCTATAAGACCAAGAGTCTCCCACAGGTTAATTGCGTGATAGTCAGTTTTACCGATATTTGCAGTCGGTACTGTCAGTTGATTGCCGTCTATTGTGACTGACTCAACAGGAGCCACATAAATATCCACAATCTTTGACTTCCTGATCTTTACGGAATCACTGCAGAGCATAGCAGTCAGAGCCCCATTTGAAATACTGTAATTGTCAACTGCTCAGAAATTCTGATCGGAGTGGATTACCAGGATCTTTCTTTGTTCAGGGATGCTGTTGAACGTGATAGTTTTCATCGTGTAACAACCTGTCATGCACATACAGGTTAGCAGAAACATTACAATTTTTGTTGCCTTCCGCAGGCTTAACTTCTGTAACATTTCAATCATATTTCAGTAAATATAAGAAAATTGCTGAAATGTCAAAGAGATCAGCTAAAAACTTTAGACAGGAGCCGTGAACAACTTTATTATTTCTATCAGAGTCTCGCGCTACTTCAGGATTCTGAGTTCTCTTCCCACTTTGGTGAAGGCTGAGATGGCTTTGTCAAGATGTTCAGGCTCATGTGCGGCTGATAGCTGTACCCTTATCCTGGCCTGACCTTTGGGAACAACAGGGTAATAGAATCCTGTCACGTAAATACCTTCGTCAAGTAACCTGGCTGCCATTTCCTGCGACAGTATTGCGTCATAAAGCATAACGGCGCAGATGGCAGACTGGGTGGGCTTGATATCAAAGCCTGCCTTCAGCATCTTTTCCACGAAATACCTTGTGTTATTATGAAGCCTGTCCTGCAGCTCATTGGTCTCAGTCATCATTTCCAGCATCTTTATCCCTGCGGCAGCCACAAGCGGGGGTATGGAGTTGGAGAAAAGGTACGGACGTGAACGCTGCCGCAGCATCTCTATTATCTCCTTTTTACCTGTGGTAAAGCCACCTATTGCTCCCCCGAATGCTTTTCCAAGGGTGCCGGTGATGATCTCTATCTTTCCCCTCAGGGTATATAGTTCAGTGACTCCTCTTCCTGTCTCACCAACCACACCTGCCGAATGTGACTCATCGACCATCACCATGGCATTGTATTTCTCAGCCAGTACATAAATCTTATCAAGGGGGGCAACATTACCGTCCATAGAGAAAACACCGTCAGTGACTATGAGCCGGAAGCGTTGTTCCTGAGCCAGCTGCAGCTGTGTTTCAAGGTCGTCCATATCAGCATTCTCATACCTGTATCGCTGAGCTTTGCAGAGACGCACGCCGTCAATAATTGAAGCATGGTTAAGAGAATCGGAAATGATGGCATCTTCGCTTGTGAGAAGCGGTTCAAAAACACCGCCGTTGGCATCGAAGCAGGCAGCATAAAGTATGGTGTCTTCCGTACCGAAGAAATCAGCGATTTTTGATTCAAGCTCTTTGTGAAGGTCACCCGTTCCACAGATGAACCTCACCGATGACATCCCGTAACCGTGAGTGTCAAGAGCATGCTTTGCAGCTTCAACAAGCTTTTTATTGGCTGAGAGGCCCAGGTAATTGTTTGCACAGAAGTTAAGTACCTTCTTCCCGGAATCAAGAGTTATCTCCGCACCCTGGGGCGATACAATAACGCGTTCATTCTTATAAAGACCGGCTTCCTTTATTTCCCGGAGCTGCGAAACGAGATAATCGTGGTAATGATCGTACATCTGAATAATAATTCACTGTAAAAACGGATGCAAAGATGGCATTTTGCAGTGATTATTCAATGATGATAATCATTAATAAAGGATAAAAAATGACCGTTATGTTTCCGGGTGCTTCAGGATTTACATGCCGTATTTTTCCACAATCTGATCCCTTGTCAGACCGAGGATGCCGTATTTTTTGCCCACCTTTATGAATGCATCAAGTGCCTTTTCAAGATGATGCAGTTCATGACCGGCTGATATCTGTGTTCTTATGCGTGCCTGTCCGTTTGGTACAACAGGAAAGAAGAATCCGATAGCATATATGCCTTCATTATAAAGGTCTCTTGAGAAGTCCTGTGATAATTTTGCGTTGAAGAGCATCACCGGCACTATCGGGGTATTTCCTTCCTTAAGGATGAATCCGGCATCTGTCAGTCCGGCCCTCCACCAGGCAGCATTCTTTTCGAGTTTGTCACGGCGTTCAGTGCTTGACGACAGAATGTCAAACACTTTCAGCACTCCCGACACGATCACAGGGGCAATGGTGTTTGAAAAGAGATATGGTCTCGCCTTTTGCCGGCACATATCGACAATCTCCTTCCTTCCTGACACGCATCCTCCCGAAGCGCCTCCGAGAGCTTTACCAAAAGTAGTGGTTATGATGTCTATTTTACCGAATACATTGCAGTATTCATGCGTACCTCGGCCTGTCTTGCCAATGAAGCCCGTGGCATGAGAGTCGTCAACAAGAAGCATGGCTTCATATTTCTCACAGAGTTTCACCATTTCGTCAAGTTTTGCCGTGTCGCCGTCCATTGAAAAGACGCCGTCAGTGATCACGAGTTTCAGACGTTTGTCAGCGTGAAGCTGAAGCTTCTCTTCAAGGTGCTCCATGCTTGAGTGCTTGAAAGTATCATGCTGGGCACTGCAGAGTCTCATACCGTCAATGATCGAGGCATGCACAAGGCGATCTGAGATCATTATGTCTTCACTGGTGAGTACGGCTTCAAAGACACCCGCGTTGGCATCCATGCATGACGGGAAGAGGATGGTATCTTCAGTGCCCAGGAACTCCGTTACCCTGTTCTCCAGTTCCCTGTGAATATCCTGTGTCCCGCATATAAACCTGACCGATGACATGCCGTAACCTCTTTTCTCAAGTCCTTCATGGGCAGCTTTTATGACTTCAGGGTGACTTGACAGTCCAAGATAATTATTTGAGCACATGTTAATGACTTTCTTCAGGTCAGAGCCTGAGGGGAACTCAACCTCTATATCGGCAGACTGGGAGCTGTGGATGAACCGTTCCTCCTTGAAGATGCCGGCATTATGTATCTCTGCCAGCTGAGACCGGTAGAGATCCCTGGTTTTGTCAGCGTAACTCATTGTCTTTATTTTTAATTGTTCATTTGCTAAGATACTGGTTCACCAGTGCCACAATGCTGTTGACACTGTCAAATGCCTCAGGCGTTGCCTTGCTCGGCGGGATCTTGATTTTGAATTTGTTCTCCAGGAAAACAAGTAGTGATACCATCGAAAAAGAATCGACATAACCGCTTGAAATAAGAGGGGTATCATATGTAATTCTTACGTCATCGTCATCAATGTATTCCTTTGTGACGTAGTTCAGCACAAGATCCTTCATTTCATTCAGATTAGTGTCTTCCATAACAGTTGTTTTAAAGGTTCAAGGTTCAAGGTTCAAGGTTCAAGGTTCAAGGTTCAAGGTTCAAGGTTCAAGGTTCAAGGTTCAGGGTTCAAGGTTCAGGGTTCAGTTTAATCATTTTCAAGGGTTGAGATATCGCCGATCTCTTCTCCCCATTCCCTGGCATGCAGCAGTCTCCGCATTATCTTGCCACTTCGTGTTTTGGGCAGCATGTCCATGAATTCCACAGCCTGGGGCATTGCCATGGGAGAAAGCTTCCTGCGGATGAAATTCATTATATCGAGCTCAAGGTCAGGACCCGGAGTGAACCCGGGCTTTAAGGTTATGAACGCCTTGACCACCTCCATGTTTATCTCATCAGGCCTTGAAGTCACTGCAGATTCAGCTATAGCCGGATGTTCGAGCAGGGCAGATTCGACCTCAAACGGACTCACCAGGTGGCCACCGGTGTTTATCACATCGTCGTCACGTCCGATGAACCAGAAGTAACCTTCATTGTCAATGGTCGACCTGTCACCGGAGAGGTACCATCCGTTGACAAATTTTTCCCTGTATTTTTCTTCATTCTGCCAGTATGTTCTCATCATGGCAGGCCACCCCGGTCTGAAGGCTATCAGTCCAGCCCTCCCCGGCTCACTGATCGGGGCATATGTGACAGGATCAAGAACCGTTCCTTTGATCCCAGGGAAGGGCTTTCCCATTGATCCGGGCTTGATCTTCATGCCCGGGAAATTGGTTATCATTATCGATCCGGTTTCCGTCTGCCAGAATGTGTCATGAAATGGCTTTCCAAACACTCTTTCCGACCAGATGACGGCTTCCGAATTGAGTGGCTCGCCCACGCTGGCAAGGTGTCTCAGCGAAGAAAGGTCAAATTCCCTTACGGCTTCATCGCCCGCCTTCATCAGTGATCTTATGGCAGTGGGTGCCGAGTACCATACTGTTATCCTGTGTTTCTCAATGAATTTGTACCATGCCTGTGCAGTGAATCCCGTGTCAAGAACGCACTGCGTGGCACCGAGGCTCCATGGCCCGATAATTCCGTATGAGGTGCCCGTAACCCACCCGGGATCTGCCGTGCACCAGTAAATGTCATCATCACGGATGTCAAGCACCCACTTTGTGGTGAGATACTGAGAGATGATGGAATAATGGACATGCTTCACACCTTTGGGCTGCCCCGTGGTACCTGAGGTATAGTGCAGGACTGAGGGTGTCTCTGCCACGGACGGGAAGATATCGAACTTGTCAACGGGATCAGCCTGGTCAAGGCTGAAAAGGATCTCTCCCTTGTCAAGATCCCCGGGTTTCATGGCATCAACGATAATGACAAATTCAAGCAATGGCAGTTTTGACCGTATCTTGCGTACTTTGGAAAGGTGTTTTTTCTGGGTCATAATAGCCCTTGTCCCTGCGTTTTCAAGGCGGATGAAAAGAGATTCCTCTCCAAATGCGGAGAAGAGCGGCTGTACAATGGCCCCTGTCTTCAGTATACCGAGAAATGAGAGATACAGTTCAGGTATCCGGTCCATGAAGAGGCAAACCCTGTCTCCGTCAGTGATACCCAATTTACGGAGGAAGGTGCCGATGGTATTTCCAGCCAGCCTTATATCATTGAAGGTATATTTCTTTTCAATACCTCCGAAACCCTCATAGAATAATGCAATCTTGTCTGCCTTACCTTTCATGCAGATCCTATCGGAGCAGTACCAGCCGATATTGATTATGTCTCCAGGGTTATATTCAAGTTCTTTTTCTGCTATGCTCCAGCTGAAGTTTCCTGTCAGCTCTTCATAGGACGGATGATCATATTCAGATGCCATATATAAGTCTTCACAATGACTTCAAGTTAGGACTATTTTATAAAATGGCAGGTAAACCTTTTTAAAAAAATCCGGATTATAAAAACTTTTAACTTAAGGCACTTAAGGCACTTTAAGTATTCCAGGCACTTCAGCGACTTATTCCCAGTTGAGTATGACCTTTCCGCAGTTGCCTTCTTCCATCACGTCAAATCCCTTCTGAAAGTCATCAATATGGAAGCGGTGGGTTATTACCGGATCGAGGTTGATGCCGCCGATGATCATCATCTGCATCTTGTACCAGGTCTCCCACATCTCCCGTCCATAGATACCTTTCAGTGTCAGAGCCTTGAATATGATATCGCTCCACGGCACCTCAAAGTTTGACGGGAGGATACCAAGCAGGGCGATATTTGAGCCGTTGTACATGTTCTCTATCATCTCACGGAATGCTGCCGGCGAACCTGACATCTCAAGGCCGACGTCAAATCCCTTCATATGCAGGGGTTCAAGAACGTCGTGGATCTTCTGTCCTTTTTTTGGATTGACAACCATTGTGGCACCCATTTTCTTTGCCAGGTCCAGACGATAGTCGCTCAGGTCGCTGGCAACTATGTTACGCGCTCCGGCAAACCGTGCAATGGCAACGGCCATACTGCCTATCAGACCTGATCCGGTGATAAGCACATCTTCACCCAGAAGCGGGAAAGCAAGGGCCGTGTGGGTGGCATTGCCAAAGGGGTCCATTATTGCAGCCCAGTCATCAGGTATACGGTGATCAAGCAGCACTATATTGCGGGCCGGCACTTTGACATATTCGGCGAATGATCCGTCTATATGTACACCAATTCCTACCGTGTTCTCGCAGACATGCTCCCTTCCCCTGCGACAGTTTCGGCATGTTCCGCAGAAGAGATGGCCTTCTCCGGTGACCCTGTCTCCCACCTTCACATTGGTGACACCCGGGCCGATCCTGTCAACATATCCCATATACTCATGGCCTATGGTCATAGGCACCTTTATAGTCTTCTGCGCCCATTCATTCCATTCATATATATGAAGGTCGGTACCGCATATAGCTGACTTCTTAACCTTTATAATCACATCATTATATCCCGGTTCCGGAACGGGCACTTCCTGCATCCAGAGACCCTTGGCGGCCTTAGCCTTGACCAGCGCTTTCATAGTGTTCATACCATAAACAGGTTTAATCGTTATATCGTAAAATTAATACAAAAACAGGAGTTTGTTTATCTTTGCCCGATCCGGCAATAACCAGTTTTTATTGATTTGCAAAATTCATTAAAATGACACGAAATAATATCAGGGTGCGTTTTGCTCCCAGCCCGACTGGTCCCCTGCATATCGGCGGAGTACGTACGGCACTTTACAATTATCTTTTTGCAAGACATTTCGGAGGTGTCTTTATACTGCGCATTGAAGACACTGACCAGGCACGCTATGTTGAGGGAGCAGAAGAGTATATCATGGATTCTCTTGAGTGGGCTGGCATTAAGGTTGACGAAGGAGTACGCGAGGGAGGCCCTCATACACCATACCGCCAGAGTGAGAGAAAGGAGATCTATCATCAGTATGCGGAAGCCCTGCTGCAGAAGGGAGATGCCTATTATGCCTTTGATGCGCCTGACGAACTTGAAAAATTGAGACAGCAATGGGAATCACGTGGCGAAACATTCAATTATGGCTGTGTTACGCGGATGCAGATGTTGAACTCTCTGACTCTTGGCGAAGAAGAGGTTAACAGGCGCATTGCCTCGGGCGAATCCTATGTGGTCAGGTACCGGATGCCAGAGAATGAGGACATACATTTTTCAGACATAATAAGAGGAGACATAGTAGTCAATACCTCAACCCTTGATGACAAGGTGCTTTATAAATCTGACGGCATGCCCACTTATCACCTGGCAAACGTTGTTGATGATCACCTGATGGAGATATCACATGTCATCAGGGGCGAGGAATGGCTGCCGTCACTGCCGCTGCATGTGATGCTTTACCGTTCATTCGGGTGGAGCGCGCCATTGTTTGCCCATCTGCCACTGCTCCTTAAGCCGACCGGGAAAGGCAAACTCAGCAAACGCGACGGCGACAAGATGGGATTCCCTGTTTTCCCATTATACTGGCCTTACGGAGAGACTGCAACCGGATACCGTGAAGAAGGTTACTTCCCCGAAGCATTTGTCAATATGCTTGCCCTGCTGGGATGGAACCCCGGCACTGAACAGGAGATATTTACCATGGATGAACTTATTGCTGCATTCTCAATAGAAAGGGTCGGAAAGTCAGGTTCACGCTTTGACCCTGAAAAGGCAAAGTGGTTCAATGCACATTACCTCCATCTGAAGAGCGATGATGAACTGACCGGCCTCTTCATGCCTGTGGTAAATGAAAAGGGATTTAATCCTGACAGGGAGAAACTTAAAAAGATCGTCGCCCTGGTGAAGGAGAGGGTGGCATTTGTCAGGGATATGTGGCATGAAACCGACTTTTTCTTTATTGCTCCAGCCTCATATGACAATGACGTGGTCAGGAAAAAGTGGAATGAGGATTCACCACTCATCATCAGTGATTTACGTAATCTGATTGCTGGTATTGATCCTTTTGAAAAGGAAAGAATTGAGCATAATGTCAGAGAATGGACTGCCTCACGTGGCTATACAACTGGAACAGTATTTGTTCTCTTCAGGCTTCTGATTGTCGGGGCGGCACGCGGACCTCTTCTTTTTGATATTGTTGAGTGGCTGGGCAGGGAGGAGACAGTCAGCAGGCTTGATAACGGACTGAAGAGGCTGGCATAAGAGTTGCCATGGATCTCGGGAAAGAAATAAGGTATATCGATTTTCACACACATCATAACCGGGGCACCCGTGATACGGTCGCTGTGGTGAACCTGATGGCAGGGGATGACATTACCCATGTCCCGGGTTCAAATAATTTATTTTCAGCTGGCATTCATCCATGGAACCTTACCGTTGACAACGCGGCTCAGCTTAAAGCCGGGCTGATCCTCACCCTCGCCCATCCCCATGTTGTCATAATAGGCGAGGCAGGCTTTGACCACCTGCGCGGCCCGTCGATTGAGGTGCAGCGGGAAGCATTCCGCTTTCAGGCTGAACTGGCTGAGGAAATGAAAAAACCGGTCGTGGTACATTGCGTAAGATACTGGGATGAGCTTATAAAAGCACAGGAGAATATCAAACCTTCAGTGCCATGGATAATCCACGGCTTCAGGGGTAAAAGCGATCTTGCAGCTTCACTTGCCGGAAAAGGATTCTGGTTTTCATTGGGTCTGCGGGGAATAAACATACAGACAATTACAGCGATAAACAGGGAACGGATGCTTCTGGAGACCGATGATGCCATGATACCGGTATCGGATGTTTACAGGCTGTTTGCAGGAATTATGAAGTGTGACGACGAGAAAGCCTCTGACATGATCAGGAGTAATTTCAATTCACTTTTTAATGTTATCTCATGACTGACGACTGGCTATCACGCACTGAAATGATCCTGGACGAGGAGTCCATGGAAAGGCTCAAAGCTTCACATGTGATTGTTGCAGGTCTTGGAGGAGTAGGATCCTGGGCAGCAGAGATGATCTGCAGGGCCGGCGTGGGAAAAATGACGATCATTGACGGGGACATCATCACGCCGGCAAACATAAACCGTCAGTTACCCGCAACAAGGTCAACCATCGGACAGAAGAAAGCTGAGGTGATGGGAGAGAGGCTGAAGGATATCAACCCCGATCTTGCGCTCAGAGCGATATCGGAGTTCATACGTGACCAGCGTATGATCGATATACTTGAAGAAGAAAAGTATGACTATGTTGTTGATGCGATAGACACCCTTTCGCCAAAAGTCTTTCTGATCTTTCACTGCCTGCGGCTCAACCTTAAAATTGTCAGTTCAATGGGTGCAGGAGGCAAATTTGATCCGGTCAGCATAAAGGTTGCTGATATCTCTGAAACAAATTTCTGCAATCTTGCACGTATTCTTCGCAAGAAGCTTCACAAGCTTGGGGTGCATGAAGGGTTCCGGGCCGTGTACAGCCCGGAAGTCATTGACAAGGATCTTATAAGAAGAGGCTCTGATGAAAGCAACAAAGCCTCAAGTGTGGGCACAATTTCTTATATGCCTGCTGCATTTGGTATAGCCTGTGCTTCAGTTGTGATAAGAGATCTTGCGCAGCTTCCGGTGTAAAGTCAGGCGATTCTGTATAACTCTGTGCTGCTCTGTTGTTAATCCTTTCCTGCCATTCTTTCAGTATACCGTTTTCAGTTGAAAAAAATAATTATCTTTGTCCCCGCAATGGCGCGTTCCTCTAACGGTTAGGAGTTCGGTTTCTCACACCGACAATAGCAGTTCGATTCTGCTACGCGCTACAAAAAGCTTGGCCATGCCTTTTTTAAGGCACGACCAAGTTTTTAATTCATAGGAGGAATGACAAGTACCTGACCGGGATAGATTAGATTCGGATCTTTAAGCATTGGCTTGTTTGCCTCAAAGATTACCGGATATTTCTTTGCATCACCGTAGACCTCCTTGGCGATTTTGGAGAGATAGTCTCCCTTTTTGACAGTATAGAACTGCTTTTCAGGAGGCGGAGGTGTTACCGGGGGAGGAACAATGACCAGGAGGTGATCCTCAACAACCGAGATACCGTCAACATTTCCTGCTGTCACAATTATCTTGTTTTTGTTCTCGATGGTATCAACCTTTCCGGCAAGGATGACTTTTTCGTCATCTACCGTTACTTTTACATTACTGACATCAAAGCCAAATTTACCTATATGGTTAAGTATCAGTTTTGCCTTTTCCTCTTCAAGTTTTTCCTCTGACTTGAAGAGCTTGGCACCTGCATTTTTAATGAATGAAATCAGTCCCATGTTTTTTGTTTTTTATATTACTTCAAAAGTGATTTTTGCATTGACACGGTACTCTGTGATTTTGTTTCCGGCTACAACGGCACTCTGATCCTGGATATAGACCGAACGGATCTCTTTAACAGTTTTAGCTGCTGTCCTGACAGCAGTGGCTGTTGCATCTTCCCAGCTTACGGGTGAGGATGCAAGGATTTCAATTACTTTCAGTACTGCCATAATTTTAATTTTAATTAGTTGATATTAAGATTATTAAGAAAATTTATTTTATCCGTAAAGGGGGGTTTCAATCTACAAGATACAAAAAATTTTGTGATTGATTTTAATAGAAGAGACGTTGCATGCAACGTCTCTTAAAAATAATAAATAAGTGAAATTCCTTTTTTGTATTTTTGATTAGCGTTAACCTGATT
>Ga0172363_10003389_pt1 | contig 12968 bp, 10 predicted proteins | sample LakKivs2_kivu2a2_FD_114541 | JGI IMG/M metagenome (GOLD analysis project Ga0172363, IMG submission 114541) | Sediment microbial communities from Lake Kivu, Rwanda - Sediment s2_kivu2a2 | ecosystem: Environmental > Aquatic > Freshwater > Lake > Sediment | place: Rwanda: Western Province, Lake... | reverse complement strand
CACCTTCATGTATATGATGCTGTTTTTACTTGTAATGTTTATTATGATGTATTTTGGAACGGCGCTTGGTAATTATTTCGGAACCGTACTACAGCCACTGATTGGTTTCAATGGCAATTTTCCTCTGTTAACAATATTTCTCGCAGGATTAATGGTAGTATTTCTCTCATCTTTTTTTACAAATATTCTTACTGATTGGAGGAAGATGGCTCATTCGCAGGAGATATCAAAGGCTTTTCAAAAAGAGATGGCAGCTGCAAGTAAAAACCGCGATATGAACAAGATAGCCAAGCTTAGAAAAATACAACCAGATATTATGAGGAGGCAGACGGAGGCATCTAGTGGGTCTATGAAATCAATGGTTTTCCTAATCATATTCATATGGCCTATTTTTATGTGGTTGCAAAACTTCCTTAGAGGATTGCCATATTTTTATTTCACTGTACCATGGGCAAATAATGTTTCATTTTTCAGCAACCCAGTTTTATGGCAGACTTGGCTATGGATTTATCTTATAACATCTATGTTGTTTGGACATATTATAAGACAGGGACTGAAATTGATTAGTTTGTCTGATTGGTGGAAAAACATTAGAGGAAAAAATAAACCTGCCCCAGTACAATAACTTAGGTTTATGGTTACAATAACTATAAGTGGTTCTCCAGGTAGTGGTAAAACCACTGCTGCAAAGCTTTTAGCTGAAAAACTCAAACTAAAATATGTTTATTCTGGTGATATTTTTCGTGAGATGGCAAATAAACACAAAATGTCTTTAGAAGAGTTTGGTAAATACTGTGAAAAACACAAAGAGATAGACCAGCAACTCGATGATTATCAACTCAAGATACTTAGAAAAGGTAATGTTATTGTTGAGGGGCGTATATCTGGGTGGATTGCACATAGAAACAATATTAGTGCTGTGAAGGTTTTAATTGACACAGATTTAGAAACAAGGGTAGGACGTATTTTAAAGCGTGAAAAAGGGGATATCGCAAAGAGAAAAAAGGAGATGCTTACGAGGGAGAAAAGCGAGGCAACAAGATATAAAAATTATTACAATATTGATCTAAAAGACAAGTCTATTTATGATATTGTTATAGATTCTGGTGATAAAACACCTGAAGAGATTGTTGATATTGTTGTTAAAAAAATAGAGAAATAGAGAGTTTTTATATAGGTTTTTTATTCTATTGCGTCTGAGATGACTGATAAAAAACATGAATTGCCATCAGACAAAAAAAGAAAACGCCTAATTAAAATCCAGGCTAAAACCAATCCTAATTACGGTAAGGCTCCTGGTGAACGTAGTGTTAAGGAACTTCTAGAGAATGGCATGATTAATTTGGATAAACCTTGTGGTCCCACTAGTCATCAAGTCTCTGCTTGGGTTAAAGAAATTCTTGAGGTTGACCGGGTTGGGCATGGAGGTACACTTGACCCTAATGCCACTGGGGTGTTGCCAATTGGTGTAGGTGATGGTACTCGTGCTTTGCAGGTTGTTCTTTTGTCAGGAAAAGAGTATGTTGGCATTATGACATCGCATAAAAACGTTGATAAAAAAAAGTTTACAGAAATTGCTAAGGGTTTTGTTGGCGATGTATTTCAAGTTCCACCAATCAGATCTGCTGTTAAAAGAGTTCGTAGAAAGCGGCATATATATTACTTGGATGTAATTGAGATAAATGATAGGAATGTTTTGTTTCGTGTTGGCTGCGAAGCAGGAACTTATATTAGGACGCTCTGTGTTGATATTGGTAAGAAACTTGGTTGCGGTGCCCATCTTTCTGAGTTGAGGCGTACGAGAGCAGGCGGTTTGTGGGAGAAGGATTCTGTGATTTTGCAGGATGTTAAAGATGCTTATGTTTTCTTTAAAGAAGATGGGAACGAAGATGGTTTACGCTCTTTGGTTCATCCTATGGAGCATCTTTTAGATCATATACCTAAGATCGTTATTCGTGATTCAGCTGTCGATGCGGTTTGCCATGGTGCCAGTCTTGCCGTGCCTGGCGTTGTTGAGGTTGATTCTGATATTATAAAAGGTGATGTTGTCGCTGTTTTAACTTTGAAAGGCGAGGGCGTTGCTTTGATGAACTGTCTTATGTCCGCTGAGGAGATGATGCATAAGGATACGGGGGTTTGTGCTAACCCTGAGCGGGTTTTAATGAATAAAGGAACCTATCCTTCGATTTGGAAGAAATAAATTATTGATGTCAGGTTATATCGACTTGCATCACAAAAATCATCTGACCTGTTTCTGCATCAATGGCAGCTACTACTCCAGACATATCTCTAACAGACATAGTATACAATGAAGTAGGAAGCATCTCATATATAGCAGGTAAAACATTAAGTTCAGATGTGGAGGGTTGGCTTGAAATATCAGATATAAAATATATCTGAGTCCCTAAAGAAGGATCTGATTCCGCATATTGTGCGAATATATTTTCGCAACCGGAAAATGTTAATATGTTTTGGCTAAGTGATGATTTTGAGGAAATAATAGCAGGGAATGTTACGCTTCCCTCTGAGTCGATGGTTGATTCAGTGCCATCGTAGGAAAGATTAACACTATATCCATCAAGAGTTCCATCCCTAAATGTTAAATTCCATACTTCAGTATTATTATTCCGTTCGTATCTGGAGACAGCAACATATGCCGCAGAATGCAAAGCCAGATAAGACGAAAGACCTGGTGAATTTGCTTGCACATACTCAACTGCTTCTTCAGGATTATAGGAAATCATAGATATTTTATCTCCTAAAGGAGGAATAATACTCCATTCTTTATACTCGCCAAAAAGATTTTCTTCTGAAAAACTCGGTTTTGATGAACCCCACGTGATAGCTGTTGTGCCCTGTTTTGAGGATTCGAGCAACATATCAATAGCAACAGATGTTTGATAATTACCAAATGTGCTTGTTACATCAGATATTACTGTACCGCTCATTTTGATTAGACTTGGGAATGAACTCGTAAGCCAAATTGTATAATCACATGTTATAGATGTTGATGTTCCTTCTTGTGAAGGTACATTAACAGGGATAGAAAACTGTATTTTTACACAATTATAATCTTTTACTTTTTCTTCACCTAAAGCAGTCCATGTAATTGTCATATTAGCTAGGGTGATAGTACCGGTGTCTCCTTTCTTTATAGACTTTCCCCCAAATGCAGATAAAACATCGTTAGGAGAAACGCCTGGAGAATAAAAATTACTGAGACTTTGATAAAGGAAATTATACATCTTTTCAGTTACATAGAATTCGAAAGATACTTTCATAGAGCCTGCAACAGAAAGCATATTCAAATCCATTACAGATTTTACGGGAAATTTTGATTCCGGATCCAAATAAGTGAGACCGACATTTGATATTTCATATCCTTGGATTTGCTCTGTTTCAAATGTCGTTCTTGTGTATGTCTCTATGGCTTCTCTTTCTGTGCCAAAACCATCCATTATACTTTTTGTTCCATTTGTTTTTACAAAAATAGTGCCATTTATTATTTGGGTGGTTGGTGAATAGGAGTTTTGAGTTGTAGTTGATGTTATCTTAAGATTATATGTTACTTCATCTCCAATATTTTGAGAGCCGACAGTTATCGAAAGTCCTTGTTGTGTACAACCGCTTAGTATTGATCCTGCTATTAACAGACCAGCTATAAATAATATAATATTCTTTTTTATTTTCATATCTCTCCTCTCGAACAGAAACTAATATTTAATATTTAAACATTGATAGCTAGAAAATATCTTAAGTAGGATTGCGTTGCTCATAAAAATATATTATTTGCCGAGGTGGCTCAGTCCGGCTACGGCGCGAGTCTGGAAAGCTCGTGAGCTCTGCTCTCGGGAGTTCAAATCTCCCCCTCGGCGTAAATTTATTTTAGTAAAAACAAAAGGCAAGAAAGCAAAAATAGTGAAATTAAAATTAATTTTTCTGTAAAAATCTATAGTTGCGGCGGAGTTTTTGTATAATATTCATCAAGTTTCATTAATAATGTAGTAATAATTCCTCCAGAACTTGTGGTCGTTTCTGCTTGAGGCATAATCCCCTGGTCATTCACCCAGAAGATAAAAGTATTAGAGTAATTATTACCCAACAGTTCATAAGTCTGATATATCTCGATTTTATAACAATCCTCGTAATCTCCATTCTGAACACTAATATCTTCCTGTTCTAAAATTTGTACGGTCATAGTTACTTCAACAGATCCTAGGGCTCCTGCATTCATAGTATATTTTAGTTCTTTCGAAAAACCTATCTGTAGTAAACTAGAAGAATCGAATAAACTCCAATACTCATCTGGAAGTGTACATTCAAAATTCGATTGTTGCCCCGAAACAGAAACTGTGTATTCCATTTTGTTGTTCTGCCGGTCCCACTGATAATTTGTCGACATTGTAAATGAAGATGGTTTTGAATACTGAAAATTAACTAACATGTAGTATGGCATATTGTCTTCTAATTTACGATATTCAAATGACTCAAAAGTACATTTTACTGGATTGGCATCAATTACCATATCCATGTCGCCACTTGTTTTTATTTTAGAACAACTAATACCTTGAAATGTTTCTTGTCCAACGTTTTCTACAGATGCTGTACCTATCTTTTGATCTTGATAATAATAAGCATAAGTTGCAAAATAACCTTGTTCAACAATTGGAGAGATGCTTCCTGTTAAGGATGATTGCAAATTAAGTTTTGGACCATCGTTTCTAAGATAATATTTTGTGATTTCCGGAGCGTTTCCATTAGAATAAACTAGTACATAAAACGACGCACCTATCAAAATGGCTACTATTACTATAACACCTATTGTGATAAGTAGTTTTGTTTTTCTATGAGGCGTTGTTTCACTTTCAAAAGATTGATAGCTTTGTGCATTAATAGGGGAAGTAGGATTTGTTTGTGGTTTTTCGGGCATAGGCGTACCGCACTCTGTACAAAACAAATCATTTTCAAGATTATCTTTCCCACAATTTGGGCAAAATTTTACCATTTTTTTCACCTTTCAATATTTATTATGATATATTACAATAGTACTAAAAATTAGCGTACAAAAATATATCGTGGCAAAATAATTAAATGAAATACGAATTCAAAACAAAACCGAATATAATCAAAAGAATGCTAAAAAGATAGATAAGAAGTGTTTTTGGCGATGTATGACTCCAAGTAGGAACACTTTGATTAATTACGAAATTAGCACCGAATAGTATAGCACCGATTATTGAAAGAACAGGAAAAACATCTATAATTATTTTTGAAAGTTCATTGATAAATGGGGTTAAGATGCCTAAGAAAATAGTTGCAGAAACATAAATTAATATAGCGCCTTGTTTAGTGCGATATTTTCCTCCACTTTTAAAACCAGTCGAGGTAGTCGTATAAATAAAACCAGAAATGAAAGTAATAATTACACCTGTTAGAATAAGCGAGCTCTGATCCCTAAAGAATTCAAACAACACGTTTTGCAGGTAAAGCAAAAACAAGTTTTAAGGTTTGCTGTAGCCATTAAACAAAAAGATAAAAGAAAGAACATTATTTAGGGAGGATTAATGGAAGATAAAAACTTCGCAATCCCAAGTTTCCAAACATTCTTTGTTTCAAGAGAACAAAGCAACTGCCCTATACTGCCGGATATGATAAAACTAGGCAAAAAAATCAAAGAAATAGGCATATCAAAAGATGCAAAAGGAATCATCAGCCTAGGATATGGACGAAGAATCTTAATAAACGGCAGTAATTTAGATATTGGAAACATAAAAAAAGAGGATATACTAGAAGTTGTTGACTACGACCCTGCGAAAAAAAATCTTCTGGTCATAGGTCAAAATGAACCTAACATAGAAACACCTGTCCACTGGATTGTTATAAGTGCAAGAAATGATGTAAATGCAGTTTTTCAACTTAACGATGAGAAACTGGCAGAAAAACTTTCAAAAAAACTACCAACAACAGAGAAAGAACAACCATCAGGCACCCTTGAACTAGCAAAAGAAGTTTTGAGAGCTCTTAGAAAAAGTAAAAATATTGTAATAAAAAACAAATCAGTTTTGTTTGTTGGGGCTAGCTTTAAAGAAATAGAAGAATCCGTAATAAAAATAATTGAGGAAACAAAACATGAAAATTGATGGAAAAGAATACAGAGCACTATGGCTTGAAGATGAAACTGTTAAATTTATAGACCAGAGAAAACTACCATACATTTTTGAGATTTTCAATGCTAAAACAGTTGATGACATAGCCTTTGCAATAAAAGAAATGGTTGTGCGCGGGGCACCAGCGATTGGTGCTGCTGCAGCATATGGTATTGCGTTAGGAAAAAAAGACCTTGAAAAATCTGCAGATAAGATAAGATCTACAAGACCAACAGCATACGACCTTTTCTACGCAGTAGACTATATGATAAACAAAATAAACAATGGAATAGATGAGTTCAAAGCAGCAGAAAATTACGTAGAAAATGTAATAGAACGGTGCAGAAAAATCGGTGAAAACGGCGAGAAACTAATCAAAAACAACACAAACATCCTAACTCATTGTAATGCTGGTGCACTAGCAACAGTTGATTATGGCACAGCACTAGCGCCTCTGCGTCTGGCACATAAGAATGGTAAAAAAATTTTTGTTTACGCTGACGAAACCAGACCACGACTACAAGGACTTTTAACTGCTTGGGAGCTAAAACAAGAAGGAATAAAACATTCATTGATTGTTGATAACGCTGCAGGTTTTTTCATGAAAAACAAACAAATCGACATGGTTATAGTCGGCGCAGATAGGATAGCAGACAATGGTGATTTCGCAAACAAAATAGGTACATACGAAAAAGCAGTTCTTGCAAAAGAAAATAACATCCCGTTTTATGTTGCCGCGCCGATAAGCACGTTTGACGAAAAAATAAAAGACGGTAACCAAATAGTTATAGAAGAACGAAACAAATCTGAGTTGATTGAAGTAAACAAAAAAATAATAATGCCTGATTGGGTTGAAGTTAAAAATCCTGCTTTTGATGTAACACCACATAAATTTGTAACAGGTTATATAACTGAAAAAGGTGTTATCAAAAAATAGTGTTTTTAAGTTTGGGTAGTAGTAGGTTGCACTGGTTTTTTGTTTTGTTTTTTACCAGGACAAGCAGAATTAAGACACATATTCCAATACCTGTTGCCTTTAGTTTTCACCTTTACAACAGGAGTACCACACTTATCGCAGAGTTTGTCCGTCTTAAAAACACCGCCATCCTGCGGCAAAGAATAAGTGTTATTGCAATTCGGGTAACCAGTACACCCAACAAAACGTTTACCCTTCTTTGAAACCCTCACAACAAGATCTTTTCCACACTTCGGGCATTTACCGATGTTGTTTTGTTCTTTAATAGCTTTTTTAATGTTTATTTTAATTTTTTCTTTATCCTGCTCAAGAATCTTCATAACCTCTGTGAGCATCTCACGTGACTCTTTAACAGTATCCTCAAGTGTTTTCTTACCATCGGAAATCTCATTCATATCTTTTTCAAGTTGAGCAGTCATCTTTGGTTTGATAACATCGCAATCAGCCATAGCTTCAACAACTGCAATTGCCATTGAAGTAGGCGTAGGCTGCGAACCAAGTACATATTTTCTGCTATATAACTTGCTGATGATTTCATGGCGCGTTGACTTTGTACCGAGTAGCAACTGCTCCATTTTTGCTATAAGAGAACCCTGTGAATATCGTTGAGGAGGTTTAGTCGAATCTTCTTTAAGATGTATCTTTAAAACCTCAATTTTCTCCCCCTCATTTAAATCTGGCAGCTCTTTTTTTCTGTCTCTAAAATACGTATAGATTTTTTTCCAATTAGGTTCGATTAACCTGTAACCACTAGTCTTGAATTCCTCCCCAGAAATGTCAAGAGAAACATCTGTAGTTTCTGATACAGCATCTTTTGCTAAAGTGGCAAGGAATCTCCTACAAATAAGCTCATATATTGCTTCTTGTTCATGATGTAATTTACCATTAGACGGCACACCAACAGGATGAATTGGTGGGTGATCAGTTGCATATTTCTTGCCACGCGTTGGATGCTCTCTGCTATTTGTTATAACTTCTTGTACTTCTTTTGAAAAAGGCGATGAGGATAGTTTTTCCAATATGCCTTTTATGTTTAAAGAAGAGGGATAAACGGTGTTGTCTGTCCTAGGGTAAGAGGTCAAACCAAGCATATAAAGTTCTTCAGCAATATTCATTGCTTTTGCTGCAGAAAAACCTATACCTGAAGCAGCTTGCAAAAATGTGGTTGTATTGAATGGTGACGGTGGCAGTTCATGCTCAACTTTTTTGTTAACATTTTTAACTGTTGCTTGTTTAACATCCTTGATTTTATTGTAAATATCTTGTGCTTTTTGCTCCTCCCAAAAAGTACTAGCTATATGCATAGCATCAAACGGTTTTTCTTTCTGGAGTTTTGCGATAATTTGCCAAAAAGTTTTTGGTTTAAAGTTTTTAATCTCCTTTTCACGATCAACAAGAAGAGCAAGTGTTGGTGATTGAACACGACCAATGGAAAGAAAATCCTTACCAAGTCTACTGGATGTGAGCGATATAAAACGTGTTAAAACAGCACCCCAGACAAGATCTATAACCTGCCTAGCCTCACCAGCATTAGACAAATTATAATCAACCTCTGTAAGGTTTTCAAAAGCATTGTTAATCTCATATGGCGTTATGGCACTAAACTTCGCTCTTTTAATATGAGCTATATCCTTGTTATATTCCTTTAGAAGATTTACAACTTCAACACCAATCAGTTCACCCTCACGATCATAGTCAGTAGCAACAATAAGAAACGGATTTTTGTCAACAAGTGATTTCAACGCAGAAGCAATACTTTTCTCACTAACCTTCTTAATTGGGTCTACATCGATAAGTTCATGCGGAGCAATCTTCGTCCATCTGTTAAAACCAGAAGGATAGTCAACATTTATTATATGGCCTTTTAAGCCTATAACCGCCCACTGTTCATTGTTTTTTTCAAACTCATAAACAGGGATAGTGCCAACCTTCTTACTCTTTGCTTTACCATTGGAGAGAATGTAAGCTATCCTCCTTGCTGCAATGTTTTTTTCACAGATTACAAGTTTCATTGTTACGCCATTATCCTATTTTGGGAGAGACATAAGAAGCACATATAATTAGTTTACGCTGTATAATTTTTAGTTAAATGGTATTGTTTGTTATACGGGTACTTAAAAAGAACGCATTTATACTATAATTGGAAATATTTATATAGAATGCATGCTGATATTTATGTTATGGGGAAAGCTTTAGTTTCAACATTAACAATATTTATTCTAATTCTAACAATTATTCCTCAAGCAAATACATTAAAAATACCGCTACCAAGTATTAAAATAATCGAAAAAAAACTATTAATATGTTCAGATATGGAATATGGCACCTTTATTGGTGGATGTGGGTTTGATTGGGGGATGGGAATAACAGTAGATAACCAAGGATGTGCTTATGTTACGGGGTTGACTAGATCTATTGGTTTTCCAACTAAAAACCCATATGATAGAAGTTATAACTTATTCGGAGATGTTTTTGTAACTAAATTATCACCCTCAGGTGAATCTTTAGAATACAGCACATTTATTGGAGGAAATAATCTTGATTTGGGAGTAATGATAACAGTTGATAATGAGGGATGTGCCTATGTATGTGGATCTACTAAATCAAATAATTTTCCTTTGAAAAATTCTATACAAAGTAAAATCCATGGGTTAGCTGATGTGTTTATAGTGAAACTATCACCATCAGGTGACATTATTTATAGTACCATTGTAGGAGGTAGTTGTGAGGATTTACCTAGAAACCTTGCATTGGATAAAAATGGATCTATTTATGTTACTGGTAGAACCAAATCAAAAGATTTCCCAACAAAAAATGCATATGATGAATCTCATAATGGGACCTGGGATGCTTTCGTATTTAAAATATCACCAGATGGAGATGAACTAATTTTTAGTTCTTTTATAGGTGGTTCGGAAGATGATTGGGGCTATGGATTGGCAGTAGATGATAATGAATGTGTATATTTATCTGGAAACACGACTTCTTCTGATTTTCCTTTAAAAAATGCCTATGACAACGCTTTTGAAAAAGAAGAGACTTATATAACGAAACTTGATCCTGCAGGAAATACACTAAATTATAGTACATACCTTGGAGGTAACGATGTGGAAAAAGGATGGGGTTTAACAATAGATGAACAAGGACGTGTATATGTTTGTGGGTATACTAATTCAACCGATTTTCCAGTTAAAAACCCTGTTCAAAAAATGAAAAATAACGGACAGGACATGTATATTTCAAAAATTTCAAAAAATGGTGATGCTTTAATTTATAGTACAAGTCTTGGTGGTAATGGTCTAGACGATGCAAACTGTATAGTAGTAGATCAACAAGGATGCGCATATATTACAGGATATACAAAATCATCTGATTTCCCAGTGATGAATCCGTTTGACGGAACATATAATGGAAAAAGGGATGCATTTGTGATAAAACTTTCTCCCAATGGAGACAAATTGTTATATAGTACTTATTTGGGTGGTAGAAACGACGATGATGGTTATCACATCGTAGTTGATAACAACGAATCTTTTTATGTAACTGGATTTACAGAATCGCCCAATTTTCCAGTGAAAAATCCTTATGATGGTAAATATAATGGATTTAGAGATGTTTTTGTGACTAAATTTTCACCAGGTGATTATTCACCAATCAGAGAAGTCAAAGGAGGGTTAACTATTTCAGCCGATTTGAGTTCAGATGAAAATCCCTTAAATTGGTCTATTACTGTTGATGGAAAAACATTAAATGGAGGTAAATCTAATGGCACAATTCCTCCTTATTCATATAAAACTGTTAGACCTAATTTTACATTAGGTATCGGAAAAGCAAATATTACAATTATAGCAAATGATTTTAAACAATATTATTCTGCGTTTATGTTTGGTCCGTTATTTTTGAATTTACAGGATATATGAGACAAAAGAATGATCGCCAGTAATATTGATTGAGGGTAAAAATTGTTACATCCATTTCATCATATGCTACTTTTCCACTTATGGTATATACATATACTCCAATCTTATGAGTACCAATAAGTGGAATGTCATAACCTCTTATCCTCCATTGATATGCCTTTGTTGGATAAAAATCAACCATGTATGTAAGTTGAGAAAGATCATCAATACAATAAATTACTCTATCAATTTCTTCACTTGATGTTACATTAATACGAACAAGACCTGAACCTAAAATATAGGTTCTTCCGTATCTTGAACGCGTAAAACATAATTTCGGTAGTTTTGAAATACGTAAACCATATAGATAAAATGAGCCTTCACGCGGTGTTTCAATTCTAACTTGAAGATCAATTGGTTTTTCTGCAAGTAAAGCAAGTACAGTTAAAATCAATCTACAACTTTTATTTACATATGTAAAATTAATATGATCAATTGTATCATTTTTGGAGTGCCAATATTTAAGAGCATCATACTGAAACAACATTACAGCATCGTAGCCATATTGTGTAAATGCATCATGATCACAAGGGTGATTTGGTAAAGATAAAACTTGCAAATCTATGTATTCATTATAAGTTTTACTTATATTTTCAAAAAAAGTTGAAAGCCATAGATTTCTATCAGGGCAAAGCAGTTGAACGATTTTTCCTCCTTTTTCTGTTTCTGCTCTTCCGAGAGTATCCATATTTATAGCTGCAATTATATTTTCATCTTTTTCATATGCTTTTCGAGCGTAATCCTGGCTACCGTACATCCCTTCTTCTTCACCAGAAAATGCAATGAATTTTATAGTATTATTAAACGCATATTTGGACAGTATATTTGCCAAAGTGAGCATTATTGCTATACCTGACCCGTCGTCATTTGCGCCAGGCGCATATTCTACAGTATCATAATGAGCGGAGATTACAAAAATAGCACTGCTAGAACAATTAGTACCTTTATGAGTGGCAATAATATTTTGAGATTTATACTGCAAATGTCTCCATTTATCAACACAAACATCCAAATTCATTTTTTGAAATTCATCTGCAATGTATTCTGCTGCCTTATTACAGTTATCTGTTCCTGTATATCTTGGTGCAAAATTCATTAGTCCACTAAGATAATAAAATAATGCTGACTCATTTACTTGTTTTATTAAATCCACCAAATCCGGTCTATAAAATTGATTATTAACCGATGCAGAACCAGATTTAATGTTATTTTTAATTGGTGAACTGGTTGCAAATGAAGCATAAAGAGATGTAACTATGATTGCAAGACTGATTGTCAAAAGAATTTTTAAAATATTTTGTTTCATTATTACACACCACATCTATATTTTATCATATATATTTATATTACTTATGATAAATTGCGTTAATTTAACAACTTTAATTTATCTAAAATAATGAACTTAGTCGAAACTATTAACTAATGCATCATATTTCACTGATTTGATAGCATATGAAGATTCAGATAATACTCGGATCTAAGTCAGATGTGCCCGTGGCTGAAAAAGCACAAAAGATTCTTGATGAGTTTAAAGTCAATTATGACATAAAAGTTGCATCTGCCCATCGAACGCCAGATGTTTTAAAAAATCTCGTTGAAAAAAACAATGCAGATGTTTTCATAGGAATTGCAGGACTTTCAGCTGCTTTACCAGGATCAATTGCGGCTCACACAACAAAACCGGTAATTGGTGTCCCTGTAAGCGGGAAAGTAAATCTGGATTCCATATTATCGATCATACAAATGCCTCCCGGAATTCCTGTTGCTGCAGTAGGGCTAGATAGAGGAGACAATGCTGCATTACTAGCAATAGAAATACTAGCGATGCAAGACAAAAAACTAACAAAGAAACTAAATGATTACAGAAAAAAGATGAGAGATGAAATT
>Ga0172363_10003387_pt1 | contig 12969 bp, 14 predicted proteins | sample LakKivs2_kivu2a2_FD_114541 | JGI IMG/M metagenome (GOLD analysis project Ga0172363, IMG submission 114541) | Sediment microbial communities from Lake Kivu, Rwanda - Sediment s2_kivu2a2 | ecosystem: Environmental > Aquatic > Freshwater > Lake > Sediment | place: Rwanda: Western Province, Lake... | reverse complement strand
TGAGCCTGCAAAATCAAAGCAGCAACACCAGCAACATGAGGAGCAGCAGCGCTAGTGCCACTAAACTCATCATAACCACCGCCACGGTCGGTTGTCCATATATCTACACCTGGAGCCATAACGTCAGGTTTAATTCTATCATCTGCCGTAGGTCCTCTGCTACTAGCCCATTGGGGGGGAATGTAAGCGATTTCGTCATCGTAAATCGATTGTGTATTCTCATCGTTTATTGCGCCAATTGTTAGGACGTCAAAAGCACACCCTGGACAATTTAAAGAGGCATGTCCATCATCAGTTACCGCCCTGGGGTTACCCGGGAATTGGGATGCTGGGAGACCGTCGTTGCCTGAAACAGTTACCACAATAGTTCTTTTGCTAACACACTCATCAGTCTTTTGGCAAACCTGACACTTTCCGTCGCAATACCACCCAGGATCCTCAATTCTACGTTGGAAACCCCAACTACAAGTTATGATCTGTGCCTCTTGTGAAATAGCCCAATCCAAGCCATTTATGGCGTCCGCTTCTGAGAAGTCTCCCCACTGATCGGCTATCTTACCAATTATAAGTGTATGAACACCGGGGGCGGCGCCTCTGTATAATCCATTAGAAGCTTCTCCGGTACCGCAAAGTATCCCGGCGCAACGTGTGCCGTGTCCATGTGGGTGATCGTCATATGGATTAGGTTGTTCGTTTACAAAGTCTCGCCAGATAATATCCTTGTTTGAGAAGTCCATGTGATTTGGATCTATACCGCTATCTAGTATACAAACTCTAACCCCAGAACCGTTATAGCCCAATCTATCGATAACCACATTCGATCGTATCGTGACTGTGCTGACGTCAAGGCATAAGCTTCCTTTTGCCTCACCATCGCCAAGACCATCAACGAATTGGTAAGTTGCTATTTTCTTTATTTCTGATACCTTGATCTTTGCGGTTACGTAGGATAGTACGGTTCCAACTGATAGGATGGTTACATTATGATCTTGAATCAGAAGATTAGCTATGCTTTCCTTAAAGTTGTAGGCAGCCACTACATCGTTTCCATATGCCGTACAATTAATGCCGACAACTACAGTTATTGATCGCAATGTCCCGTTAGCTTCAAGACATTGCACCTTTTCCCAAAGCCACGGTTCAAACTTGCTAATCAACTCAGAATCAACAAAGGACTGCAAACTAACTGCTCCAGTCCTAGGGGTGACCCAGAGCATAGTGCTAGACACCAGAAATCCTATGAATATTAAGCTTATAAAATCACAAGTTTTCATTTTTAAATCACTCTTATAAGTATACCTAGGTTTACTATTTGAAATTTACTGCCCCGAGTCAACTTCTACAATCAGGGAATAGTTATTGTTAAGGGAGGTGTTTCTATGTACTTTGTTCCTAAGTATACTTTTTTTCCATTAACATACTTAGATACGTGTAAAGCATCTGGAATTATTTCGGCTGTGATTCGATATTCTCCAGATGCCACCTGTTCACCGTTCTTATCGATTTGTTTCCAAGTCTTTGCCGCTCCCAAACCACAATTGGATTCGAGTGTTTGGTTATAGTGAAATTCCCCGGCAAGGCGTGCATATGTTCCTGAATTATAAACCACGTTATTTTTCTGATCGTATACGGTGAATCTTAATGGCGGACACACAAATGGAGTAGCATAGAATAACTCTAGTGTTGAGTTGCTGATGTTTGTTATATGAAGTGACATAGTAACCTTTTCTCCTATTTCATAGTTTGTTTTGTCTATTGCTAACGCGAACTTCAATGAACCTTCAGAAGCTTCTGCCTTAGTGAACCCAGCGGAAACAGTTATTGTTAAGGGAGGTGTTTCTATGTACTTTGTTCCTAAGTATACTTTTTTTCCATTAATATACTTAGATACGTGTAAAGCATCTGGAATTATTTCGGCATTAATGCGATATTCTCCAGGTGTCACATGTTTCTCCTCGTTGCTAACTTGTTCCCAAATTTCAACCCGGCCAAAACTGTTACCAGGTTCAAGCGTCCTATTAAATGAAAGTGAACCAAGGGGTGTAGCGTTTGCTCTTGATGAATAAATTATATCATCTCTTTGATCGTACACGATAAATCTTACGGGTGGATATGTTATCACATTCTGATAATGTAACTCAACGGTCGAGTTGCTTATATTCACAATCTCAGTCCACATATAGATCCATTCTGCAGCCATATAACGCGTTTTTTCAATTGTTAATATAAGCTTCAATGGGTCTTCAGAAGCTTCTGCCTTAATGTCTGGGGCCTTTTCTCCCAGTGGTTCCACAGGAACAAAATTCTCCAATCCCCAAACAATCATTACACCTAACATCACAAACACTATGACGAGAACAGTTATCCCCTTTGGAGATAAAATCACCGTATCCACTCTCTGCAAATGACAAAAGATAACACTATTATTTTAATCATTTTCTTGAACAGCCTGTTCTATTTCTTGAACAGTGGTCTTTGGCGGGAGAATCCTATAGAAGTATATAGTGTCTATGATATGAATTCCAAAGCCTAACAACGAAAACAAAAATGTTATATTTCTCACTGCTCCAGAAAACATGAGCAGCGAAAGAACAGATAAAACCCCATACAAAAGAGCGTAGAAGAAACTTTTTGGAACAATGAACTTTTTCACTACGAAGAAAAACTTCAACACCCCAAACCTGCAAGGTACAACATGATAAACACCATACCGATCCTTATTGGCAAGCTTTAGACGCTTCAACTTCTCTAGATGATGAACCGCCAAGGCAGGACTAGAAAAACCAACCAGCTGAGCAACTTCCCTCGCAGAAGCCTTTTTCACCCTAAGCATAAGAAGGTAAACCTGAAAGGTATTATACTCACCAGCAACCTCCCTCTCAAACTCAGACACAGCCAAAACCCCTTTTCAGATCGATCCATCAACGATGTTCCTGTCCTTTCAGGAACTTCTTATAGTCTATTTTCCATATATCTCTGTTCCATATTACGCAGTAAGTTTTGGTTTACTTTATTGGCTACATAGAAGAGGAAGCTCTAATCAAAGAGTATGTTTGCGACATCAATGATATCTCAAATCAAAAAGGATCTCGGAGATATTACAAAAGCAATGTACACAGGGCTAAAGAATAACCCGGAAAGAGAATTAGAATTTTCAGACTTAGCAGAGAAGATAATGAGGAACTTCCCAAAGACGCTTGAAGGACACAGTATGGCTTCAATATCCTACGCAACCGTATGGGCTGATGATACCTTGAGAAAAGAGGATTAATGAAGATGGAAAGATATAAACCAGAACCAGAAAAATACCCGGAGTGGGTAAAAAGAAGATATCGAAAATTCCAGCACTACCCTGTTGGGTACAGATCAATAGAAACGTTTTGATTTTTGAATTCTACACGCGCGGAACATCTTACTCATAAATGTTCATAAAGCTTCTAAATCAACGGCATACAGTATAGAACATTGCTTCATAAAGGATTTAGATTCGGTAAGAATTAGGCATTAATAGAGGACTCGAAGGAATAAAAATTGCAACGAATCAAACTCTACACTATTGACTTAACGAGAATCAAGGGAAGAGGAGAATTTAGACGTCCAAAATGTGGAATTGAGATGTCTCCTGATGATGAAACAGAATATGCTTATGCAATTTTGAAAACAGTGATGAAAGGAGACTATTTAGAAAAGATAATCTTACAATATAACAGATGTGGAAGCCAGATTCACTTAGTTGGATTTCATGTTTTTAAAAATAGCATGACGATTCAAAACCATTTTCATCATTCTTTCTTCATTTCAACTATAGATACAGCATACACTCCCACATCAATCTTTGTTTTTCTTTGATTTTTGTTTACATAGAACAGCGATGTATTCTTCAGTAGCTTTCTCCACATCCCATTTAAAAGGTTCCCCAAATGTTGCATTCCACCAGTTAATTAGTCTTGTAAGCATAATTTTAACGAAAATCAAGAAAACTACTGCTGGGATGACACTGAACGAGATGAAGTTTATGGGAAAAGGAAAAAAAACCAGCAAAAATATACTCAAAAAAATTTCGGCTGTCAAAAAAATGGGTATGATAATAGCCCAGAAAATCCCTGAGAAATAATCTGGAAAGAAATCTAGACTAAGATTAGGCAGTTTGAGTATAAGTCTATAAATGAATGGCAATTTGCTCTTTTCTATCTTTTTATAATCGTTTTCACTCATTTCTTAACCTAGCATAAATTTGTTCTATAAATACATAAGCTTTAGCATGTAGCAATCTTAGCAGCTAGTATCATAATAATTAGACGATCCTAGAAGATTGCAATTAGCACATAAGAATCATACCTCATTAACTATATTTCTAATCTTTCATTCCATGTTTTCACTAGCTGATCCAAACTATTCTATCATCCCAAATATGTAGTTTTCGTGCCAAATTTTCTTATTTTAAAAGAATTGCTTGTCTCTTTATATTTTGCTGGACGAGACTCATGGGTATTGATAATTACAGAAGCTTTTCTCAGAATTGTTATCTGGCTCGCATTTGTGCATACTCTAAAACAATAACATACACCAATAACAATAGAAGATTTCTCTTAATCTCTCATTTGGGAAGAGATAAGAACAAAACCGTTATTTCTAGGATACTTAAAGAATACATGTATATCCCGAAACCAATAACCACTACGAGCATTTAAGATTTGGAAGAACAGGTATTGCCTCGAAAATTTACGTATGCTGATGCTGGCGTTGATAGAGAATTGAGAGCTGAATCTAAAAAGGCATTGGAGATTTTGGAAGAAACTTATAGATTCAGCCATTATGGCGAAGTGGTTCAACTTCCTTATGGAAAAATATTCCCAATTGGAGAAAATCGTTACTTAGACTTGGTTGTTGAAGGTGTAGGTACGAAGGTGATTGTTGCTCAGTTAACTGAAAAATATGATACAATAGGTATTGATGGAGTGGCGCTGGCCGTTAATGATGTTATAAGGTCTGGCGCCAAGCCTTTAGCGATTGCTGATAATATTCATGCACAAGTTTCAGACCCAGCTTTAGTTAAGGAATGGATGAAGGGTATAGTGAAAGGAGCAGTTGAATCCGAGTGTGTTGTGCCAAGCGGGGAAATAGGCGACGTAGCAGAAGTGATAAAAGGTTTAGTAGAAGGCAGAGGCTTTGACATGGTTGTTGCGACGATAGGTGAAGTTACCAGTGAAAAGATAATTTCTGGAAGAGACATAAAAGCTGGCGATGTTGTGATAGGTTTGCGCAGTTCTGGAATCCACAGTAACGGCGTGTCCTTGGCAAGAAAAATCCTCTTCAAGCAGTGGGGCGGAAGATACGAGCCTTATGACATACCAGATGGGTTAGACAGAGAAATTGTTTATGAAGTTTTGGAGCCGATGAAAATATATGTTAAGCCATTGCTTGCAGTTGCGGAGGAGCTTAAAGTTAAAGCTGCAGTGCACATTACTGGCGACGCTTACCTAAAGTTTGACAATTTAACAAGGTTTTCGAAAGGTATAGGTTTTGAATTTGACACTTTTAGTCCGCACCCGATTTTTGAGTTAATTCAGAAAACCGCCTCTGAACTTGGCTGTGTGATAACTGACGAAGAAATGCTTAAGACATTTAACATGGGATGGGGCTTCGCGGTAATAGTGAATAAAAAGAATAGGGACAAAACATTAGACGTTTTAGAAAAAACTGGAGTAAAAGCTGAACAAATAGGCCACGTAACCGATTCCAAGGGAATTAAGATTCTTTACAAAAACAGAGAAATCATCCTGAAATAGAGTTTGCTTCGTTGATGACAAAAGTGCTTAAATTCCCTGAAACTCTAGCTTAACCTATGAGATATCGCTTAAGAATTGAAGTCAGCTTGAAGTCGGGGCACAGCGACCCTGAAGGTGAAACTACAGCGAGCTTACTAAAAGAACTTGGCTATAAGGTTGACGCTGTAAATGTCAGCAAAGTCTACAGTGTGGTTCTTGAGGCTGAATCTAGGAGAGAGGCTGAAACTAAAGCCGAAGAGATGTGTAAGAGGCTTTTTGCAAATCCAACAAAGGATAATTATGCAATCGTGATTGAGGAGGAAAAATGACCGCAAGGCTCTACATTCGCAGAAAAACGCCATTTCCAATCTTTGAAATAAACTTGCGTGAAGCTACAGATCGACAGCTTCTGGAAATAAGCAATGAACTGAGTATAGGTTTAAACCTGCAGGAAATGAAGGCTGTTCAAGAGTATTGTAGGAATAAAGGGCGAAACCCCACGGATGTTGAGCTTCAAACTATTGGGCAAACGTGGTCGGAACACTGCTTCCACAAAACCTTCAAAAGCAAAATAAGAATGGATGAGAAGGAAATTGACGGTCTCTTCGAAACGTATATTGTAAAGGCTGCTGAAGAAATGAATCCTCGGTGGTGTTTCTCGGTTTTTGAAGACAACGCAGGCATAATCCGCTTTAACAAAGACTACGGGATAGCGATCAAAGTTGAAACGCACAATCACCCATCGGCTGTAGAGCCTTTTGGCGGTGCGGCTACAGGCGTGGGCGGAGTGATCCGCGACATTTTAGGCGTATGGGCAGACCCAATCGCTTGTACTGACGTTTTGGGATTCGGTCCCTTAGATTTTGATTATGAAAGACTTCCGTCAGGCGTGAAGCATCCGAAATACGTTTACATGGGCGTTGTAGCAGGCATAGGAAGCTATGGCAATAACATGGGAATCCCAACAGTGAACGGAGCAGTATACTTTGATGAAAGCTACGTGGGAAACGTCGTTGTTTACTGTGGATGCATTGGTTTACTTCCACTGAAAAAGTTCAGGAAAAGTGTCAAACCAAACGATATCATCGCTCTAGCTGGAGGAAAAACGGGTCGCGACGGCATCCACGGCGTAACCTTCGCGTCCGCTGAATTAACGGAAAAATCGGAAGAGGTTTCTAGACCAGCGGTTCAGATTGCAAACCCCATTGAAGAAGAAAAACTGAAAAGAGCCATAATCGAGATTCGAGACCTTGAACTTGCATCAGCAATAACAGACTTGGGCGGTGGCGGCCTATCATCCGCCGTTGGCGAAACAGCAAAAAAGTTTGGTTGCGGCACCATTGTGGAGCTTGAAAGGATTCCGCTGAAGTATCCAAGTTTGGCTCCGTGGGAAATTTATGTTTCCGAATCGCAGGAAAGAATGCTTTTGGCTGTGCCCTCAAGAAATCTCGAAAGGGTTCTGGAAATTTTTAGAAGCGAAGACGTTGAGGCTACTGCTATTGGAAGATACACCGCAGACAACGTGTTAAGGATTTATCATCAAGGTGAAAAAGTTGCGGAAATGGACATTCCATTCCTTTTTGAACCGCCAAAAGCCACCAGAACCGCAGAGTACAAGCTCCCAAGTTTTGAAGAGCCTTGTTTTCCAGAGCCAGAAAACCTAACTGAAACACTTTTGCAGATTTTATCTTCGCCTAACATTGCAAGCAAAGAAAGCGTAATACGCACTTATGACCACGAGGTTAAGGGAAATACTGCGCTTAAGCCGCTCCATGGCGAGTATGGTGGACCCAACGATGCAGCTGTGATAAAACCTTTAGAAGATTCTTGGAGAGGCATAGTGGTTTCATGTGGAATGAATCCGAATTATGGTAAAATAGATGCTTATTGGATGGCTGCTTCCGCAATAGACGAAGCAATAAGAAACAACGTGGCTGTTGGCGGTAGAAGAATAGCCTTGCTTGACAATTTCACGTGGGGCAACCCTGAAAAGCCAGAAAGACTGGGCAGCCTTGTAAGGGCTTGTGAAGCATGTTACGATTCTGCAGTTACTTTTAAAACGCCATTTATCTCCGGAAAGGACAGCCTCTATAACGAGTCTCCACTTGGGCCAGTAACGCCTACCCTTTTGATCACGGCTTTGGGCATAGTTCCTGATGTTCGCTTAGCAGTTTCGATGGATGTTAAAGCTCCAGACAACTCCATTTACGTTGTTGGGCAAACCTTCAAAGAGCTTGGCGGTTCAGAATATTATAAGCTGAAGGGTTTTATTGGAAAAAGCGCGCCAAAAGTGCGACCAAACCACGCCAGAAAAACGTTTAGGGCTATTACCAGAGCTATTGATTTGGGGCTGGTTAAGGCTTGCCATGACTTGTCTGAGGGCGGCTTGGCTGTTGCCGCTGCAGAGATGGCTTTTGCAGGCGGATACGGCATGAAACTGCATTTGCAAAAAGTTCCAATAATGAATGCAAACCGCAACGATTTCGTCTTGTTCTCAGAATCAAACAGCCGCTTCTTAGTAGAAGTTTCACAGGAAGCAAAGAAAGAGTTTGAGGCTTTAATGAAAGGAAAGGCCTATGCAGAAATAGGCAGGGTTACGAAGACTCCGCGGTTATGTATCTATGGATTAAAAGGCGAAGTTGTTGTAAATGCTTCGCTCAGCGATCTGATGGCAAGTTGGAAGCGAACATTCAGCAGCGGGGTCTAAGCCATGAAACGGGAAGAAATTAAAGTTTGCATCTTGCGTGTAGGCGGAACAAACTGCGATGCAGAGACTAAACGTGCTTTTGATGAGTTAGGCGTTCAGGGTGAGGTTTTGCACATAAATGAACTGGTTAAGAGCAGAAAACTTCTGGATTATCATGTTCTGGTTTTTCCTGGCGGCTTCGCTTATGGGGATTACGTGCGAGCGGGGGCTATATGGGCTAAGTGGATATTAGCCAAAATGGGCAAGGAATTGAAAGGCTTTATTGACGAGAATCGGCCAATCCTAGGAATTTGTAACGGTTTTCAGGTGCTTGTTGAGGCTGGTTTGCTTCCTGGTTTTGAAAGGATGAGCCCATATCCAGAGGCGGCATTGGCAACTAATTTTCCGCCTGGCTACAATTGCCGTTGGGTTTACCTTAAACATGAGAACGATAGGAAATGCATATTCACATGGAAAATTCCAAAAGAAAAGGTTTTGCGAATGCCGGTCTCACATTCAGAAGGCAGATTCATTTTTGCAAAAGAAAAAGAAAAACAGTATTTGGAAAGGCTTTATCAAAACGACCAGTTGGTTCTCAGATACTGCGACAAAAATGGCGAATACGCTGAGGGACATTTTCCAACAAACCCGAACGGCGCTTTCCATGATATAGTGGGCATCTGCAACCCAGAAGGGACAATATTTGGTTTGATGCCGCATCCGGAAAGAGCCTTCTACTGGTGGCAACAACCAGACTGGACAAGACAGGAGCGGATGCCGCAATACGGAGACGGAAAACTAATATTCGAAAGCTTGATTAACTATCTGGAAAAGAAAGGTTAGGTTAAAAATTTTCCCATTATTATATCGTCAACATATTTTCCTTCAATTTTGAAACCAAATTTCTGATAAAGGTTTATTGCTGGTTTATTTGTTGAGAAGACAGTTAACGAGATTTTTTCTAATCCTTCCTGTTTCCTCGTCCATTCAATAAGGTAATCCATCATTGCTATTCCAATGCCTAACCCTCTGAATTTCTTTAAAATGACTATACCCAACTGCGCAGTATGCTTGTTCTTCTCCAATCTGCCTCTGGCTAAAGTCGCCATACCGACGATGTTCGCATTGACTTGCGCAACTATGATTAACCCTTTGTTGCTCTTTATGTCTATAATTGTCTCATCCCAATCTTCTCTTGAATGTTCTGGAACAACATAGTATTTTTCTGCCGCGATACTGTTAACAATGTCCCTTATCGCCGTAGTATCAGTTTCAATTGCCTCTCTTATTGTTAACGGTTTTCTGATTTTCGCCAAATAGTTACTCATTTGCAGTCATGCCAATTTGTTCTTTATCAAATCTTTGATTGTCGGCAACCCACGTCTGGCGCTCATTTTCATTATGCACCTTGACGCTACGAAATTGCCAAGTCTCCCACATTCAAAGAGGCTTTTGCCAGAAATCAAACCATAAAGAAAACCAGCACAAAAAGCATCACCCGCGCCTGTAGTGTCAACAACTTTCACTTTAAACGGTTCTACACTGTGGTTTTCCCTTCCATCTGTTACATAGCATCCTTTGCTGCCCAATTTTACAGCAACTATTTCCACGCCTTTTTTTAACAGAACTTCAGCACCTTTTCTGTAATCAGCCGTTTTAGTTAACAACTCAAGTTCGTTAAGATTCGGCATTAAAACAAACGTCTTTTCTATAATTGGCTCCAATATCGAACCCTTTCTTGCGTACAATTCTCCTGGGTCAAGGCTCAATTTGACAGCCTGTGGAAGCGCTTGAATCAGCCTTTTCTGGGTTTGAAACGATTTTTCTCCAACAAAGGATGTTAAATGCAAAAAGCGTGTCTGAAACGCATATCGCATGTTTATTTCGTTGAATTCTATTGTGTCATTTACGCCAGGATCAACATATAATGCCCTATCGCCTTTTTCGTTCACAAAACCCATGACTGCTCCGCTTCTGTCGTGCTTTGAATGCATTATACCCATCGTGTCCACACCTTCTATGCAAAAATCTTTAACTAACATTTTGCCTTCTCTGTCATCAGCAACTTTTCCGATAAAGCCCACCTTGCAACCAAGCCTTGCCAAGCCTACGATAGTGTTGGCTGCTGAACCTCCGCAAGCCTCTTCACAATCTATTATGTAGCTTTCTTCTTCTGCCTTGGCTATTTTATTTACTTTGAAAAGTTTGTCGACGTTTAAGCCGCCGAATCCAATGGCATCGAAAACGGTCATGGAAACAACTCGCGCAGATAAATCTTATAATCGCCCAGTTTTCCACCGTAATTTCCGGCGGAAATTTTTACCACGCCATCAACGTTTAGTGTTGCCTTTATGCTGGCTTTCATGGCTTCTTTAACGGCTTGCATCGAAATGCCATTAATCACTATTTCTGGAATGTAGTTAACGCCTTCAGGCACCATCGAGTCTTTGCCCAGTTTCTTTTTCAATGATGGACAGTAGGGATGGTTTGTTGTTGGTCCTATTAACGGAAACTTTGTTTCAGTTTTTGAACCAGCTGAACAAACGTTAAAGGGTGTTATTACACCTTCAATCTGGCTTATGGCTTCTAATGCTTTCTTCCCAGCATTCATTACCGCCTTCTTTGTTTTACACATGTACCAAAAGTTGCCGCCAGATATCCCCCGTGCATAGCCAATATATCGCTCTATAAGAAAGTCGGGCACCATAATTGGAACAACAATCATGTTACGTCCATAAAGTTGTTCTTCCCACTCGAATCCGTCTCCACAATGGCCGACTCTTTCCATCATGTCTATTTTTCCTTCTGGCTTCACTGATAAAGCATCGAAGATAGCCGTGAAAGGTTTGACCAGAATGTCTTGACGAATCCGATAAGAAAGCTCTTTTTCAAAACGCTTAACCAAATCGTCTAAAGGCTTTCCCTTGTCTAAACCCTTCCAAAATTGTAAAATTGCTCCTTTTCGCTTGTCGGGCGTTTCTCTTTCACTTAGCCATCTTTCAATTCCGCTGTCAAGCCTGCCTATGACCCCTGACGGTGTTGCGGTGGCGTCTTCTGCAGCCTTCTTTAATGTTTCTTCGTCATCTGCGGTGACAATAACTCGGCAGTAGAGACCGTCAAAAGCTTCTGCATAGGTGTCTTCAATCTTGACTTTCTTAACCATTTATCCCAGTCTCCCGATAGTTGCCCCTCTAACTTTTTTTCTGAATTCGCTACTTTCTTTTGCCAGAATCTCGATATTCTCGCTTGTTATTATTTTAACTTTGGGCAATTCTTTGGGATATAACTTGAAGAGACTGTTGAGCAAGGTTTGGTCTATTGTGCTTTTCTTTAAAGCTTCGCGGTTCCAATTTTCAACAAGACTTAGGGCTTGCCCCTTTCCAAATCTGCTGAATACATCTGCAATCACAGCAGTTACTATGCTATTTTCGGATAAGACGGCAATTTCAGCGTTTTTTATTGCGTATTGATTACCGTTAAAAGAGACTGTTAAGCCGCCGTTATCTCTTACAAGCCTAAAGGCTTCAACGTCTGTTATGCTGTCGCCAACATACATGACGTCAGCCAAAGCCACGTTTACCTTTTCAACGATGTCTTTTATAGATTCAGCCTTTTCGCTACCGCCCACTGGATTAACTTCAGAAAAAATTCTCCCACAATCAGTACATGCTATTTCCTTCCAGAAAACTTCGTCCAACCGTCGAATTGTTTCTTTGTCTTTTTCTGAAAAATCTGTTATGGATTTCGCCTTTGGTGAGATTTCAATCATGGGCATTTGTGATATTTCTTTTGCGGTTTCCTTCAGCTTGGTTTTTTCTTCTCCCGTCATGTGGTATTTGTCGATGCTTACTCTGGTGCAATAAGTGTTTTCGTAAGGGAAGCCTAGAGCTTGGCATAAAGCCTTCATGTAGTGTTCGTAACTTGTGCTCACGACAAAGGCGTAAGCCACACTTCTGATGTGCTGCAGTGTACCTTTTATGTTTGAGATCAAAACTAGGTTTTGAGCAGAAAATTCCCGCATTTTAGTGTCTGTAACATCATAAGCTTTGAGGAAGGGTAGAATCAGCTTTAAGGTTGAGCCAGCCTTGTGATTCGGTCTTTTTAAAACATCTGCCAACACATCATCATATTCGCTTATAACTGTGAAAAGTTTGTTTCCGTTTGGAACGAAATGTGATGCTGTTTCGAAGGCATTGTCATTCTTTGAGATGGGTCCTTCACAGTCTGAGATGAAAACCCTCTTCACTGTTTGCGCCTCAACTCCTCCATGTGCCTTATGCTCTTTTCTATGTGCTGTTTGGAAGCTATGTCTTTTCTGTGCCAAAGAGCTCCGCCTTTTATGGCTTTTATGCCTTCCAAAGAAATTTGTCTGGCTGTTTCGATGTTTTCGCTTACACCTACAACGCCAACAGCTCTAGATTTAAGGGCGTACGTTTCGCCGTTGCGCAGTTCCACGGCTGCTGGATAAACACGGATTTTATCACCATACTTCTCAGTTAGTTCATACGCCTTAGT
>Ga0172363_10003386_pt1 | contig 12969 bp, 13 predicted proteins | sample LakKivs2_kivu2a2_FD_114541 | JGI IMG/M metagenome (GOLD analysis project Ga0172363, IMG submission 114541) | Sediment microbial communities from Lake Kivu, Rwanda - Sediment s2_kivu2a2 | ecosystem: Environmental > Aquatic > Freshwater > Lake > Sediment | place: Rwanda: Western Province, Lake... | reverse complement strand
TGCTCCCTGATATCTACATGACCTATATCGTAGTCTAGTAAGCTTGTAGCTGCTATATCAGGTATAGGCGCGCTACTATTAATGTTTAATAACTGGCTAGTCCTATGAATACCTGTAATAGGCATAGGTGTTCTCCTAATTATACCCAGAACTTAGACTTCTTAACTACAGTGATACCACTTCTCATCTTCTGTATGAGCTTATCGCGCTGTCCCTCTCTCTCTAACGATGGGTGGTCTATATGATATCCTATAGACTTAGGTACTGGCTTTACTACCATCCCCGTCTTTATAAGCCTGTATGCCAGGTCCACATCCTCAGCACCCCAGTTACCGTCATAGTCCTCGTCTATACCGCCTACATCTATTATACGCTTCCTATTTACGCTAAAGTTGCATCCATGACAATGTTCCCATGGATCGGGACACGTATTATTAGCGATAGTGGTAAATGCTCCCTCTATACGCGGTTCTTCTATAGTTTCGCATACAGTACAACATCCGGTTCCTGGTATAATGAGTACTTTATTATGTATATTCTCACATACAGTACACTTTTTCCATATACCGCGGTTACCATCCTTATCTGTCCAGTGTCGTACTGCATCTCTACAATACTCAGATGTATCTGTCAGAGTATGTGATGAGAATAGGTTCATATCCATAGCATCTAGCTTATGGGTTTCAGTAATACCACCAGCTATATCGTGGTAGTGAGCATCCAGTAGCCTATACCTGGACCCCACCGTTATATTATTATTAGTAGCTTCCAGTACATGTTCCATTATCAGGTCTCTATGTGGTATCATATCGCTATCGCAGAATATTATACGGTCGCCTGTAGCGTGCCATACGCCCAGGTTCCTGCTGCTAGCTATAGTATAGCCATCATCAGGTCTCCAGTAGTACTTGTACCCCAAGCTCTCTACATACTCCTTATTACCCTCCATATCCTTACTACCGTCATCTACTACTATTATCTCATAGTTATCATATGACTGGTGCGCCCATTGTGGTAGTGTTAGCTTAAGTACATCCATATTATTATATATAGTAGTTACTACGCTCACTTTAGGTGGCTCCTGCCACATACTATCATATATGATAGGTACTAGCTCAGGCTTCCTGTACTCTAATACATCGAGCCAGTGCTTATATTTTCCGCCTATTACTCTCTTGTCGTACAGTGGGTGAGTCTTAAGTATACTAGGTAAGTATCCATCATATGATAGTATATCGCTGAATATTCCATCTACGTACTCTGTAGCGCGCTTCCTGGCTACTGGCTCGGGGTTCTTATCGAATGTCTTATAGTAGTATGTATGCTTATCTATGATGGTCTCTTTAGGCTTAGTATTAGATAGATGGTATATGTATAGGTCTGGTATTACTATCCTCCTATCGTAGTATATAGGATCCCATACTGTATCTCTGCATGAGCTATCGCATGCGGTAGGATGATGGTGTGACCAGTGGTAGCCTGCGCGCATCTTAAGTATACGCTGGTGTGTTATATTAAACTTGTGCGGGCGCGGTCTCCTTATATGCTTAAAGTCACCTACAAAGTCTATAAATATAGGGACATAGTCCTCATACTGAGGCCTGGCTGCCATTACTTTCCTTAGTGACCTAATACTATCGGGATCGTATACCTCATCAGCGTCTATTATCACTATCCATTCACCTATATGTACATGGTTAGTTATCTGGTTCTTCTGGTGCTCATATGACTTCCAGTAGCCATCATTCTGCACTATAGTGATCTTATTATCCTTATCTATAGACTCTATCCACTCTATACTATCATCAGTACTATGTGGAGTAGGATAGCGCGCCTCTACTGCACCCTCTATAAACACTATACGATCCATCACATCATATACGCTAGGTATACTATACTGGAGCATCTCCAGTTCATTATATCCCATCACTATACCTACCAAAGTATCACCCACACCTATCACCTCCGTATATAACCGTGTACTTACACTTAAGAGCATCTGCTACTACTTTCATAGCATTAATACAAGCACGCCTTATATCACCACTATATACCATATCACATAGTATAGACGCATCTACTACGTCACCCGCACCTACTACTGAGTTTATCACAGTAGCTACTGATGGGTATGAGCTGTCTATATTATAGTCTCCATTAGTATATAGCTTGCATCCATTCCTACCACACTTCACCACTATGGCATATACCTTATCTATCACGTACCTAACTATCTCAGGTGTTATTTCCTGATCATTAGGTATTAGTATTACCCTCTCTCTGGAACCATCCAGGTTACCTAGTGCCCTCTCGTAGTACGATAAGTCCCATGTATGATAGGGGTCTATAACTATATCACATTCTGACATCTCTATCACGCGCCTTATAAGCTCAGGTCTTATAGCGCCCTTACCATAGTCGTTAATTAGTATACCGTCGTAAGCATCTGTTACCATCACATCATCACATATCATGTCTGCATACTCTCTGTACTCGTGTTCATCCATATGGTAGTCGCTATCCAGGCGGAATATCTGGTGTCCTCCTGATACATACCTGGTCTTTATAGTATTATACTTAATACCGGTAGTCTTATACTCTAGCCCATACATATGCATCAGATGGTCGGTTATATGTGATCCATTAAGGTGGTGGTGCTGTGATGCGCATATAGTAGTAGAGGTAAAGCCGCCTATCATACGGTTAATGTTATTAGCAGCATTAGCTATACCGCCCGGATAGTCTATAGTAGTACCGATCTGTGTAGCCACTACTACAGGTGCCTCCTGGCTTATCTTATGAACATCACATTCTACCCACCTATCTATTATATAGTCTCCTATAGCTAGTATATTATACATTACTACTTACTCCTTACAGGTGTACTATTACCTACAGTGGCTTTCTGTGCAGGTCTGCCGGTACCATAGGTACACATGTCATCTGGATCTTTACCTGATAGACGTGTAGTCTTCCACTCCCATATATCATGGTCGAACTCTATAGTACACTTATCTACACCTTTTCTATATTCCTGTATGTTGCTATCCCTGGTTAGCAGGTCATCAGCAGCCTTAATGACGTAAGCGGTATCCATAGTAAGCGCGCATCTTTTATATACTTTACCAGCATCCTTAGCCATCTTCTCCATGGGGCATGTAACGAACCCACAGTTAACTATACCAGCCTTATCCGACTGTAGTGCTATAAAGTTATCTACATCCTGGAAGCCGAATACCATTGGGTTAGTACAGCTAAATAAGCCCAGTATCGGACAGTTAGCTGCCTTAGCTATATGCAGAGGACCACTATCGCACCCTACCATAAGTGATGCTCTAGTACATAGCTCGTATATCTCTCTAAGGGTAAGTAGTCCTCCTATATCACGTGCATATATACTGTTAAGCTTCTCATTAGGTGCACCAACAACAAGTATACGCGCCTTATAGTTATTCCACAGATGCTCGGCAAGCCTATTAAAGCCCTCCCTGGTCCACTCCTTTAGCTCCCATCCTGTTGTAGTATGGAACACTATTATAGGGCCATCACCAGGATAGGATGCTATTAGCTCATCTACGCGCTTCTTATTATTATCATCCGGATACATCATACACTTCTCGTTATCCAGCTCTATATCTATCATGTCTGCATATGTTCTGCACATAGATGTACCGGCTCTCCTGTACTCCATCCAGTAGTCTATCTGGTTAAGCTCGTATACAGTATCCCATCTCTCTGTAGCTATTATATTATATGTAATAGCATCGTATGCCATAAGTGACCACGCATTACCGAAGTCTGCCTTATCTATAGGTCCCACCATCTTTACTTCATCTATATAGGGGTTGCCGACAAATATGTCGCCATACTCTACAGACGAGTATAATACTATATGAGCATCGGGGTGCCTGGCTCTTATCTTAGGCAGTAGTGGTGTTACTAATATACAGTCACCCATAGTAACCAGCTTTATTATAGCCACTATCTCCTTACTCTTGCTATGATCAGGCAGGTACTTATCCCACCATTTATGGATCATGTATAGATGATCTGTAGTATATTGCGCCTTAGATAGGTACTTCCTAGTAACACCACCTATATGTGTTATCCTGATAGTAGTATTACACATACTGGATAGGCCGCGCTCCCTGAGCTTACAGCAGTAGTCCTCATCCTGGAAGTACATCATATACTTCTCATCGAACCCACCTACTATATCGAATATGGTCTTAGGCGTCATCATACAGCTGCCTGATACTGCATGCTTCTCGCATATAGCCTCACCGGTACTGGATGGTTGGAAGCTTAGCCTGTTATCATAGTCGTAGCCGGTAGTGAATTGCATGCCATTAGGATGCACCATAGTAACAGATGCGGCACCACACTTGCCTGTCTCGAAGCATTTAAGCATACCCTGTATGAACCCTGGTACAGCAGCAGTGTCGCTGTCCATGAATAATAGGTATGTACCATTAGCCTCCCTGGCTGCCATGTTAAGCACCTTAGCAGGACAGTATTTCTTACTCCACTTCATTACCTTATTACCAGTTTCGCTGAGGTACTTAATATAAACCCTATCATTAGGCTGCCAGCTACCGTTATCTACTACTATTATCTCGTAGTTACTATACCCAGCCTGTCTGATAGACTCTATACACTTCCTGAATACATCGCCACCAGAGAATGTGGGTATTATTATACTTACCAGTGGTTCAGATGTAGTATCCTCAGATGTAGTATCAGTACTTGTAGTGAGCTTATCGGCATCTTTTAGGTATATGACTTCCTTATTACTAGACATATGCTTAAGCTCTACGTTATCTATATAGTCTAGCCACTGTGGCAGTATCTTACTATTCCAGTCATTACTCTTAGCTACCTCTAACCCATTAGCTCTCAGTGTCCTGCTCATATCAGGGTTATTAATAAGAGTCACCAGCTTCTCATGTATAGACTCAGGCGATACTACAGCGCGCATAAAGTTACCATTAGCATTAGGCTCGGGCATAATAGCAGCAGGCTTAACGAATAGTGATGCATCAGGTGCCCACGATAGTGGCGCGCTATATCCAGTAGATATAGTAGGAGTACCAGCAGCCATACATTCCATTATAGGCAGTCCCCATCCCTCACCACTATGTATGAATAGACCTATATCAGCAGCATTATAATAGCTGTTAAGTACATTATCGCTGGGGCCTGTACCTACATTCAGGTCTGGGTTAAATATAACATGAGCATCCCTATCAGGCTTATCGCTTATCATCCTGTACTTGATACCAAGCCTGTCGCATAAGCCTACTAGATCCCATCCTACTGGATCATTTAGAGGTGCGTGTGGATAGTAGTATATATCGTTACCATTACTATCCAGGCACATCTTAATACTCTGTAGCATAGCAGGGTATAACTTACGTGGCTGGTTGCGCGCTACTGTTATTACAAGAGTATCGCTCTCTTTAAGACCGAATAGCTGACGCTTAAGTCTTACACACTCACCTCTGGGCATAGGCCTATATATATTGGTGTCTACGCCATGATGTATATACCTCTTACATACTTCGCTGCCACATACACTATTTATCTCATCCTGCCCGTACTTACAGTATGCTATTACACTATCATAACGCTTAAAAGTATCACCCCAGTCCAGGTCGAAGTTACCTGTAGGTCCACCACCATGCTTAGTATGCCTGACGAGTGGGTCATGATCAACCGGGCAATATTGGATAGCAGTAAAGTATCTACTCTTAGCATCCTCGAAGTCCCAATATACTGGTGCCAGGCCCATCCAACAGTCTGATATCCCAAGTACTATATGCGGCTTTACATGTTCTACTATATACTTAAACGATCTATAGGCATAGCTATCGTCTCTTAGTAGCTTATTATCCTTATCCAGCATAGTATGATAGACAGGGTAGGGTGGGTCATTTATGGCCAGGTTAGCAGTATTACCAGGATGATCGAACCATCCTATATAGCTAACCTCGTACTTACCAGACTCGTGTAGGTAGCCCGCTATATGGCGTCCTATGTTAGCGAACCCGGTATACAGCCTGGGTGAGTCTGTCATTATTAGTATCTTTCTTTTAGTATTCATTATCATCTCCTACTCACTCAGGTGTTATAACGTAAAGGTCTACTAGCTGAGTAGTGACTATGAATGGTACTTTTATCTTATCTTTTAGGTCCATATACACATCCTCTAGTATATCCTCACCTGAGTCGAATTCACTATCCGCACCTAGCGACTCCTTACCTACTTTAAACATTAGTATAGGCGTTACTGCGAAGCCCCTACCAGGCACGTTAGTTACCTGTACCTTATCCAGGTTACCAGTATATATCTGCTCTGACTCAGATAGCTCTAGCTTAGTTTTCATGCTCTACTACCCCCACTTTTTTCTCTAGCCTATGCTCGGCGTCCTTTTTCATCTTATCGCGCTTTTTATCACATTCCTCTATGCTTATATTAGGATCGTATATGTATTGGTAACAGCTATCATTCCAAAACTCTATTATACGGTCTATAGGTATAGCATAGCCCATATGATACACTATAGAGTCCGAGAAGCCCTCTGTAATGCCCTGTACCATGCTTGGTATGCCTACATACTCATATATATCCCTATCATACGAATACCTGTATATAGAGCCACCTGAGACACCATATACCGATGCTGCGGATACTAGCCAATACCTATAATTACTTATCTCATCATCCATATGACATATGCGCCCCTCTGTAGGTATAGGTGAGTGGCTCAGAGCTGCTCCTACAGAGAATACGTTATCGAATACATGTATATCATCTATATTCTTCATATCGAATATATGAGCTACATGCTCAACTATACGTTCCTTATCGCGCAGCTTTATCAGTGCCATATCCTGGTCCGCATCGTATGCTAATATATCACCCTCTATAGAGAATGAGCCTATACAACGGCTATAGTTATTATACTTAAAGAAGTCTACCGATACTGTCTGCTTATACTCTTTCTTACGCTCCTGTCCTATATGGCTGTCCCACGACTCCCTTACCTCTATACATCCCCCTATCACATGGTGGTTAGTCATTACTATGGTTGTAACTTTACCACTATTATCCTTACTACTATATACCACAGTACCACTACCGCCCAACCCCCCTGCCGTTATTCTTACCGTAGGATACAGTACCTCATCATGTAGCTTTATAACATCATCAGTATTAGTTCTCATAAAATAGTCTCCATCACATTAGTCTTAAGTAACTATCCTATCCTATCCCAGCTTCCATTACCTGGCAGCATACTAGCCATCTCCTCACCCTCGCCTATACTCTTAGTATCGTTACACATCACTTTAATGTGTATAGAATTGATAGTGTTCCTCCTAGCGGGATCGCTTACTGATACTATAGTATAGTTATCTGGTAAGCCTAATAGCTTAGCTAGTGCCTCGTATGTGATCTCTATCATACCCCACTTATCGTGCCTCTTCCTATTAACCCCACCTATATCATTAGTTGTTATCACTGATGCTTCTCCTTACGATGTCGAGACCCGTAAGCCCTATAGCTATAGCATCCGACAGGTTAGTATCCTTAATAGATATATCATATTTCTCACTAATTATAGCGCGTATCTCGTTCTTATCTGCCTTACCTGAGCCCGATATAAACTTCTTAACTGTAAGAGGCGCCACCTCTATTATCTTAACTCTTAGCTGGTTAGCTGCTAGCTTAATAACGCCTCTAAGCTCTGGTATAACGTTACCACCACGCTGCCGTCTAGGTGAAAAGAACTGCTCTAGCACCATATAGCGCGGTCTTATGGTTATACCTGAGCTAAGTGATACACCCTCTAGCTGCATTCTTATAAAGTAGTATACTTGTACATCTATACTGGTAGAGAACTCCGCTGTACTACTCATAGTAAGCGTACCAGGCAGCAGTATAGTATCATTAAGCATATGTACCCAACCCATGTACTTAGATCCAGGATCTATAGCTAATATACTTATATCATTCATTAGCATCTCCTGTGTCTAATTCTAGTGGTATTTCCTTACCATCTACAACTTTATATATCTTACCATCGCCCTTATATATAAACTTTATATTACCATCTTTAGTAGATATATAGAGCTCATCTCCATCAGGGTTACTATCTACTAATACTTTACTGTTCTTATTACGCTTCTTTTTAGTCATTATATATCCCCTCTAGTCTATGCTATGCAGCCCACTTAGCTGCACACTATCACATATACCAGCAGCGTAGCATGAGCTGCACCAGTAGCCTCTACTCCTATACCATAGTCCATTTTCAGTCACATGTCTATATACAGACTCTATGGTACATAGTTCCTCATATGCTTCTAGGGACTTAGTATATGATACATCTATACTGTTATAGTCATTATTATATGGGTTATATCTGTACATGGTAAACTTACCCATGTTATTATAACACACATATGCTGCTATATTAGTCCTGTATGAGTATAACATATCATTAGCTGTGGCGCGCTTACTCATATCTATTACTATAACCTCATTAGTATCCACTTTACTGCTACTTATAGGATATAATACAGCGTCTATATTACCTGAGTATACTGTACCATTAATGTCTAGTGTATACTCGTATGGTGATATAGATGTATAGCTACCATATATAGAAAACCTATTAATAGCAGTATCTAGCATAGCGCGGTACTTGTTTATGACATTAGTATCATCCCTACCTACTACTAGTGACATGGTAGCCATAGTCTCGAACATACTCTTAGCTCTACTTATATATTTATCACTTATGTATGAGTGGAGAGATGATAGGAATGCTGAAGTGAGCGCGCCATCTGGTGTACTATTAGAATGCTCTATACCCAGGCTAGCCTTATAGAAATACTTGGCGGGACATTGTGAGAATAGTATGAGGTCGCTTATATTATTTCCTATACCATGGGACATCACTCATTATCTCCATATGCTCTTTAGCATAGTTAGCTGCTTCTAGCAATGCGTCTGGTGTACCACAGTCTACCCAGTAACCGTGGTATATGTCGTATTCCATTATACCGCGCTTTATATACTCTGTATTAACATCTGATATCTCATACTCTCCTCGTGCTGATGGTTCTATGCTATCTATTATATCCCATACTGTATTATCATACATGTATATACCTGTTTGCATAAGGTTACCTATAAAGTCTACAGGCTTTTCTACTACTCCTGTTATAGTATATGTATTAGTGAACTGTGGTAGAGGTATGCGCGGACCACTATAATTAGTATCATATATATCTGCTATACCATTACATACTTTAACCAGACCATCCTCCTCGTACCTATACATGGGACAGTCGAATGTAGCTATACCGAATACTCCTACTGTATATATAGTACGCGTTAGTACTATCTTCGCATTAGTCTGCGACCAGCTACCTATTAGGTCTGATGGTACAGGGTCGAAGAAGTTATCGCCTAGTATTACTACTATAGGCTTGTTATCAGTATACTTACGGGTAGTACCTAGAGCATCAGCTATACCTAGTGGCTCTTTCTGGAAGCCATACGATATATTAACCCCATAGTCGCTGCCGTCTCCCAGGATATTAATTATCTGTCCTGCACTATACTCTGATACCACTACCATGATATTCTCTATACCACACTTCTTCAGCACACTGATAGGATATAGTATCATAGGATGCCTGTATATGAGGTTACAGTGCTTATTTATTACCCTGGATATAGTACCCATCCTGGTACCTGTACCACCTGCTAGTACTATACCTTTTATGTCCATTATTATACATCCTCTATAGTAATACCATCGAAGTCGAATGCCAGCGGTATCCTGGTACATCCCATACTAGTAGCTATATCTACCAGCTTGTTAATGCCATAGACTAGAACATTGCCATAGCGCGCTTCCTTCACCCAGCATAGCATACAGCCTCCGCCAGCTGCTCCGTTCACCTTAGCTCCACATTCATACCCATCAGCCATTAGTACTGTCTTACATTCACTTATTATGTTATCTATCTCATCTACTTTAGATGGCATGAGTATCTTCCGTATAGCCCATTCTCTGTCGAATATAGCAGCCAGGTTAGGCATCCTACATGTCTTACTAGGTGATAGTTCCTTTACTGTAAGTAACGATAGCTCGTTTAGCTCAGTAAGCTCGTCATAGAACTTACCATCCATATAATTCTTAATAAAGTTATCGTTCATACCTGTGGCAGACCTCCTGATATTAGTATCCAGGAGTACCATATGATCAGTCATCCATTTTATAGTCTCACTATCTGATGGGTCTATCAACCTCTCTACCCATACCCTATCGTGTGACATCCTGATCAGGTTAATACCACCGTATGCAGCCGTGAACTGGTCCTGTACGCCGCCTACTACACCAGTAGCCTGCTCCATCTTGTATACCGATGATGCTAACCTATGAGGATCCCTCTCACCAGTTATAAGAGCAAGCCATACCAGGTTCATACATCCACTACTACCTAGTCCACTACCAGTACTTACATCGCCAGGTAGAGTATACTCCAGCCTTAGTCCTTTACCATCATTATTACCATCTATACAGTCATATAACTGGCCTGTAACGCGCATATCGATAGCGGCGCTTACTATATGCACAGGTGCCATATCAGTAGGCACGGGCTGTATGTCGAGGCTGCCCCCGCATAAGTCTATCCTCAGTGGAGCAGATACGATCTTTTGCATAAATGGCCTCCTTTGCTTAATTTAGTTGACTTATCATTACAACTATAATAAAATATAACAATAAGGGAATGATATGTCAACAATTAAAAGTGATAGGGAGGAATTTTTATAAGTGATAAATGAATTGATCGACGCATACCTGACCAGTAGTCCTTATCCTAGAGAGCCTAGAGCTAATAATAGGCACTGGCCTAGTGAAGCGGCTTACGTTAAGTCTAATGGTGATGTTATAGGTAAATGTATTAGAGAGCAGTACTTTATTAGGAAGCAGTATCCTGTAGAGAAAGCTATAGCAGCACACCATATACGTAAGATGGATGTAGGTAAAGCTATAGAACTTAATGAGATAAAGTATGCTAAAGAGTGCGGCATCCATGTAGATGATGATGTGGCGTTTAAGATCGATAAGGGCGATATACTGATATCTGGTAAGCTAGATGCTGTATATCAGATAGATGGTGAGAAAGTTATAGTAGAGTATAAGACCAGTGATGGGTATAGGTTCGAGCAGGCAGTATATGGTAAGTATACGCGCGTTAAGGCATCACCTAAACCTGAACATATACTACAGGTGATGCTATACTTAGAAGCATTTCCAGATATGAAGCGATGTATCATATTCTATCTTACCAGGTCTGATATGTATACTATAGAGCATGAGATAAAGCTATTTAGTAACCAGGCTATAGTTAATGATAGCCCAGTAGAGTTTAACCTGGGTGGTATATATAAGAGGTATAGAGAACTTACATACTACCTGGATCATGATGAGCTACCACCATGCGACTTTAACCCATCATATAGTGATGATAGCGACATGGAGGATCTATATAATAGGGGACTGATAAATAAGGTATCACTAGATGACTATATTAATAAAGGTACCTTACCAGGACACTGGAGATGTGGCGCATTCTGTGGTTATAGAAATATATGCACATCTATGAGAGATGGCGATGCGTGTCCTGTTAGTAATAGTGGAGTAGATAATAATATAGGAGCTATAGTAGATATATAGCATAGGAGTAGTATAGATATGCACAGGTGCCCATTATGGTCTATAGCGAATAGGGTAGATGGTAAGATAACAAGTGACTACTGTAGTCCAGGGTGTCAGTTATATATCAGGGAAGTGAATGAGTGTACGTTTAAGGTAATAGCGGAGGGTATCATTAATGCTTACAGAAAAGGTGCCGCAGTGCGTAATATGCAGGAAGCAGATACTAAGGAAAGCGCCCCTAATACGCAGGATACTAGATAGTATATCATGTAAGATAATAGCGCGGAATGCAGATGTGGAATTAATTATAAGACCAGTAGTGGACCATACGCCATTTAGTAACCAAAGAATAATATATATGTGTAGTAAGCATGTCAGGAAGCTGGTAAAGCTTATAAACGAGATGGAAGTCTAGCTGGCATAGTTATAGTAGTACATAGACATCTCACCTGAGTATGCTGAGCTATCGCCATCTGCATTAAATAGGGTGTATACAGTAAACCATTCGTTAGGAGTATAGTTACCCGCCGATATATCCAGCTCAGTACGTGTCCAGTCAGTATTAGTAAGCCTATCGCTATCAGTTATAAGTACACCATCTACATCGTATACCTGGTACTGCACATAAGCCCCTGCAGTAGCCATATTCCACACATAAAAGCCAGTGGATAGCCACGCTATATGGTCATGTGGTACAGGTACTCTTATAACTATAGAGTTACTGGTAGAGTATACACCAGTAGGATATGTAATGAAGCCAGTACCTTCTATTACACCAGTACTTACTATATCCAGGTTGCCCGTACCAGTTATTTCTATATTACCCGTTGACATACCATTACGAAGATCGAAGCCTACAGGACTCCATCCTGATGGTGTTATTCCAGCATCTGCTCCTACAGGATAGAAATTACTTCCTACTACATTACCATGATAAGCATTACCACTACTAGGATGCAGGCCATCGTATTCTATCTCACCATGCCCCGCAGTAAGTGTAGGTGTCCTGAACCCACCTACAGGAAAGTTACCTACAGGTCTGGAGTACATATCGTCTGAGGTATATGCACCTACTATTTCACCAGGATCTGTATCAGCATCTACCCACTTATTGGCATAAGCATTATCATTAAATATCTTAACTCTTATATCATTAATACCGGTGCCGAAAATACCGGTGCCGAATACGGAGTTAAACTGTCCTGCTATGAGTGCTTGCTGATATACC
>Ga0172363_10003383_pt1 | contig 12976 bp, 15 predicted proteins | sample LakKivs2_kivu2a2_FD_114541 | JGI IMG/M metagenome (GOLD analysis project Ga0172363, IMG submission 114541) | Sediment microbial communities from Lake Kivu, Rwanda - Sediment s2_kivu2a2 | ecosystem: Environmental > Aquatic > Freshwater > Lake > Sediment | place: Rwanda: Western Province, Lake... | reverse complement strand
TAAGCAACGTTTACGTCATAGGAGGCGGCAAAGCAGGCGGCGCAATGACTGAAGCCGTAGAACAAATATTGGGAAAACACATAACAGACGGACTTGTCAACGTTCCACATGGAGACAAACACAGCACAAAGATTGTGAAACTTCATGGAGCAAGCCACCCAGTTCCAGACGAAGCAGGCGTCGAAGGAACACGCCTGATGCTGAACATTGCTGAAAAAGCAGGAAAAGACGATCTGATAATCTGTTTGATTTCTGGCGGAGGCTCAAGCCTCATGCCGCTACCTCGAGATGGAATTTCAATTTCAGACAAGAGAGAACTTACGAATTTGCTGCTCAAATCAGGTGCAACAATAAACGAGATCAATGCTGTTAGAAAGCACATTTCAGATTTCAAGGGCGGCTGGCTTGCCAAAAAAGCATGCCCAGCCAGAGTCTTGAATCTTATCCTTTCTGACGTTGTGGGCGATCCGCTGGACTTCATTGCGTCAGGTCCAACCGTTCCAGACTCAACAACATTTGATGATGCAATAAACGTTCTGAGAAAATACGGACTGTGGAAGAGCACGCCAAACTCCATTAGAAAAGTGCTGTCAGATGGCAAGAAACGGTCAATTCCAGAAACCCCGAAAGCTGATGACGAAGCGTTCAAGAATGTCTGCAACATCGTTGTTGGAAACAACCGATATGCAAGCTTGGCAACATGCAAATACCTTAAGACCAAAGGGCTTAACACGCTTCTGCTCACGGCAGCGTTGGAAGGCGAAGCCAGACATGTTGGAACGACGCTTGCCTCCATAGCCTGCGAAGTTACTGCTTCAGGAAACCCTCTTGCGAAACCAGCAGGAATAGTCTTGGGTGGAGAGACAACCGTAAAAGTTACTGGAAAAGGGTTAGGAGGCAGAAATCAGGAGATAGCGTTGGCGGCGGCGTTGAAAATGAGAAACATAGACGGAGCGGTTGTGGCTTCGGTGAGTACAGACGGCGTCGACGGGCCAACAGATGCTGCTGGAGCAGTAGTGGATGGGAAAACGTTGACGAGAGCAACAGAGATGCGACTTGTCCCTGAAAAGTTTCTGGCCGAAAACGATTCTTACCATCTGTTCTCGAAGCTGAACGACCTCATCTTCACAGGACCCACAGGAACAAACGTCAACGATGTCTCCGTAATAATAGTTCTTTAGAAAAGCAGGAGAGAACGATAGAATGGTCGTTACTGTCAGATTTGTCGGCAGTTTCCGTAGCATCACACGCAAGACCAAGTTTACAATCAAACTTGAAGGTAGCTTGACGCTTAGAGAAGTGATATGGAATATGGTGAAGGAAAAGCCAGCATTGAGACGCGTGCTGATTGATCCAGAGCTTGAGAAACCCAGATCAAATGCGCTTATGCTGGTAAACGGAAGAGAAATCAGCGTGCTGAACGGTTTAGAAACCATGCTCAAAGAAGGAGACGAGGTAGTCTTTGTCCCAGTCTTGCACGGGGGATAAGACCGTTGAGACTTTATGCCGTTAAAACAGAAATAATAAAAGTTGGCGACAACCTAGTTGAAACGCTTCTTGAAGCGCTTAAGAAACAGAATTTACAATTGGAAGACAATGACGTATTGGCTCTGTCTTCAAAAAGCATAGCATACGCTGAAGGACGCATTGTAAGACTAAGTGCTGTCAGACCTTCGAGAGAAGCAAAAAAAATCGCGAAACAATATTCAATAAGTCCAGAATTTGCCGAACTGATCTTGCACGAATCAGACAAAGTCTACGGAGGAGTTGAAAAGGCAGTTTTGACACTAAAAGACGGCGTCTTAACCACCAACGCTGGAATAGACAACAAGAATGCTCCTGCTGGTTTTGCGGCGTTATGGCCGACTGACTTGAAGAAATGGGTGAAAACAATCAGGGAAGAAGTCAGAGACAAGACAGGTAAGCGGATCGGAGTTTTGGTTGTTGACAGCGGCTTGATACCGCTTAGAATCGGAACAATTGGCTTGGCTTTAGCCGCTGCTGGTTTCAAACCCATAAGAGATCATAGAGGACACGGAGACCTCTATGGAAAGCCACTCGTTATTACTCGACACGCGGTTGCCGATGATTTGGCTTCAGCAGCACATTTGCTGATGGGCGAAGCTACTGAGAAAACTCCTTTTGTATTGATCAAAAATGCCCCTGTGGATTTTGATGATGGAGTCTATGGTCCTCTGGACATGATGATGCCCTTCAAAGAATGCCTCTTCATGAGCACTTTAGATTCTCACGCACTTGGCAAATGAGCCTTAGACACCAAGAGCCGGCTGAATATTTACTTCGCAGTCAGAGATTCAAGATTTGATTTCCTCAAAACTTTCAGCAGAGGCGCGCTGATAAGCGCGGATGCCAGCCCAATTATTATCCTCTCAACGGGGTAGAGAAACGTCAAACCTTGCCACAGCACCAGCCATCCATCTGCAGGAACTGGAGAGATCAACATGAAAGTCAATGAGCCAGAGATTTGTCCAGCCAACGTTGCCACGAGAGAGACTATGAAAAAAGCGAAGAAGAACCTCGCATTATTGTCGGATTTCAGATTTTGAGTCGCCATCGTTTGCAGGGGAGAAACCAAGATTATGAAACCGACTATTTGAAACCACATTGAAGGAGGGAAAAGCCATGCTGGTCCTATGTAAGGATAGAAGCTGAAAACTGCCAAGAATAGAAGATAGACCATTGCACACCAAATGCGCTTGCCTTTGTACAGCAATCCGGCACATAATGCTGTAACAACCCCTGAAACAAAGCTTGGCGGAGAGAAAGACCCATTGAAAAAACCTATAGTTCCGCCCAAGGCTGTTGACAAAACGCCAACATATGGTCCAAGAAGCACGCCAATTATGGGCGCAACTACTGCTGCAGCAGTTATGCTTCTGTTAGGCATTCCAAGTATTTGGAAAATGGGAATAGAAGCTAACACAGCGTAAAGCGCCGTGAAGCAAACGGTTAAAGCAACGTCCTTTGTGGTGAGTTGTCGGAATACAGGCATCTTGCAAGTCTCCTTTGTGCGAGTGGAAAGCTAATTATTCAACGCCATTTATAAAAGAGTAGCGTGATCTGTCAGAAAATTACTTTGATCTCTCATTTGGTTTTCGTTGCTACTTGAAGCGTCTTTTCTGCGGTGGAAACGCAAAAAAGCAAGTCGTCAATTGTGGCAACGAGCTTTGATCGTTCTCTCTTGCTAATTATTTTTGTAAAAACTGTGCTGTTCTTCCATGTTGTCTTGACTGATAAGCCGCTTGGGGCTTCAAAGTTGTCAGGTGACACTGCTCGGGCAATTGCCTCTGCGACTTTTGGGCGCTCATACTCAAGTGTTATTTCCGCTTCCAACCTTCTCGCCCTTGAGTTGCCTTCCAACTAGTTCATCAACAATCTCTATGAAGGCATTGATGTTTTCTATCGGAACCTGCGCTCCTGCCGCCACATTATGCCCGCCGCCCTTTCCCTGAAATCTCTCAGACGCCTCTTGCATGATCTCTCCCAAGTTGACGCCTCTGCTTGTCATGGAGTCCATGGTTCTTGCTGAGATTTTCGCCAAGTTCTCCTCTTCAACGTTCGCATAGGCAATCAGCGGTTTCTCTGGGTTCGGAAGACTTGATGAGAGAATGGATGAGATGGCTCCCACTATCTTGTCGTTTATGAAGCTTTCACCGTTAACAACATAGATGTTTTTCAGCTCTTTCATTCTCTCAGGCTTCTCCATAACCCATCCGAGATACTTGCTAAGTGTCCTTCTGTACTCCTCCAAAACCTTGCTTGACTCTTCAAGCGCAGATCCCCTGTCGCCCATACAGACAGCCACGCCCAAGCTGGGTCTATCCATCCGCCCAGTTGCATTCAGCAAAACAGCAAATTCTCGGGCATCTCTGAGCGGCGTCCAGATTTCCTCGCGGTTCAAAACATACACGTGTCCAATGAGGTTTGCGACTTCATAATGTAAGCCTTTTGAAAGCAAATGGTCTGCAAGAGCAGAACACAACCGCTTCTTCTCCTCATCAGACAAGTCTCTTAGAGCACGCCATTTTTCGCCGTCTTTCGGCTTAATATCTAAACTAGCTAAGAAAGCTAGGCTCTTGTCTTCTTCACCGCTGATGCCTGGAATAAACGGGCTAGTTGTGGAGGCCAGAGTTCTGTGGATGGGCCTCGTCTCTCTGCCAAAGAATATCAGATCTTTTTCAACTGTCAGAAGCCCAGCGTCTGTTGCGTCTTGAACTATTTTCTCGTTGATTCCGCCCAGTTTTCTCTGGTCACATTTATCCTGTAGGTCTCCAAGAGCCCCAACAACAGCCATGGGTGCTAGGTCGATGTTTATCTTGTCCAAGGCTTTGGCTGCGAGATAGGCGACGCCTGCTCCGCTGATGTCTCGTGCTCCATCTATGCCGTTCAGATGCGGGTTGACCTGTGTAATATTGGACGCTGGCTCGCCTATGATTTGATGGTGATCTAAAATCACCGTCTTGAAGTCTGAAAGTTTCTCATTAACAAAGTCAACGTACCCGCTTCCCAAGTCTGTGAAGATTATCAGTCCGGGCTTTTCAGATTGAACTTCATTCGCAATTTTGTCGTTTATCCACTGGGTGACCTGAACTCGAAATTTAGCGTCAAGTCTGAACAGTGCTTTACCCATAATGCCAGCAGCAGCAACGCCGTCAGCGTCTAGATGTGAAAAAACGTGTATAAGACTGTCTTCTTTAACTGCGTCCAAGATGACTTTTGCCGATTGTGCAACGGAGTTAAGTAGGCCTGCAACATCATTTTCGTCTGAAAGCATAATGTTCACACTGGCGTAGGAATGCTAAATTGTTCAAGGATTTAAATCTGATGTTAACTATTTGCTTATGGTTTTTTTAATCTGACTGTTGGAAAACACGTTTGTGCCTATCTAGGTCAAGGACGCTATCTTCGGCTCGTATTTCCAATTTTGCGGCAAGGCTCCCTCACGTTTGTAGTATCTTGAAAGCTGATAAATTCTTGCTTCAACTATTTGGAGAGCTCTTTTGTTGTTCAAATCCTTCTTATTCTTCGCAAGGTGAAGGGCAAGGCTTTCAGCCCTCCTAACCAAGTTTCCCAAGTCTTCAGGCGTTGCAGGAGAAAGCTCGGCCTCTTTGAGTATTTTCGTAATTGTTTTGCCGACTATTGGTTTCACCAAGGGAATCGAATGCTGGTCCCGCAAGATCGTTCCTATGCGGCTTGGCGAGTTTCCTTCCTTTGCAAGCTTAATCACAAGTGCTTCCACCTCTTCTGGCTGGTATTTGCACCAGCTTGGAGGCCGCTTGCTGACGGGTCTTGTCTGATGAGATTTTCCCTTTTCTCGTTTCGGCATCTCTTATCCCTTGAACTCTGTATGAGCGAAGGTGGACAGATATTTAAGATTATTTGTTTCTCTTGAAAGATCAACAGTCTGTTTTTCTATTTGCGTCTATATTGCCAGTATTCGTACACTATGAAAGACAGAGGAACCAGCAGCCCCACTGAAAACAAAACCAACATAACCGTTTCTCCTCTGATGGCAAACCACACCATCGCCACGACCCAATAGACAACCCAAGTTATGAGTATGACTTTAGCCAGATCACCCAATATCCCCAATTCATCGCCAAGTGTCTTCTAGCACCTATTTGTTTATCTTGTTTTTGCCTTTGTCACACGCAATTGAGTTTCTCTGCACCAATGCCTGAAAAGCAGGATGTTGTCTTGACTCTCTCAACGTTTCTTATACCACGCCGCGAATTTGCGCAAGGCTTTGGCGCGATGTGAACGCCCGTTTTTCTCTGATATACTCATTTCAGCAAACGTCTTGTAACTGTCTTCTGGTTTGAAAATAGGGTCAAAACCAAAGCCTGACCTACCCTTCCTTTCTTCTCTGACAATCTCCCCAATCACTTCGCCGCCGAAACACGTTGGCAATTCCGTGTCTATTGAACAGTATGCAATGACGGATCGAAAACTCGCTCTTCTGTTCCCAGTCTTCTCCATAAGACGAAGCAATCCCTCGTTGCCTATCGTCCTGTAAACGTAGGAGGCGTATGGTCCGGGAAAACCTTTCAGAGCATCTACGAACAAGCCTGCATCTTCAACGATAATCGGCAGGTGACATTCTTCAAAGGCTTCAGCAGCGCTTGTACATGCAATCTCTTCCAAGCTGTCGCTTTGAATTTCTGAAGACTTCATTCTGAGCATAGCAACCGTTATTCCGCGTTTTGACAGCACTTTCTGAGCCTCCTTGAACTTGTTGATGTTGCCTGTTGCAAAAAAAATCACTCGCCTTTTTAATGGAAAACTCATATGCGTTCACATCTTCCTTTCAACAATATAGCGTCCTCTTTTTTCTATCTCTTTGATTTTGTCTAAAACGTTTTTCGCACATTCAACGCCCAGAACACGTTGGTAGCCCTCAATTATGTCTTGGAAACATTTGTCGGCAAATTTGAAATGAGTGCTTTGCAATGCCCTTTTCATAAGATGCAAATCTACTCCTCGCGCTTCTGTCTCGTCTGTTTTCTCGCCAAGCCCAAAATCCACAAAATATATTTTGCCTGTTTTGCCGAGAATCATGTTTGACGTGGTTAGATCACCGTGGACTATTCCATGTTGATGAAGTTTGCCAGCTAATTTGCCTATTTTCAAACACAGTCTTTTCCTTTTAGCTGGAGAGACTTCACTTAACAAGTGTTTTAGCTGTTTTCCCTCTATGAACTCCATGATTATTGTTGCTTCTTTCACGCTGACCAAGAAAACGGTCGGCGTCGGCACTCCTGCTTTCTTTGCTTCATGTATTAGTTGAGGTTCATGGATCGTTCGATAGGATCTGATCTGATCATCCAGTGCTTGCGGACGATATTTCTTGGGCAATCGCTTCTTCAGTATCACTTTTCTGCCGTGCCAGCTTGCAAGGTAGAGGTTTGCCTCTGCTCCCTTCTTGACCAAGACTTGACGACTCACTTTATCCATGGAATCTCCACCTCTTCGAGGCGCCATTTCAACTTCACAAAACTCTTCTCAACAGGCGTTACCACGTTGTGCGTGTAAGCCAAAACTCCTGTCCAAGCAATCATCGCGCCGTTGTCAACTGCGAACTCGATTGGAACAGCACAGAACGTAGCATTATGTTCACCTGCAATTATTTCAATCATCGACCTTAGCCTCTTGTTAGCAGCAACCCCGCCAGTTAGCAGCACCTCGTTCTTCTCTGTGTGCGCCAGTGCCCTTTCAGTGATTTCAGCAACCATGGAGAACGCTGTTTCTTGAAGACTGTAGCACACATCTTCAAGACTATATTGTCCTTTGTTGAGAAGGTTCATAGCCGCAGTCAGCAATCCACTCAGAGAAACATCCATTCCCTTGACTGAATAAGGCAGACGAGCAAGTTTTTTTCCTTTTGAAGCGAGTTTTTCAATAGCAGCTCCAAAAGGCACACCTACTTTCTGACGCAGTCCAGTTTCTCTCGCAAAAACGTCCAGACAATTTCCAAGAGCAATGTCCAATGTTTCGCCGAAAACTCTGTAGCGTCCAGAGTCAAAAGCGGAGACAATGGTGTTTCCGCCCGAAACATACAACGTGATGGGATCCTTGGCGCCTGTTTCCAGCTTGCCTATTTCAACATGTGCCACGCAATGATTAACGCCGACAAGTGGAATGTCAAGGTAAGAGGCTAAAGCACGAGCCACTGTTGCGCCTGTGCGCAGACATGGACCTAGACCTGGACCTTGGGAAAATGCGACGATCGACACGCCGCTGGGCTTTATTCCAGACTTCGCAAAAGCTTCTTGCAGCACCTTGTCTGCCATGTCTGCATGGTGTCTAGCGGCTTCACGTGGGTGAATGCCTCCTTCAGTGGGCACGTATGCGCTCTTTACATTCGCCAATATTTCACCTTTGAACGTTGATATTCCAACGCTGAAATCGTCTGCTGTTGATTCTATCCCCAAGCAGCACGGCTTGCTGATTTTCCTTGTTTTCATCTTCTCATGCTTCAACATGGTTTCTCAGATTGTTAACATACAACTTTTTATCTTAAATTGCATATATATTAACATTAGAAATATTAACATTAGAAATCTGGAACTGGTAATGATGCCGAAACGTAACGATCTGGAACACAGAGCGCTTCAATCAGTGATGAACACGGGGTTTGAAGGTGTTCTCCAATCAGAACTGTGGCGCCAACTTGGGGCAAGCAGTAGAGAAGGCTCCAGAATCTCCATAAAACTGGAAAACAAGGGATTGATCCGCAGAGACAAGGAGCTCCAAAACGGAAGATGGACATATAGGCTCTTCCCAAAGAGGCCACCAGCGTCGATTGACTCTATAATAGATTGTCCCTGTCTCATGTGCCCAAACAATCCAAGGTGCGACCCGTCGAGCACCATTTCACCCATAGACTGCGAGAAACTCACAGAATGGGTTCTCTTCACAGTCAAGAATGAATCTGGCACATTGGGAGACAGCTAGTTTTGCCCAAGGCGTGGATACAAGACAGAAAGAAGGATTATTACTACAAGAAAGCAAAAGAGGAGAATTACCGTTCAAGAGCATCCTACAAACTCTCTCAAGCTGTAAAAAAACACCAACTCATAAAATACGGTGACGTTGTCGTTGATCTTGGCGCTGCGCCTGGCAGTTGGCTTCAGGTAGCCAAGAAGATTGTTGGAAACAATGGGTTCGTATTGGGAGTTGACTTGAAACAGATTGAGCCCTTCGTCCAAAAGTATGTTCGAACAATAGTTGGAGACATGACTGAGGAGGAGACGCTGCAGCAGATTTTGGAGTTGCTGCCCAGAAAAGCTGACGTTGTGATATCAGATGCCTCGCCGAATATTTCTGGAATATGGGAGGTTGATCACGCTCGCCAACTGGACTTGGCAGAACATGCCTTGAAAATCGCTTTTGAGACACTTAGACCTTCTGGGAACTTTTTTGTGAAAGTTTTCCAAGGAGATCTCTTGGGAGATTTTGTTCAGAAAGTGAAAAGGCATTTTGAAGTTGTAAAGATGGTGAAGCCTGAAGCTAGTCGCGCCAAAAGCTCTGAAATATTCATTCTGGGAATGCATTTTAGACAATCGCCTGCCGAAACGGCAAAGCTAAATCCTTAGAAACATCTTAGAGGGTGAGGGATGAACAGTTGAAGATTATCGCAGCAGATTCCTCCACTGCCATACTTGACAGCAGGTTTAAGCCGCTCTCAATCGTGTCAACAGCATCAGTGCTAGTCAGCCCGCCCTACCGAGAAGCAGACGCGTTTTTGGCTGAGCCAATCTTTGCAGGCGCAGATAATGCGCATGAAGTTATAGTGCATGAGGCAGAGCTTTGCAGAGACTTGATTAAGAAAGTTAAAGCTGACTGCGTGCATCTTGACATGTCTCTAGGAGCAATTCCCATTGAACAGCTTTCTCCGATTCAGTTTTCAAACATGCGGATTTCAGCAAGGGCAAGACAGCACTTGTTAAAAATTCTGCCTAAACTGAGAAAAATCGCAAACGAAATCACGCAAAAGTACGGAGTTGAAGTGTTGGCTATAGGGAAGGAAAGCATTCCTGTGAGGATTGCGGAGTTGACGTCTGGAGCACATGCAATCTTGTATGCTTGCGAGAAAACAGTTACAGAAAACCAGCCCGTCATGCTAGGGCTGCCGTCCAAATGTCAACATATGCTGGCTGAAAACGGAGTGTATCTTCACTCGCTCATAACCGCAGAGCACGATATAAGAGGATACGCGGAAGATTCAAAGAAACTTCTGGAGAAGGTTAATATTGCGGAATTGTTGAATCCAGTCGCTAGAGGATTCAGAACTCTGGCGATAACTCCGAGAACATGATGAGTTGGAGACGTTCAGCAGATGTTGAGCTCTTGGAAACGCTTTTCTGAAGGCACTAAACGGATTTTGATAGTCTTGGGCGTCTTTCTTCTATTAGTGATGTTGACAGTTGCAGGTGCTTTGACGCCGCTAAGCAGTGAAGACGCAGATGCATTGAACAGAGAGCTTGAGAACATGCAGCAAGACGTGAGAGACATGGACGTTTTAAGCAGCACCGTTGCGATTTTCAAAAACAATTTTTTCATAAACGCAATAATGTTTGTGCCTATTGCAGGTTCATTCTTCGGCACTTACGTCTTGTACAATACAGGACTCATGATTGGGGCTCAAAGCACAGTGAACGGGATATCGCCTTTGTATGTCCTGTTTTTCTTATTCTTCTTTCCTTTTACGTGGATGGAATTCATTGCGTACTCAATCGCACTCTCTCAAGGTGCTTGGTTAACGTGGCGCATAATACAGCACAAGGGAAAAAGTGAGCTTAAGAGAACTCTTATCCTTATAGGTGCGTGTGCCGCAATACTGCTGGCAGCTGCATTAATAGAAAGCATCATAATCCTTTCGCTTGTTTAACGTCAGATTTTGCCATGTGCATTTTCAATCTTTGTGATTCCTAGACTTATGTCAAATGCTTCTGCGCTGTGAGTTATTTCGCCAAGACTCACAATGTCTACATGTTTTGAAGCAAAATCCAAGATGTTATCTGCCGTAATTCTACCGCTGACTTCTATGAGAGCTCTTCCCGAAAGCCCATTCTTCTCTATCTGTTTCATCGCTTCCTGCACTTGTTTGGGAGAAAAATTGTCCAGCATCACTATGTCTGCTCCAGCTTTCATGGCGGCAAGCGCATCTTTGACGTTTGACGCTTCAACCTCTATTTTCTTGCTGAATGAAGCATTTTTCTGAGCCTTCTTCACTGCTTTTTCAACGTCCCCAGAGACTGTGATGTGATTGTCTTTTATCAGAATCAGGTCGTCAAGATGTACTCTATGCGTGTCGCCGCCGCCGAGCATGACGGCTTTTTTGTCAAAATACATTAGACCTGGAGCTGTTTTTCGTGTGCATGCGACTTTTGTTTTGCGTTTTGCTTTTCGAAGTTTCTCCACCAGTCTATTTGTGGCTGTTGCAATGCCGCTCATGCGTGAGAGAATGTTAAGGACAGTGCGTTCAGCGGCAAGTATTGTCCGTGTTTCCCCGCGGATTTTCATCAATTTTTGTTTTGTTCTTATTTTTTCTCCATCTGAGACTAAAGGGTCAACTTCGAGTCCCAAACTTCTGAGCAGTATGCTTGTTTCTTCGATTCCGGCGGCTACTCCTGTGTCTTTTGCTGTTATCTCCGCTTCTGCAATGCTTCGGGCGGGAACGAGTAGAGCGGTGGTTATATCGCCTTGTCCAACGTCTTCTGCAAGTATTCTTCGGAGCTTTTCTTCAAGAATTTTGTTTGGTAGGAACATGTGTCTATTGTTCTTGTTGTTCAGCTTAAATACTTGCTTGTCTCTCGGCAATTTCAGTTATCGTTTTTGCTGCGTTGTCTAGCCCGTTGTATTTTAGAACTTCTTTTTGAACTTCTTTGAGTTTTTCTGGGAGTTTGTTTTTGCAGATTTGTTCGATGCTTTTCAAGAGTTGTTGTTTGCTTATGTCTTCTTGCTGGATGACTCGTGCGACGCCTAGGTCCATGGCTTGTTTTGCATTGCTCAACTGTTCTGTGTGGCTTGGTGTTGGCACCAGTATCATCGGTTTCCCATAGCACATGCACTGCGTTATTGTTCCGTGCCCAGCGCGACCTATTACCACGTCGCAAGCCTTCAAGTATTCAAAACGGTTGGGAATCCACTGGTAAATTGTCACGTTGCCGTGACGTATCGGCTTGCTATTAGCGCTTGGGTATCCGAACGAAACAACAACCTCGTAGTCCTCAGGAAATTCTAGGAGAATCTTTCTCAAAACTCCAGTCAAGAAGGCTCTTTCCATTATTGGTCCACTGATCGGCGCGAAGACAACTGGCTTGTCAAGAGGCAGGTTCAGTTTTCCGCGCAGTTCTTTTTCACTTGCCAAAGTGTCTGGTTGCACGGGTAGAATAGGGCCTATTAGTTTCACGTTTTTTCTGTAGGATTTTGGAATGCTGAGGTTTCCCGTGCAGATGGTGTATGGTCTTGGAAAGTCAGGTATCAAAACGGTGTTTCCGCTTGTCCACATTTTGCCGACAAGGGTCAACGTGCCCATGTCTGCCAGTTTTGCCAGACGCAGATACCGTTTTCTGCGTGGGATTATCACTTGAAATTGGTTTAAGATGCAGATGTGAGGTATCTGCAGGATTCTCGCTGCTAGAAGCGGCGAAATTCGAGAGTCGGATACGACTATGTCTGGCTTGAAGGCGCTTATTGTCTGGATTTCAGCGTTCACTTGCTTCAGGAGAGTGAAAGAGGCAAAGAAGGGACCTGGGTTGATGGCTGTTTGTCTGAAGTCAATCGTTCCGTCTGGCTTGACTTGGAAGCCTATTGGCGGCGCTTCTATGAGGGGAAGTTTTTCTCGCTCAACGTAGCGTATGCCCTCTCGATAGGTGGAGAATACTACTTCAGCGTTTTTCTTCAAAAGTTCTCTTGCTATGGGCACACATCTTCCAACGTGCCCCAAACCTATGCCGCAGGGACCAAAATAAGCCCGCATGAGGTCATTTCCCGCCGAGAGTTTTAAGAATTACTTCGCCTCTGGGGGTTTCTTCTTCAAAGATGATTGCTTGGAACTTAGAAATCTCAGTGCCTTCTATTAGCCAGCAGTCGGGAGGCAGTCCTGCTTTGACGCAGCATTGGCACAGAAATTCTTCTTCATCCCATTTCCATTCAACGGGCACTTGAGGCAGAAGTAACCCTCTGGCAATTCCTTTTCCAATAATTAATCCATCTTCGCCAATCTTTATTTTCTTTGGGTAGTCTGTTGGTTTTTTGACTTTTATTTCTTGAGGTGGGGTGAGCACGCTTACTTCGAAGACTATTTTTTCAAGTTCTTTCATTGAAATAGGGCGGAAGCGGGGGTCTTCGGTTGCCGCGGCAATTGCGGAGTCTATAATTGCTTGGACGAGTGGGGCTGTCGGGTATGGGTAGCCTATGCATCCTCTGAGTTGTTTTTCTCCGTTTTTTT
>Ga0172363_10003377_pt1 | contig 13000 bp, 11 predicted proteins | sample LakKivs2_kivu2a2_FD_114541 | JGI IMG/M metagenome (GOLD analysis project Ga0172363, IMG submission 114541) | Sediment microbial communities from Lake Kivu, Rwanda - Sediment s2_kivu2a2 | ecosystem: Environmental > Aquatic > Freshwater > Lake > Sediment | place: Rwanda: Western Province, Lake... | reverse complement strand
CCGACGAGCCGTTTATCGATATTTGCCTTCACCTCAAAACGCTCAGGATTATTATTTTGTATAAGCCGATAGGCACTATCTAAAATTACCTGCGAAGAGCGATAGTTCTGGATAATATTTACCTTTTTGGTGTCGGGAAAATCATTTATAAAATTGAGGAGATTGGAATAGGCAGCACCGCGAAAACGATATATGCAATTATGAACAACGATTCCGTTAACAATAAAATTATGCGTCCGCTCAACTTCTAAATCATAGACCGTTTTTACGGCTGATTCTTCTTTAATATCGATTATCTTATCGTATACAATACTCTTTCCACTTTTTACCGGAAGATAATGCCCTAATAGTACATTTGAAGCGGGCATAACAAGAGCCGGTAAGGCAGCAACATTCCTTTTTCCCAGATTAAATTTATACTCTAAAATGCCCCCAGTGATTTCTTTCAACCTAAGGGCAATATCTTCTGCTTTTTTAATGTCGGTAATCTCGTATCTTAACCTAAGACCTTTTTTACCCTTTGTTAAATTAAAACCGGCTTGCCTTAACTTATCTATTGTTTCTTTATCAGATGTTTCTAGGCTAATTTGGTGCGTAATAGAAGGATTTATCAATATCTTACCCACCCTGCCTTTGGATACATATTTTCGGTAACAGAGGTAAAAATTTATCTTAATTCTGGCTTTCTTTCCTCTGACAACTGCCCCTAGGCAAAAATGATGATAATCTAAGTCAATATCCAAATCTGCCGCTAATTGTTTAGCTCTTTTCTCGGTATCAAGTTCAAGGTAAAGCTTTTTTAACCGCTCATCTGCTATATAGAGGCCTTTTCGCTTCATAAAACAAACAGTGGGGATACCATATTTTAAAGAAAGGTAAGTTTCGTAATATTGCGCCTCTCTTTCGGTTTTAAAAGCGCGCAAACCTATTATCTTATCCGCAGAACGTTCTAATTTCAGCCTCGCTGCCAAGCGATCTGTTACGCCTAACCTCCACCCCAACTCTTTCCTCCACATCAAATATACATAATAAAACCCTGTCTTTTTATCGCCCGCCCAAACCGGAACATAACAAAACATCTTGTGGTTTGAAGTAACAGTAACCCTAAACCCTTGCTCCGTTTTAAAAGTCAAGAGTCTTGCATCTTTTTCCTTCTTAAATACCCTTTTGACCAAGGACATTCCAATATGGCCTTTTCCTACCGCGGTAAAAATGCAATCTCCGCTTCTTATATCTTCTACCTTCCTATCGCCACTAGGGGTAGAAATTAAACTTCCCTTTACCACACATTGGTCGTCGTCTCCGGTAACAGTAATATTGCGTGTGGGTCCTGCTAAGAGCCTTGCCAATTGATACTGGGCAAAGTTTGTATCTTGAAATTCATCGACCAAGATATATTTAAATTGCTCCTGGTATTTTTTTAAAATTAAAGGGTGTTCCCTTAATAGGCTTAATGCCAGATAAAACTGATTGCCAAAATCCACCAAACCCTCCTTAGCAAGTAACTCTTGGTATTGGCGATAGGCCTGCGCCACTTCCATCTGTTGCTGGGCCTCCTCTTTTAAAGACAAATTTTGGGGGTCCTCTTCTGCCTTTGATAGAAGCCCCTCGGCGAAGTTGAGGTATTCTTTGGGTGATACATCCTCATCTTTAGCGCGACTGAATAAGGAGAGCAGTGCCTCAATAAAACGTGTCGGGTCAGCAAGAGGCCGGTAATAAGAAAGGGTGAACTCAAAGAGATGCTCACGAAAAAACACCGCTGCCTCAGGCCGGGTCAAAACCTTAAAATCCGGATTCAGACCCGCAACCAGCGCATTTTCGCGTAATAATCTGTCGCCAAAAGCATGGAATGTAGAAATCCAAATGTCAGTATAGCCATAAGGCACGAGAATATCTACACGTTCTTGCATTTCCCCTGCTGCCTTATCTGTAAAGGTAAGTGCCAGTATTTCATTAGTCTTAGCCAATCCTTCGGATAATAGCCAGGCAATTCTGCGGGTAATAACCGTAGTCTTGCCAGTACCTGCACCGGCAATGATAAGTAGAGGGCCCACCCTATGCGTAACTGCCTCTATTTGCTCCTTGTTTAAACCTTCTAAAATCTTATTCATATTAAATGAGCAGACAATTTATGGAATCCGCTGAACGCGGAGACATAAATTGTAGTCCGCCGAAGGCAGACGTCTGCGAATTTAACCCCGCACTAATTTTTACAATTGGGCTGATAGGCGTTGATGGCGTAATTAACCATTTGAAATTAACTCAAGCGTATGCTTGAAAATTAGTGCTGGGTAAGTTCTGACATTATAAGTTATGTCGATTAGCCAATAGAATAGCTATCTCCATAACTTATGTCCTCACTTATTTTACCTTGACAATGCGCTATTTTCAAGTATACTTTAGTTTTTACAGGAGAGGATGGAGATGTTAAAAATATGCGCTCTCTGTGGAAAAGGTCAAGTTGCAGGAAAAAGCATTGTGCGAAAAGGCCTGGCTAAAAAGAAAGGCGGAACAGGCAAAAAAGTAACCCGTTCCACTAGGCGCACCTTCCTTCCTAACCTGCAAAAGATGCGCATCTTAATAAATAACCGGCCTAAAAAAGTATATCTCTGCACAAAATGTATCAAAAAAGGCCAAGTAAAAAAAGTCTAAAGTCTTTTATCTGAAAAATATATCCTTGGCTTCTAATAAAACGCTCCCCTCCCCCTGCCAATCATCAATTCTGGGGGTATACACCAAATCAAAACTCTCTGCGCAAGTTAAGCTATCTTTAAAACTAGCCATCCCGAATCCTATTACCCTAAAGGTAATATGCCCATCGGTAACCCAGAATTTTAAGGTATCCCGGCTTAAAACCTGTGGTTCACCTCTTACCTTAAGATTTCTCGTATAAAATAATGGCTCAGGGTTACCCCTGCCAAAAGGCTCTAAGCCCTCAAGCTCAGTTATCATTTCCTTATCGAGGTCTGATAAGGATAACTCCATATCTATATCCAGGCTAGGAAGCAAATCTTCTAAAACTAATTTTTCTTTCGCCAAACGGTTAATTTTATTCCTAAAGGCTTCTATATTATCGCTGGTTATAATCAGACCAGCGGCATGGCTATGTCCGCCAAATGTCTTTAAGAAATCTTTGCATTCCAGGAGTGCCTGGAACAAATGAAAATTCTTTATAGAACGGCCAGAGCCTTTACATAAACCGCTAGTTTTAGATATAACAATAGTAGGTCTATAAAATTTATCTACAAGTTTCGAAGCCACTATCCCCAAAACGCCCTGATGCCAGTTTTCTTTAGCAATAACAATAATTTTGTGTTCCTTAAAATTAATCTCACGGTCAATTAAATCGTATGCCTCTTCTAAGACCCTATCTTCTATCTTTTGGCGCTGCCGATTAAACATTTCTATAATCCTGGCAAGTTTAGCTGCCTCGTCGTCGCTCTGACTCATGAGTAAACTTAAGGCAGTTTCAGCAGTATCCATGCGACCGCTGGCATTGATACGGGGACCGAGTATAAAACTTACAAAACTAGAAGTAATCTTTTCGTCTTTGATGCGGCTTATTTCTATAAGCGCCTTAAGCCCCGGCCGGTTAGTGTGTGTAAGTTTTATTAATCCCTCTTTAACCATCACGCGATTTTCACCAGTCAAGGGAACAACATCGGCAATTGTGCCTAAAGAAACTAAATCTAAATCCTCAAGCAACTTTTTGTCCCTGATAGCCTGGCAAAGTTTATAAGCAACGCCCACTCCGGCTAAGTCTCTGTATTTGTAACGACAACCTTTGATTTTAGGATTTATAATTGCCGATGCACAAAGTGCAACATCCTGATTTACAGGTTCATGATGGTCGGTTACTATTACATCTATATTATGTCGTCTTAATTCCTCTATCTCTTCATTATTATTCGTTCCACAATCGACGGTAATCAAGAGGCCAACGCCTTTTTGTCTGGCAAAATGAATGGCATCTTTATTTAACCCATAACCCTCCTTTATTCTATGCGGGATATAGTGAAGAGCCTGGTGGCCTATTTTAGAAAGCGTCTCCTTTAACAAAGTGAGTGCAGTCAGGCCATCCACATCATAATCACCAAAAATCATGACCCGCTTTTTATTTTCAACTGCCTTTCTAATAAGGTTAATTGCATTTTGCATATCCGAAAATAAATAGGGGTCTAAAAGATGGTCAAGGCTTACATTTAGGAATTTTTCTGCTTCTTCGACATTTTTGATGCCGCGGTTTATTAAAATCTGGGAGAGAATCTTAGAAATACCTAGTTCTCTGGCGAGGGTATTTTGTAGGTGCATATCACTAGAAGCAATCTTTAATATTTTGTGGCTTCGCACTTTTTAATGAGCAGATGAGTTACGGAGCTACGTAGTAGCGACGTAACTCATAGCGTCTTCCATTTTATTTGTCCATAAGAAGCGTCTGCGAGACCCTTCATTTCATTCAGGGTCGTCCGTCGAGTCCTGAGTGAAACGAAGGACGAATTAACCCTTGACATTTTTTCCTTATCTAATAACTCCAGAAAAATGTCAAGGGTAAGTTCGGGCATACAATTTACGTTCACTTCGTTCCGTAAATTGTGTCCTCACTTACATCTTTTCTGGCCTGGAAACGCCAAGTAACTCCAGTCCCGAAAATATAGCCAACCTCACCCCTTCAATCAGGGCTAATCGTGCTCTGGTTAAATTATCGTCTTGGCCTAATACGCGATGTTTATCATAGAACTGATGGAAACTTTCGGCGAGTTCCTGTAAATAAACCGTTAACATGTACGGGTCTAAAGTAGTAAAACAGATATTTAATATATAAGAGAATTGCCATAATTTTCTTATCAACTCTATCTCTTCTTTTTCTTTTAACAGAGTCAAATCTATGTCTTTATATCTAACTTTTATGGGACTATTTTGTAAAATACTACAGATCCTGGCATGGGCATACTGTATATAATAAACTGGGTTTTCTGATGTTTGTTTTTTAGCGATATCCAAATCAAAATCCAAGTGGCTCGATGTGCGGCGCATGAGAAAGAAGAATCTTGAGGCATCAAGACCTACTTCATCAAGCACTTCCCGTAAAGTAATGTACTGGCCGCGGCGCGTGGACATCTGTAGGGGCTTACCCGCCTTGAAGATAGAAGCTAATTGTACAATAATAATCGACAAGGAATCGGAACTTTTACCCAGCGCTGTAACTGCTGCCTTAAGTCTGTTGATATAACCGTGATGGTCAGGCCCCCAGAGATTTATCAACCAACTAAATCCACGTCTAAATTTGTCCTGATGGTAGGCAATATCGGGTGCCAAATAGGTATAAGTGCCATCGCTCTTTACAACTACCCTGTCCTTGTCGTCTCCAAAGAGGGATGACTTAAACCATAGGGCACCTCCCTGTTCATATATAAAATCTTTTCTCTTCAAGAAATTTAATGCCTTTTTTATCTTACCGCTCTTTCTCAATCTCTTTTGACTATACCAATAATCAAACCTTACCCCAAAATCATTGAGTTCATTTTTTATTATATTTAATATGTATTTTACACCATATTCTGAAAAATTTTTGATTTTTGATTTTTGATTTTCTCCGCCGTAGGCGGATCCGCCTTTGGCAGAGATTTTTTTAGCTATATCATAGATGTATTCTCCCTGATAATGATCTAGGGGGAATTCTACTTCTTCACCAGACAACTCCTTAAGTCTTAACTCTATAGACTTACCTAATATATCTATCTGGTTACCCTCATCATTAAGATAATACTCTCTCCTCACACAAAACCCTAAACAATCCAATATATTTGCTAATACATCTCCAGCTATTGCCTGCCTGGCATGAGCCACGGATAAAGGGCCGGTAGGATTTGCGCTCACAAACTCAATAAGTACACGTCTACCCTTACCAACATTCATCCTTATAAAATTCTTGCCTTTTGAGATGACGTTGTGTAACTGTTCATAAAAGTAATCATTACTTAAATAAAAATTAATAAATCCTTCACCCTCAGCTTTAACTTCCTTTATATAAGTTCTTAAGATGCTCTTTTTTAAATATTTCTTTATATTATCTCTTAGTCCCGTGGCAATTTCATGAGGAGATTTGGCTGTGGCTTTACTTAATCTCAAGGCAATATTAGTGGAAAGGTCGCCAAACCTACTATGTTGCGGAAACTCCAAAGATAAAACTTCCTTGTCTACATTATCTAAGCCTAAATCTCTTAAGGCATCCTTTATTATGGTGATAAGCGAATCTTGGATATTTTTTTCCATCTTAAATTTTAGAATATATGGATCCAGGTGTGAACAATTTCGAAAGGAAGATATAAAAGATAGAGATTAAAACTTTATGCGCCCTTAGGGATTCTTACCCTTTTGGCATCTGACCACAATCTCTCTAAAGAATAAAACTCTCTCGTCGGTTCATAAAAGATGTGTGCCACAACGGCTGCAAAGTCTAAGACTATCCAGCCTGATTCATCGTTAGGACTAACCTTAGAGAGAGATTTTATTTTATCTTTACCTAAATCTTCTTCTATGGTTTGCGCAACTGCATTTACCTGTCTTAGAGAAGTACCGCTTAGGATAACAAAATAATCGCAGAAACCACAGACACTGCGCATATCCAAGACAATTATGCGCTTAGCTTTTTTAGATTTAGCGACCGCCGCAATACGCAGCGCTATTTTCTTTGGCTCTATTACTACCTTACCTCCTTTGCAATCATCCAAACACTATATATAAGAATCTTAAATTTGCCTTATCCGAATACTGAAAAATATTCCGGTGATTCAGTAAAATTCGGCTTCTAGAGCGATTATTTCTTTCCTAAAATTCTATACATCCCTGTGCCGCACTCAGGACATTTTCCTTTTACTGCTAAACGGCCGTTTTTCATCGTAACCTTTTGCTCATCCTTCATTTCTCTGGACTTTTTACATTTCATACAGTATCCCTTTTCTGCCATTTCTTATCCTCCTTTTTTAATCCCACTATTTTTATTAGGATGTCTCTAGTAAGATTGGTTTATCTTATCACAGGTTAATTTATGTGTCAATCAATTCTTAGAGATTTCTGAAAAAGTCTTTCATCATGATTACACAGATTTAAAAGCGTAGATTACACAGATTAGATAGTCGTCAGAAAAAATCTGTGTAATCTTATTTTTAATCTTTTAATCAGAGGTCTCTGATATAGTTTTAGGGAGTTTCTTAGAGACCTCTCTTATCTAAAGCGTGATGAGTATATTTTTCTTCAATCTCGCCAACAATTTCTTCAATTAAATCTTCCAGTGTTACCAGGCCAATTGTCTTTTTTTGTTCATCAACCACGATAGCAATCTGGACCTTATCTATCTGGAATTTCTTCAGCAATTCATTCACCCGTAACGTATCTGGTACATAGCATGGCCGGTTGAGGATATCCTGCAACAAAAACAAACTCTTGTCCCTAAGCACATAAAGCAAGTCTCTGGCATAGATTACTCCGATGATGTTCTCTATGGAATTTTCATAAACAGGTAATCGCGAATGGCCTTCTTCTACAAAAATATTCAATAATTCTTCAGAGGTAGAATTTATATTGACGCCAATAATCTTATCTTTCGCCACCATTACCTTGCTTACCTGTGTATCACCGAATTCAAATATACGGTGCATCATCCTCTTCTCTTCATCGCTTAAGACCCCTTCTTCTTTCCCAATTTCTATCATCAGGCGTAATTCTTCTTCGGTTATTAAAGGTAGCCGCTTGGTCGGTGTTATTTTAAATATCTTTAAAATAAGATTGGTAGCGCCAGCGAAGATAAGAATAATCGGTTGAAATATCTTAATAAATACTTCGATAATCGGGGCACTAAATAGTGCAATTTTTTCTGTGTGTTTAGTGGCTAATATCTTAGGAGTTATTTCGCAGACAATAAGTACAAAGAATGTGGCTATAAATGTCGCTGCCACTACACCCCAGTGATAACCGAATATATGCACAAATATTGCCGTAACAATAGCTGATATTGCAATATTCACAAAATCATTTCCAATTAAAATAGCCGCGATAAATTTATCTAACTTTGTAATCAAGCGCTGAATACTCTGGGCGTGCTTCAAACCTTTTGCAATCATCTGGCGTAGACGGATTTTACTTAAGCTTATGACTGCAGTCTCAGAAGCAGAAAAGAAAAAAGATGCCAGTGCCAAAAGGAATAAAAATATTAATATTAGGGGTAGAAAAAATATGGAGGACATTCTTTATTTTGAAATATTAATTCAGCCTAAGTTGACGATAGAGGTTCTCTTTGCTATCTTTGAGAGGACCGATAAGCGCAAGGTTTAAACTCTTTTCTTGAAATATACTTTTGGCGACTTCGCGGATATCTTCTCGCTTTATACTGTTTATCTCTTTGACGATATCTTGAAAGGAGAAAGCACGGTCCAGCGTAGCTGTAGATTCACCAATCCAGAGCATATGGTCAAGCGTCTCTTCCAGAGAAAGGGCAAGTTGTCCTAAATAAAATTCTTTTGCACGCTTAAATTCATCAATACCTACAGGTTTATCCTTGGCTTTTTCTAATTCCTTAAAAATCAATTCTACTGACTCATTCACTTTACGATTATCGATACCGGCATGCACTATAAACGCCCCCGTGTCTTGAAAGTATTTAACCTGTGTGCCGATTTCATAAGCCAAGCCTTTTTTCTCTCTCAATTCATTAAACAGCCGGCTGGACATATTCCCACCTAATATTATGTGTAAAAGCCCCAATGCATATCTTAAAGGATGGTCTCTCCTGAAACTATGAAATCCCAAAGCCAGATGCGTCTGCTCCGTATCTTTACGGAATAGCTTTAATTGCGGCTGATGTTGTTCCTCCTTAATTTTAGGTAGTGCATTTAGATTGTTACTTTTAAAAAAGGAAGAAAAAATATTCTTTATCTTGTTTGAAAACTTATTAGGTTCTAATAGGCCTGCAGCACTGATTACTATATTTGCCGGAACGTAATATTGTTTCTTAAATAAAGAAAGATTTTCTCTCTTTATGCGGCTGACAGACTCAACTGTCCCTGTAACGGTCATACCCAGAGTTTGGTTAGGCCATAAGAGCTCGTCGACTAATTCATAAACATAACTCTGGGGCAAATCTTTATACATTTTTATTTCTTCTAAAATTACTGTCCTCTCCTTTTCAATTTCTTCTGGTTGCAATAAAGGGTTTATGACCATATCTGATAAAATATCCAGGGCTAAATCTAGATGCGCATTCGGTAACTTCACCATATAGCAGGTTAACTCTTCAGTAGTGAATCCATTTAGAGAACCCCCGAGGCCTTCAATCGATTCTTTTATCTGGCGGCAGGAGTATTTTCTACTGCCCTTGAAAGCAAGGTGTTCTAAATAATGGGCAATGCCTTTATATTCAGCTGTCTCATACCTGCCACCCACCCTTATCCAGATACCCAAGGCCACAGATTGCATCCTCTTCATCGGATGTGTAATTATTCTCAACCCGTTCTCTAGGACTATCTTTTTATACATTAAATTTACCCTACAAGAAAGAGGCCCTCTAACAGCTTCTCTCCTTTTTTGCAGGGTTTATGCCATTAATTTAGAAACGAATTTGCCTACCCTCCTGACTAAATGAGGTTTATCTATGTTTTCTCTGATTTTCTTAATAATGGCACTGCCGACTATTACGCCATCACTAATTTTATAAATCGTTTTTACTTGTTCAGGGCCTGATACGCCAAATCCAACACAGACAGGTTTATCAGTAAACTTCTTAATCACCCTCAATTTATTTATAAGATCTTTAGGGAGATTTTGGCGTGGCCCAGTAACTCCAGTTAAAGAAACATAGTAAATAAATCCCCGGGAAACCCTGGATACGAATTTTATCCGGCTGGGCGTACTCGTGGGCGAAAGAAAAAATACAGTATCTAAACTGAATTTATTGGCCAATCTGATAAAGGAATTACCTTCTTCAGGAGGAAGGTCAGGTATGATTATACCGTCTATCCCGTCGGCAGCGGCTTTTTTGACAAATCTCTCTTCGCCAAAACAAAATATGGGATTGTAATAAGTCATAAGGCACAATGGGATATCTATATCTTTTCGCACCGTCTTTACTAAATTTAATATATCATTAAGATTAACTCCTTTTTCTAAAGCCCTCTGTGATGCCTCCTGGATAATCGGGCCATCTGCCATAGGGTCAGAAAAAGGAACGCCTAACTCTATAATATCCACACCAATCTTAGCAAATTCCAATACCAGTCTCTTGGTAATATCGAGGTTGGGATAGCCGCAAGTTATAAAGGCAATAAATGCCTTTTTATTTTCTCTTTTTAATGTGCGAAATTTCTGGTCAATGCGATTCATGGTCTTAAACTCCTCACTACGATATCCAGGTCCTTGTCTCCTCTGCCGGAAAGACAAAGAATAATAATGGAATCTTTCTTAATCTTTTTTGCCATGCGGGTTAAGTAGAATATGGCATGTGCCGGTTCTAAGGCAGGGATTATTCCTTCTCTTTCAGACAATAACTTAAAACCTTCCAAGGCCTCTTTATCACTGACTGCTACGTAAGAGGCCCTACCTATCTTTTTATAATAGGCGTGCTCCGGCCCTACGCCGGGATAATCAAGGCCAGCAGCAATAGAATGGGCAATTTTTACCTGGCCAAACTCATCTTCTAAAAGGTCGGATTTAGAACCGTGTAGAACACCGGGTTTTCCAGCGACTAAAGTAGCGGCATGCTTCCCCGAAACCAACCCCAGACCTGCTGCCTCAACACCAATGAATTTTACCTTTTTATCTTTGAAGAATGGATGAAATAACCCTATAGAATTACTACCGCCACCCACGCAAGCTACAAGATAGTCGGGCAATCTATTTTCCTTCTTTAATATCTGTTGTTTTGCCTCGCGGCCAAGTATGGATTGAAAATCTCTGACTATCATCGGATAGGGATGCGGTCCGACTACGGAGCCAATAATATAATGTGTAGTGCGCACATTAGTTACCCAATCCCTTAAGGCTTGGGTAGTGGCATCTTTTAACGTCTTTGAGCCGCTCTTAACCGGTATTACCCTTGCCCCCAGAAGTTTCATCCGAAAGACATTTAATCTTTGTCTTACGATATCTTCTTCGCCCATATAGATATCACATTCGAGGCCAAACATCGCCGCTACCGTAGCCGTGGCCACTCCGTGCTGGCCTGCACCGGTTTCGGCAATAATACGTTTCTTCTTCATGCGCATCGCAAGCAGTACTTGGCCCAAAGTATTATTTATCTTATGCGCACCTGTATGAAGGAGGTCCTCTCTTTTAAGATAAATCTTATTTATACCTACATATTCACTCAGGTTACGCGCAAGATATAGCGGTGTAGGACGGCCAGCATATTCCCTGAGATAATAATCAAGTTCTTGAGTAAACTTCTTATCAAGGCATGCCTTTTTATACTCTCTCTCTAATTCGTCGAGGGCATAAATAAGCGTCTCAGGCACAAATCTGCCGCCGAAACCATTAAAATGTCCTTTTTTATCCGGTAACATATTAACCTCTCTTCTGATATGTGCGCTATTATAGGCTAAAAATAAAGGGCAGTCAATTCAATAGCTTAATACCATCTAAAATGTAATCCTCTGAATCTGGGGACCGAGATGGAGAAAATATTTGATTTTATCCCAAAATGCCCTAAACGCTTCAGCAAAATCTCGGAAAAACCCTTCTATGCCGCCTCTATACGGTGGATACGCATAAGGATACAGCTGAAAGTTCCCGAAAAACAATTTACTAAAAATTAACTTCGGGATAAGAAAAATAAAGTACAGAAATCCGATACTCAATAATATATATACAATAAATAGGATGAGACAACCAAAAAAGTAGTTCCTCCATTTTTTCTTTTTCTTAAGATACTCACCACAAAATCGGCATTTTACTGCCTCATCCTGTATCTCTTCAGCGCAATACGGGCATTTTTTCATGGCTTACCCAATAGATATCTAAAGGGCACTCTTCTTTACTGCCTCAATAAATTTTTTTACTTTTTTATAATCCTTCTTTCCAGGTTTTATCTCGATGGAACTAGAAGTATCCACCCAGTCCGGTTTTGCGATCCCTATTGCCTCTCTGACATTCTTGGCGTTCAGTCCGCCGGATAAAAATATCGGCTTACAAAAACCGCTTAGATGTCTTATTAATGCCCAGTTAAATTTTTTGCCTGTGCCACCCATCTTTGATTTTAGGAATGTATCAAAAAGATAGGCGAAAGTTTTATAATTCAATAAATTCTCCAGTTTTATTTTATCTCTCACCCTAAATGCCTTGATTATTTTATACCCTTTAAATTTCTCACAAAACTCTGCTGATTCATTACCGTGAAATTGTAGCATATCCAGGTTACATAATTTGGCTGTGCGTTTGATATTTTCTTCTCTGGCATTAACGAATACACCGATTTTTAAAATACCCGATGGTAAATGTTTGATAATCTCCTTTGCCTTTTTGGGTGTAATATAGCGGGGGCTATCTCTGTAAAATACAAACCCCAAGGCATGGCAACCGGCTTTTACTGAATTTAAGGCATCTTCTAAATTGGTTATCCCACATATTTTCACTTTTACCATTATTTTCTAACTATCGACTATGAACTCCCAACTATGAACTAACTTACCATCCCATTATCTCTTCTACTTTTTTCTTTATATCCTGCGCCTCCATTAAAGCCTCACCAATCAAGACCGCGCTGATGCCCAATATCTTTAAAAATAATACATCCTGATAGCTCTTGATGCCGCTCTCTACAACCACAACTTTATCTTTAGGAATTAAGGGGAATAATTTCTCTGTAATCTTAAAATCAACTTCCAAAGTATGTAAATCACGGTTATTTATTCCTATCAAAGGCACTTTTAAGCCCAAGACCTTTTTTAATTCCTTCTCATTATGGACTTCCACTAAAGTTGCAAGCCCCAAACCCTGGGCTATTTGCATCAAT
>Ga0172363_10003376_pt1 | contig 13000 bp, 9 predicted proteins | sample LakKivs2_kivu2a2_FD_114541 | JGI IMG/M metagenome (GOLD analysis project Ga0172363, IMG submission 114541) | Sediment microbial communities from Lake Kivu, Rwanda - Sediment s2_kivu2a2 | ecosystem: Environmental > Aquatic > Freshwater > Lake > Sediment | place: Rwanda: Western Province, Lake... | reverse complement strand
CGGCGAGCGAGCCGTCGCCGTCCAACCTGCCGCCCACCGCCGCGGCCAGCTCCGACAGGGTCATCTGCTTCACGTTGCCTCTCTGCGCGTCCACGGGCGAGAAGCGTAATCGGTCACGGCCGGTCTTTCAATCGCGGATTGCGGATTGCGGATTGCGGAGGAGCGTGGCCTGTACGCCGCGATGGGAGAAAGGGATTCTGGGGATTGCAGGGATTGTGGGGATTGCAGCGAGGCTTGCGCGAGAGCGGGCGCGGGATGCGTTTCGGCGCGCCGGCGCAGGCGAAACGAGTTTTTCCGGGGCGCTCTCCGGCCGGAGGGTGTCCGGACCCGTCCGAGGCGGCGTTCGCGGTTCTGGCGCCGGTTTCACCGTCGAGCGGCCGGTGAACGGAGCGCCGGTGAGGCGGGGGGCCCTGCGCCGGCGCCCACCCCGCCCAAGGGTAGCAAAGTCCCCTTGTGGCGGTCTGCGCAAGATGTCCGGTTTTTCCGATTATCCGAGAAAAACGCTCCAGCCGAGCGGATTTCGAGCAAAAGACGGGCGATCTCCGGCTGGGGGCGTCCAGACCCGTCCGAGGGGGCGTTCGTCGCTCTGGCGCCCGAAATCCCGTCGAGCGGCCGGGATTCCGGGCAGCCCCGCGACCGACCCACGGCAGGACCAACCGCATTGGCGTACCGGCCGCCCCTATTCGAGCAAATCCGCGTGTGTGCCTGTCCGCTCCAGGCGAAGGAAGTCTTCCCCGGCGGTGTAGATCAGCACCCAGTCGGGCTCGACGTGACAGTCGCGAGTCCCCTTCCACGGCCCGGCCAGGGCATGGTTCCTGTGCCTGGCCTCCGGCGCGGCTGCCGCGCCGAGCCGGCGAACCACCGCCTTGAGCTTCTCCAAGTCCTTACCGCGCTTGCGCATCCGCTTTACATCGCGTACGCACGCAAACGTCATCCCGCGATTCTGCCGTCCACCATGTGCAGGACGCGGTCGGCCTGCCCGGCCAGGTCGGCGTCGTGCGTGACCATCAGGACCGTCGCGCCGGTCTGTCGCCCCGCCTCGCGCAGGACCTTCATGATCTGCCTGCCGGTGCGGCTGTCGAGGTTGCCGGTGGGCTCGTCGGCTAGCAGCAGCTTGGGCCGGTTCATCAGTGCCCGCGCGATGGCGACCCGCTGCCTTTCGCCGCCGGACAACTCCTTGGGCCTGTGGCGGATGCGGTCGGCAAGGCCCATGCTCTCCAGCACCTCCAGGGCCCGCGCGGTCTGCTGCCGCCGGCGTGCGAGCCACTGGACGGCGGAGCTGGCCACCTTGGCCGGCAAAAGCGTGTTCTGGAGCACGTTCAGCTCCGGCAGGAGGTGGTAGAACTGAAAGACGAAGCCGATCTCGTGGCAGCGGCGCAGGTTGCGCTGCCGGGCCGACAGGTCGGCCGTGTCAACGCCCCCCAGCAGCACCTGCCCGCGGTCGGGGCGGTCCAGCAGCCCCACCACGTGCAGCAGCGTGCTCTTGCCGCTGCCGGAGGCGCCGACAACGGCGACGAAGTGCCCGGTCGGGACTGCAAAGCCCAGCCCTCGCAGGACGTGCAGGCTGGTGCGCCCGAGGTGGTAGCTCTTGTGGACGGCGCGGACCTCGACGGCGGGCGGGGCGGTCTCACTCATATCGCAGCGCCTCCACCGGCTGCTTGCGGGCGGCCAGGACCGCCGGCAGCAGCGCGCCGGTCACGCCGGCCAGCACCGCGCCGAGCACCACGCGGACGGCGGTGGTCAGGCCGACCTCGTTGGGGATCTTCTCGAACATGAACGTCTCGCGGCTCCAGACCTCGAAGCCGAAGGTCCGGGCGACCCAGTCGTGGATGGGGTTGATGTTCCAGACGAACTCGCAGGCGCCGATCACGCCGAGCAGGCTTCCGACCAGGCCGATGGCGGCCCCGTAGGCCAGGAAGATCGCCGCGACCCCCTGCCCGCTGGCCCCGACGGCCTTCAGCACGCCGATGTCCCGCGTCTTCTGCACCACGATGACGTAGAAGATCACGAAGATCAGCAGCACCGCCACGAACGAGATGACGCTGAGGATGATGACCATCAGCGTCCGCTGGCTTTCGATCTGGTTGACCAGCTTGATCTGCCGCTGGCGCCAGGTCTCCACCATCACCGGCGTGGAGGCCACCTCCAGGTTCCGCGCCGCGTAGTCGCGCTCGAAGCCGATCCAGCAGCGCTCGATCAGCCGGTTGACCTCCAGCAGCTTGGCGCCGCGGCTCCACTGGGGGGCGACCTTCACGTGAATCTGCGAGCACCGCGCCGGGCGCACCACCACGTTCGGATCGGCGGCCGATCGCTCCTCGGCCATGTTGTTCAGCCGCTGGAGCGTCTCGAACGGCACGTAGACCACCTCCGAGTCGATGCTGCTCACGTCGGTGGAGCAGTCGTCGATGACGGTGAACGTCCGCGTGACCGGCGTGATCTCCGCCGAGCCCAGCGCCCGGCCGAAGGGAATGATCGACAGGGAGACGTTCTGGCCCGGCCCGATGACGCGGATGGTCTGGCCGTCCGGCGTGCGGAAGCTCAGGCCGGGGATGCCCAGGCCCAGGATCACCCGGTCGGCCGGGGCGTGGATCATCCGCCGCTGCTCCTCGGCCAGGCGCTCGGTGAGCTCCTTGCGGCGCTTCTCGTCGCCGCGCTGGTCGGCGGCGTTGATCTCGGCGTTGAGCAGCTCGATGCGCATGTCCCGCGCGCCGGCGGAGCGCAGGTCCTCAATCGCCCGGGCCTGGAACCACAGGGCGTTGTCGAGGCGATTCCAGAGGTTCTGCTGCTCGTCGTTCATGCCGGCCGGCCCGGCCGCCTGCCCCAGGCGCGACCGGATCGCCTCGACCTTCCTGTACTCCTCGGCCAGGCGCCGCAGCACCTCCGCCGTCGGCGGGTCCCACGTGGGATGGGCCGAGCCCTTCTGGACGAACAGCCCCTCCTCGAAGTCGCTGACGGCCGCCCGCTCCGGCAGGCGGATGCCCGTGACCTGCACGGGGCGGCGGAAGTCCGGCTGGCCGGGTATCTGGAGGATGCCATAGGTCAGGATGAACGGGCTGGCGCCGGCGACCTGCGGCACCTCGCGCTTCAGCCGGCCGATGAACTCGTCGTAGTAGCCCACGCCGCTCAGCGAGGCCGTCGAGACCACCACGTCGCCGAAGAGCCCCTTGGCGGCCCGCTCGATCTTCGCCACGAAGCCGTTGAGCACGCTGACGGCCACGAGCATCATGAACACGCACAGCGCCACGCCGGCCGTGGCGAAGTACGCCAGGCCGCGCTTGAGCAGGTACTTCAGGCAGAGGGTGAGCTTGTACATCTCGTCAGGCCGTCACGCGCCGCGGCGCAGCAGGTTGGCTCCCGCGTCGCCCGGATCGAAGACATGCACCTTTCGCATGTCCAGGTGCAGCGCGACGCTCTGTCCCGGCTGGATGTCCCTGCGGGCGTCGACGCGGGCGACGACGTGCCCGTGCCGCGGGGTGGCGGCGTAGAGGTCCATCTTCTCCCCCAGCGGCTCGACGACGGCCACCTGGACGGACAGCACGTTGCCCTCGCCGGCGAAGCGCCCCTCGCCGGCCAGGCTCATCGCCTCCGGTCGGGCGCCGAAGACCACCTCCCTGCCGACCCACGCGGTCAGGCGCCCGGCCTGCTCGCTGCGCAGGCGGATGCGCGCGGTGCCCTCGTCGAACCACACGGCCCCGTTGTCGCCGGCCAGGCGGCCGTGGAGGAAGTTCATCGGCGGGGTGCCGACGAACCCGGCCACGAAGCGGTTGGCGGGCGCGTCGTAGACCTCCAGCGGCGCGCCGCACTGATGCACCACGGCGTCCTTCATCACGACGATGCGGTCGCCGAGCGTCATGGCCTCCTCCTGGTCGTGCGTGACGTAGATGGTGGTGGTCTGGAGGGTGCGGTGGAGGCGTTTCAGCTCGGCGCGCATCTCGACGCGGAGCTTGGCGTCGAGGTTGCTGAGCGGCTCGTCGAAGAGGAACGCCTTGGGCGCCCGGACGATGGCCCGCCCGACGGCGACGCGCTGGCGCTGCCCGCCCGACAGGGCCTTTGGCTTGCGGTCCAGCAGCTCGCCGATGCCCAGAATCCTCGCCGCCTCGCGCACTCGCTTGTCGATCTCGGCACGCGGGAAGCGCCGCAGCTTCAGCGCGAAGGCCATGTTCTTGTAGACCGTCATGTGCGGGTACAGCGCGTAGTTCTGGAAGACCATCGCGATGTCGCGGTTCTTCGGCGGCACGTCGTTGACCACCGCCCCGCCGATGGAGATCGTGCCCGCCGTGATCTCCTCCAGCCCGGCCACCATCCGCAGCGTGGTGCTCTTGCCGCAGCCGCTGGGACCCACCAGGACGATGAACTCCTCGTCGCGGATGTGCAGGTCCATGTCCTTGACGGCCACCACGCCGCCCGGGAACACCTTCGTCACGCCTTCCAAAATCACTTCCGCCATGTGCCGGTTCCTTGGTTGTTCGTCCCCAACTAGTATCCACATCGCCCCGCCCGGGTCAAGGCGGTCAGCCTTTGATTGAGCCAGCCGCCACGCCGCGAACGAAGTATCGCATGGTGAACAGGAACATGACGACAAGCGGCACGGCCGCGATGGTGTAGGCCGCCATCGTGGGGCCCCACTCGCGGACGTAGGCGTTCGCCAGGCGGTACAGCGCCACGGCCGTCACCTGCCGCGACGGGTCGCGAACGATCAGCAGCGGCAGCATGAAGTTGTTCCACACGCTGACGATGGACAGGCAGGCCAGCGTGGCAATGATCGAGCCGTTCATGGGGACGACCACGTGCCAGATCTTGCCGAGGTGTCCGGCGCCGTCGACTTCGGCGGCCTCGAAGAGCTCCTCCGGGGTGTCCTCGATGAAGCTGCGGAGGATGAAGAGGTTGAAGGTTTGCCCGGCCGCGGCCCCCGTGAGCACCAGCGCCGCGTAGGTGTTCAGCAGCCCCATGTCGCGGAGTTGGGTGAACAGGGGCACGAGGTTGGCCACGCCGGGCATTAGCATGAGGACCATGACGCCCGCCCACAGCAGCCCCTTGAGCGGGAAGGCGAACCGCGCAAAGACGTAGGCGGCCAGGATCGCCGCCACCAGCTTCAGCCCCGACGTCGAGGCGCACAGGAACATGGTGTTGGGGATGCTGAAGCCGATTGTGCGCCAGGCCTGCGCGTAGTTGTCGCGGACAACGCTCGCCTCGACGTGGCGCGGCACCCACGGGTCCCGGAAGAAGTCCCGGTTGGTCTTGGTGGAGATATTGAGCATCATGTACAGCGGGAAGAACGTCGCTGACAACACCAGGAGCACGAACAGGTGCTTGACGACCTCCGCGGTCGGCCGGGCGCCCCTGCCCGAGGTTGTCCGGACGTCCTCGATCACTTCTCCACCCGAACATACCGGTTGTTGACGAAGGTCAGGTAGACGATCAGGAAGAACAGCAGCAGGCCGATGGCACAGGCGTAGCCCACCTGCTGCTCGGTGAAGGCCATGCGGAACATGTACAGCCCGGGCAGCATGCCCGCCCCGCCGGGGCCGCCGGTGTCCGTCAACAGGATGAACAGCAGCGTCCAGGCAGTCAGCGTGCCGATGACCATGAGCACGAGATTCAGGCGCACCTGGGTCATGATCAGCGGCAGTTCGATGTTCCAGAACTTGCTGAAGGGCCCGCAGCCGTCGATGTCGGCGGCCTCGTAGACGCTCTGGTCGATGTTGCCCAGGCCCGACAGGTACAGAAGCACGCCCACGACGCTGATCCAGGGGAAGCCCCAGAAGACCAACGCCGGGACGATGAGGTTCTTGTTGCCCAGCCAGCTCGGCGCGTCGTTGACGAACGCGCGGGTCGGCTCGGTCCACGCGCCGCTGGTAAGCACCAGCAGGCCGAAGGCCGCCAGCCAGACCATCGCCAGTCGCCGCACGGCCAGGCGCCCCCGCGGCAGGCGAAGCATCGCTTCGGCGGCGCCCAGCCCGGCCGCCACCAGCAGCGATCCCCGAAGGGGACCCCATAGCAGCAGCCCGCCGGCCAGCAGGCCGAGCCACCACAGCCAACCCCGGGCCATGCCCTTCAGCCCGTTCTGGAGGGCCAGCAGCATCGCACCGAACAACCCGAAGCCCCACAGCCCGCCGAAGACCCTCCCCAGCAGCGCGTCCCGCAAGGGGATGATCGCCCCGGCCAATTGAGGCAGCGCGCGGTCCAGCCAGCGCAGCGCGTCCAGGCCACCCGTCGCCAGCAGCAGGCTGTTCAGCACGCCCACATTGGGGTCGTAGAAGTACTGCCAGATCAGCAGCCAGACCATCTCCGGGATGATCATCGGAATGACAAACGCCACGCGATAGAGGTACCTCGCTCGCCCGCTGGCCAGGCGGTGGACCACCGTCGCCGTGACGATCGACGGCACCATCTTCACGAAATTCGCCACGATGAAGACCATCACCAGCAGGAAGGCGCGCCCGAGGATGGGATCCCGCAAGGCCCTGGCGAAGTTGGCCAGGCCCACGAACTCACGGACCTCGTCGCCGTCCCAACGGAAGAACGAGTACCACACCCCCTGCGCGGCCGGGGAGTACGAGAACGTCCCGATCAGCGCCAGAGCCGGCAGCAGGAGGACGTAGATCGGCCACAGGTGGCGGAGCTGCCGGAAGGTGACGTGCTTCACGGCCTGGCCCCCTGTCCTGTCGGCGGGACGTCGGCGGCAATGCGGAGCCGCTCGATGGCCGCCCGGTGGTTGGCGCGCTGGCGGACCCGCTCGACCTGCCCGACGACCAGAGCGGCCAGGTTCCGCCGCGTGGCGCCGCGAAGCTGCTCCCGCATCGCCCGCGCCCGGAGCTGCGCCAACGGACCGTCCGTCTGCACCACCGCGTGATGGCCGTTGGCCCAGTTCCGCTGCGAATCGGCCAGGGCACACTCGCGGTAGTCGGCCGCGTAGGCGCGTATGAACCGGTCATACAGGTCGTCACGCCATGCCTCGACGTAGGCGCCGAACGGCATGTGCTCGGGTCGGTCGGGCGAATCCGCCAGACACCTCCGCGCCAGGCCACCGTAAGTCGCCAGGAACTTTCGGCGGTCGCCGGCCGCGGCGCGGAGGAATCGACGGTACTCTTCGGGCCCCGGATCCGCCGCGCTCATGTACTCCTCGTACCTGTTCTGGTAGCGGAGCTGCGTGGTGCCCGTCAGGTGCATGTCGAAAACCTTGTACACGCCCTCCATCTGCGGGCGGAATGGCTCGAGGATCCTGTCCGGGGCGGCCCCCCGGATGGCCGGGAACCAACGGAACTGCTCGTTGATCCGCTCGTTGATCCGCTTGCTCGTCAGAAACTGCATGAAGTCGATGGCCTGGTCCTTGTGCCGGCTGGTGCGGGTCAGCCCCAAGGGGAACCCCGCTCGCGCCCCAGCCTCGGAGACGCGATTGCGGATGAGCCGGCCGTAGGGCTCGCCCGGCGCGGGAACGGGGAAGTCGAAGACGATGATCTCGAAGTCGCCCGCCACCTGGCGCCACAGGCTGCCGGCGTCCCAGCTCCCGGTGGCGATCATGGCCGCCCGGCCCTGGCTGAACAGCAGCACCGCCTGGTCGCGCTGGTCGGACATGAACCCCGCGCTGAAGTGCCGTGTGATGTCGTACAGGGCGCGGTGGCCGGCGCGAATGCACGGATCGGTCGCCAGGTCGAGACGGCCGGTCAAGACGGCCTCGATCCGCTCGTCCTCTTCGAGCTGCCCGCTGAGGTCGGTGTCGTGGCGGTCCAGCAGGGCCCACACGGAGGGGGTCCAGTATTGGTTTCCGAAGATCTCCGCGGTGTAACGGCTCCCCGCGACGGGCACGAGGCGGAAGGAGCCGTCCCGCTCGCGCCGCCGCGCGGCGTAGGCCTCGATGGCGCGGCACAGCTCGAAAAACTCGCCCAGCGTGGCGGGAGGCCGGTCGCTGCCCGCCGCGGCGCGCAGGATGTCGCGGTTGGCGAAGCAGCGTATGGTGAAGACGCTGAGGGGCACGCCGTAGTGGTCGCGCAGTTCCTCGATGAACCCGCCCTGCATGTCATCAACGTAGGTCTCGCGCCAGGGAAGGCCGGCAAGGTTCGGGTCGTCGCAGAAGTTCGGGGCAGCGTTGTAGGGATTGGGGCGATCGACCAGCTCGGTGATCACCACGAAGTAGCGGGCGATCAGGTTCCGCCAGACCGCCTCGTCCCGCAGTTCGATGAGATCCGGGGCCGTCCGCCCGATGAGCTGCGTGCGCACCCACTGCTCGTAGGCCCGCTCGGGCACCTCGATCTGACGTACCGCCACGTCGGGATGCAGCCGCGTGTATTCGCGGCAGGCCTCATTCAGGGCGTCCACCGTCCGCCCCTCCAGTTGCCAGTGCGCGAAGCGGATCACTGTCTTGCCCGCCACCAGGGCCGTGTCGCTGTCCGGCCCGAAGGACCGGACCGCCACGTGCGTGGCCGACCACGCCGCCGCGGCCGCCAGGAGCGCCAGGCCGACGTAGTGGCGGACGCGCCCGGCCCGCTGGCGGCGCTTCTCCAGGTCGCGCGGCGTCATGGACGGGCCTCCGCGGGAGCGTTCGGGTCCGGCTCGCCGCCCGCCGGCACGGAGGCGAGCCGGCGGCAGCGATCGGCGGCAAGCTTCGCGACGTGGTACTTCGGGTCGCGCTCGATCTCCACCACGATCCGCTCATACCACCGTGCCGCCTCCGCGTAGTCCTTCAGGCGCATCTCCAGCACGCGGGCGACCTGGAGGTACAGCGAGGCCAGCGCCGCCCGCCCGATGGCGCGCCCGACCGGGGCGTCGGCGTCGGCGGCATCCGCGGCGGTCCAGTGCTCCACAGCCCGGCGGTACTGGCCGCGCCGCTCGTACAGCGCGGCGAGTTGGAGGTGCATGGCCGCGGCAAGAAAGTTGTCGCCGCGGGCGGCGAGCCAGTCGTTCAAGACCTTGGCGCCCTCGTCCTCGGCGGCGCGGTCGCCCACGTTCTCCAGGTACGTCTGCCCCAGGCGAAGCGCCGCCTCGTCGGCCACGAAATGCGATGGGTAACGCTCCATCACCTGTCGGTAGAGTCGCCGGGCCTTCTGGCGGTCTCGATCCTTCTCGACCGCGGGGGCGTCGGCCAGCCGGGCGAGGTTCATCACGGCCAGCGGCGCCGCGGGGGTCTCGGCGAAGTCCCTCGCGACAGCCTCATACAGCCGCCCTGCCTCCGCGATGTCGGCTTCCGGCTGGCGGAACTGCTTGAGCTGCCCGAGGCCCAGCATGCCCTCCGCCGGCTGGACGCGCGAACACGGCCCGGCAAGCGCCGTGCCGAACAACTCGCCCGCCCTGGCGTAGTTGACCATCTCCAGATGGTGCCACGCCTCGGCCAGGCAAGCGGCCGCCCGGTCGGCGCTCGCCTTGCCCGGCGACGTTCCCGACCGGACCCCTGCCCCCCCCACACACCAGCTCGAAACGAGTGCGGCCCCCGCCAAGGCTGCAAGGACCGCTGCCGTGCGCCTTCCTGGTGTCGTCATCGCTGTCACGAGGTCGGCTATCATACCACGAACCGACAGTTGCGCCACGCCGGTCGGTGGCATGGCGCACTTTAGAGAACAGCAGGCACATCGCGCCGACGGGCGTGAACTGCGCAACCACGGACATGCACCCAGCCGCCGGACTCGGAAGAATCGCGGTTGACCCGGGGCGGGCGAGGCCGCATAATCGGACCTGATGCGAGCGTACGGCCGGGACGCCTGCCGGAGGCGGCCGCGGCCTGCGAGGACAGCGAGACGGGATTCTCGGCGCGATGATCGTTACCTGCAAGAAGCGCGTTCCCTTCCTGTGGATCGTTCTGGCGGTGCTGCCCTGGGTGGCCGTCATCTTCAAGGACAAGGTGATGGCCATTTCGTTCACGTTCTCCATGCGGAAGTTCGTGGAGAACCCGGCCGCCCTGACGTTCCTGCTGACGCTGCCGGGCTACATCTCGTGGATCGTGCCGCCGGTGGTGAACTTTCTGGCCGACCGCATCTGGACGCGGTGGGGCCGGCGCAAGCCGTTCATCATGGTTTCGTGGCTGGGCACCATCACCAGCATCGCCCTGATGCCGATGGCGAGCGACTTCTACCACCTTCTGGCGGCGTTCACGGCCTTCTGCATCTTCAACGACCTGGCCGGGCCGGTGGAGAGCCTCAAGCTGGAGATCGTCCCGCCCGCGCAGCGTGCGACCAGCCAGGCCGTGCTGAGCTGGATCGCCCAGCTCGCCGTGCTGGTCTACTGGGTGGTGGCGATCGGGCGGTTCGACGAGATGAGCAGCATGTTCGGCAAGCCCGTCTCGGGCGAGCAGGCGATGTACTGGGCGGTGTCCATCGGCATGGTGGTGATGCTGCTGTTCCTGGCGCTGGGCATCAAGGAGACCAACCCTCACAGCGCCCTGCGGGGCCAGCGGTTCAGCATCGGCAACGTCTTCCGCGGGCTGTTCAGCAGGCACATAGCGCCGGTGTACGTCCTGGCGCTGTCGGTGGCGGTGCTGGGCACGGGGCTGGGCGTGTTCAGCCTGCTGCTGATCACCGAGCAGTGGGGCTACACCAAGCAGGAGCAGGGCACGAACATCTTCATCGGCGGGATCGTCAACATCTTCCTGATCCCGCTGCTGGGGCTGCTGAGCAACAAGGTCGGGCGCGGCAAGGTCTACGTGGGGCTGGTCATCGCCGGCATCGTGGTCAACGCCTCCATGTTCCTGTACTACACCTTCGTGCTCTTCGACGCCCGCCCCACACTCGTCGAGCTGGTCGTCTTCGGCGAGATGCTCTCCGTCATCGGCATCCTGACCCAGATGGCCCTCGTCCCGTTCGTCTACGACTTCATCCCCCGCAACGAGCTGGGCACCTACGCGGCCGGGTCGGGCCTCGTCACGCGCCTCACCAACACCATCACGCCGGTGCTGATGGGCCTGTTCGTGACCGGCTACGCGGCGATGTTCCTCGGCCCGCCGGGCGAAATGGTCCGCGTCGCCACCGCCGACAACCACGGCGAGGCCGAGATCCAGGCGCTGCTGGACAAGGCGAGCTGGCGGGACCCCAACTCCGGCCGGCCGCTGGAGGCGCCCAGGCTGACCACCCAGGCCTGGTACGCCACCGGCGCGGTGCTCGACTACGGGCGCGGCTTCGAGATCCGCCTGCGCGACGCCGACAGCGAGGCCGTCCGCAAGCAGCGCGATCGCCTCGACACCGAACGCGGCAAGTACAAGGCCCGCAGGGGCTACGCCCAGAATCGCCTGCGCGAGCTGGGCGTCCAGGCGGAGCTGGCCGCCCCGCCGGCCACGCAGCCGGCCGGGAACATCCCCGACGTGCGGTCCTACGCCGACGCGCTGCTCGACGAGGCCGACCGCAAGGCCCGGCAGCTCGCCGACGCCGCCTCGCCCGACAGGGCCACGCGCCTGGCCGCCACCGTCGCCGCACAGCGCGCGGCGGAGAACATCCTCACCGCCGGCATCGACCGGCTCGACGCCATCCTCGACAGACGCGCGGAGCGATTCCGCGACCAGGTCCGGGCCGCCCTGGGCAGCCGGCTCGTGCCCGAGGGCGACCAGGTCCTTGCCGCCGCCGTCGAGCCGGCCATCATCGCCACGTTCCCGCTGCGCAGCCGCCCGCATTCCGACGACGTCGAGAAGAGCCTCGACCACCTGCACCGCGGCGACGCCGGCGCGCTGGACCTCCGCGTGGTGCCGGCCGGGAAGGGCGTGGCACTGGCGCTCAGCGGCCCGCTGAACGGGCAAAGTCCCGAGCAGGCAGGGCGGCGCCTCAGCAACGCCCTGGCCGCCGCGGCCGACTCCGGCCTGCGCGAAGCGATGGCCTGGCCGGCGACGCCGTCGCGGGTCGAGCGGGTCAACGCCATCCGCATGGACCTGCGGATCATCGAGGACCCCCTCGACCGCCACCCCTCCCCCATCACCCGTGTGGTCTACAAAGTCATCAGCGTCGTGACCGAGCCGCCCACGCCCGAGCGCCGGCTGAACGCGCTGGGCCGAAATCTGCGCCGCCCGGGGCTGATCGAGCACGTCGACGCGACGCTGGTGCCCGGCGACGACAACGCGGTGCGGCTGATGGCGATCGTCGCGGCCCGCCCGGCCGACGCCAACCGACCCGCCGGGGCCGCCGGTCCGCTCGGCGCCGCAGGCACGTCGACGTCCCCGGCCACCGCGCCCGCCGGCAAGACGGACGAAGATGCGATTGGCCCGGTGCCCGCCGCGGTCGCCAGGCGCCTGGACGCGCTGCTCGGCCCGGCCGCATCCGCCGACGCCGGCACGCTGTACGCCCTGGCCGTGCCCGCCGCCAAGGCGCAGCGCATGACCATCGCCTCGCCGGTTCTGGCCTCCTCGTACGCCAAGCAGCAGTACGATTTCCTCATCGGCTACCTGGGCGCGTTGATCCTGCAGTTGATCGGGTTGGGCATCGTGTTCTACTTCCTGCACCTGGTGCGCACGGGCAAGGTGCGGCGCCGCGGCGCCGAAGAAGCGGAGGCAACGACATGAGCAGCATCGCCGGACAACCTCGCGCAGAGGCGCATCGCCCCGCCGCCGCGGCCCGGCCCGCGCCCGGCCACCAGATCTACGTCCCGCGCTTCGCCCTGGCCAAGCTCGGCCTGGCGCTGCTGGGACTTGTCCTGGTCGTGCTGTCCTTCCACAAGCTCGGCCCGCTGGTGCACCTGGCGGTCGCCGGCGCGCCGGCCCGCGCCGAGGCCGTCCGCATCATCCTCCGCGACACCGGCGGCAAGGAGACCGTCTTCACCAGCGACGCGCAGGTGCTGGCGGCCGAGAAGGTCATCGCCGACGCCCGCGACCACGAGTCCACGTTCTACGTCGAGTACCGCTTCACGACGGCCGGCGGCAGGCAGGCGGAGGCCCGCTCGCCGATCGGCCAGCACGTCCAGCCGCTTCAGCCGCTGCGGGACAGGGACGGGCTGCCCTCGACGATCATGGTGTGGTACGACCGGGGCGACCCGCGGCACATCGCCCTTCCGCTGGAGCTGGGCACGTGGTTCATGCCCGGCATGCTGCTGCTGT